>ERZ773103.2560-NODE-2560-length-16626-cov-4.245670_pt1 | contig 16626 bp, 11 predicted proteins | sample MGYA00511118_ERZ773103 | MGnify/ENA primary metagenome ERZ773103 (study PRJEB29015, sample SAMEA2737821) | human gut metagenome | biome: human gut; feature: human-associated habitat; material: faeces | place: China | collected 2012 ... | reverse complement strand
ACAAGTATTTTCTCCGGCAGGCAAACCAAAAGGACTATCTGTTTCAGGTTTGCAATCATAATCTCCTGCTGGCAGACATGATCCATCGGGAATCAAATCTGAAACCCATTCTTCCCACCGGCTGCTGCATCATTATGGATGAAAGTCATAAGCTGTTGGATACTGCCCGTCAGATGTTCGGACTGTCCCTGACCGGGGACGATCTTACAGACCTGCTTTCTGAGCTTCAGCAGGAAGGGTATGAGGAATTTGAACGGTTCCTTCGATTTAGTCTTCGGAAGCTGCGCTCCATGCTGGAACAGCCGCCAGAAACACATTCTCTGGATGAATATGCAACGGTAATGCCCATGCCGTACTGCCTGCTTACTGAATTTATGCGGCAGCACCTGCTGGCAGGTTCGCTGCGGAGTCGTATGCAAAGAATCATTTCCGTAATGGATGCCGTGACCAGCCAGCAAAGATTGGATGATCGGGTGTGCTATTTGGCGGCGAATGACGCAGGCGGAACGGATCTTCTGGTCAGCACCTATCGGCTGGATCGGGAGCTGAGTCGGATTCTTTGGCAGCAGCGGAAGGGTATGATCCTGACCTCCGGGACGCTGGCTGTTGGAACGGATTTTAGACGCTTTCGGCTGGAATCCGGCCTTGCCCACAATGGAAGGGTAGAAGAAACCGTTGCAGCTTCGCCCTTCGACTATGCCTCCAACTGCCTGCTGTACCTTCCAAAGCATCCGGTACATTTTCCTACTATGGGGCAGGATACCGAGGAGTATTATGATCGGCTTTCCACACAGATCATAGAGCTGCTGGACGCTTCCTCCGGCCACGGTCTGGTGCTGTTCACCTCCTACACCATGATGGAGGCAGTGGGAGAGCGGCTCCGGCAGGGGAACCTTCTGTATCCGATTTACACCCTGCGGAAGCACCAGTCGAGTCTGTTAAAGCAATTCCAAAATCATCCCGGCGCCGTCCTGCTGGCCACCGGCTCTGCATGGGAGGGCATGGACTTTCCCGGCGATCAGGTGTCCATGCTGATTATCCCCAGACTCCCCTTTGGGACTCCCAACGAACTGGGAGAACGGAAGCGGGCTGAGTATGAAACCCTGAAAGACTATATTCAAAAAGAGGTTGTTCCGGAAATGCAGATCAAGCTCCGGCAGGGCTTTGGCCGTGCGGTTCGGACGGAAACAGATACCTGCGTGGTGGCTGTTTTAGATGAACGGTGTGTGCCGGGAAAGCGCTATTACAAGGCACTGCGCAATGCGCTGCCCGATGAGATTCCGGAAACCAGAGAGCTTGCGGAGATTACGGAGTTTATGCTGGACAGAAAGACGAACGAGTATTTCCGAGAGGGAACAGAATATGAATGCAAAGGATGATCTCCAATACATTATCATTATGCGCTGTCTCGACCAAATGGAGCGGGAGGGCGTAATTACCAGCCAGGAATATGCGAGGGCAAAGAAAGCGGCACAGAAGGAATTAAATCCGCAAAGTGTCTGGAGATAGCGCTGGATTTCCGTGGACTTTTGTAGTATGGTGTGTGCTGAAAGAGGAGGGATGAGATGGCAACGGTAAAGGTCATACCAGCAAGAGCTAGAAAGCAGGAAATACTGCGGGTTGCAGCGTACTGTCGTGTCAGCTCGGACTCCGCAGACCAGCAGCATTCCTATGCAGCACAAGTACTCTATTATACAAAAGAGATTCAGCGTCATGTGGAATGGAAGCTGGTGGACATCTATACGGATGATGGAATCACAGGCACCAGCATGATACAGCGGAAAGAATTCCAGAGAATGTTGTCAGATTGCCGGGATGGGAAAATTGATCGGATTCTGGTCAAGTCACTGTCCCGGTTCTCCAGAAATACAAAGGACTGCTTGACCGTGCTGCGGGAGCTCTCTCAGCTTGGGGTTAGCGTCTCCTTTGAGAAAGAACGAATTGATACTGCCACGCTCACCATTGAAATGATGGTGAGCGTTTTTGGCGCCATTGCCCAGCAGGAGTCCATGTCTATCTCTCAAAACCAGCGGATGAGCTACCAGCGCCGCATGGAAAAGGGAGAGTTTATTACCTGTAAGCCGCCGTATGGCTATCGGATTGTAAATCGAAAAGAGCTGGAAATCGTACCGGAGGAAGCGGAGCTGATTCGGTGGATCTTCCATGCTTACCTGAACGGAAAAGGAATGGATGAAATTGCGGCGGACTTAACGGAAAGGCGTGTGAAAGGACCAGACGGCAGTGAAACATGGTCCAATGCAACGGTACAGTATATCTTAACCAATGAAAAATACATTGGAGATTCCCTTTGCCAGAAGGAATATACCGATGCATTCCCGTTTGTGGAGAAGCGGAACCGTGGGGAACGGCCACAGTACTATGTGGAGAATACCCATCCTGCGATTTTATCACGGGATGCGTTCCAAAGGGTTCAGCGGCTCCGCACAGTTAAGGCGCAGCGGACGAAGAAAACGGCTGTCCAGTCTCCCCTGAGCGGAAAGCTTGTTTGCGGCGAGTGCGGTGCCGGGTTCATCCATCGAACCTCCAAGCGAGGGGAGTCTGTTTGGTGCTGTAGGAAGCACGACAAAAATGCAAAGGAATGCCCAGCACCAAGAATAAAGGAGTCGGAAATATTAGAGGGATTTGTAAGTGCATATCATCGGCTGAAAGCACATGAAAGAGAAGTGCTGGAACCAATTCCAGCGCAGCTGAATGCACTGTTGTCCGGTGTACAAAGAAGAAATCCGGAACTGGTTATGGTAAACCAAGAGATTGCAAAATTATCTGAACAGATTCACGGGGTTCGGAAACTTCAAACTATGGGAGTGCTGTCGCCGGACTTGGGGATTGCAAAGCTAAGCGCCTTACGGAAAAAGCTGGACGAGCAGCAGGTAAAACGAAAAAGGCTTCAGCAGAACGATGCGCTGGAGCTGCAGGTGCAGGAAATACAGGATACCATCCGTAAGATACAGTGCGGCCCAGACCAACTGATGGAATTTGATGCAGAGGTGTTTGAAAACCTGGTGCAGAAGGTGCGGGTAACCGCCAACGGAAGCTTGGAATTCTGCCTGTATGGTGGGATCAAACTGGAAAAGGAGAGAACGTAGTTATGCGCCGTATGATGCCCTATGGATATGAAATTCGAGATGGCAGCTATGTGATTTCGGAACCAATGGCGGAGAATGTCCGGTCAATCTATCAGTTGTATTTGAACGGGCAGTCCTACTCCGGCATTTCTAAGATGCTTGTGCAATCACAGGATGGAATCCAGTGGAATAAGCACCGGGTTAAACGCATCTTGGAGGATGAGCGATACGTAGGCGACGATAGATGGCCTGCTGTGATCCAAAGGGAGCAGTATGAGAAGGTGCAGGACACAATTGCCAGTAAAACAGCAAACTATCAGAAAAGAAGCAAACCACAGGATGTGATTTGGAAGAAGCTGATCTGCGGAAGCTGTGGCGGGCAAGTCCATCGGACTGGTGCGAGGGTTGAAGGGGGAAAGACTCAACTTCGATGCAAAAAATGTGGCATGACGCTGGCATATAAAAGAGATGAGTTTGTAAATGAGGTTAAAATACAAATAGATAGATTATGTCAACCGAATGGCGGCGAATATGAACCATCTGATGAGGTAATCCGGATAGAAAATCAGATCAACCGAGGTCTAGAATGCCCGGATGATCCAGAGTGTGTGTTGAACCAAATTCTAAATGGAGCGGCGGCGAGATTCCGCTGCTGCCCAGAAGCTAGTGATGGGCGGCAGATGGAACCGGTGGATTGGATGATCGCAGGGCGATGGATTCAAAGTATTGCTCTGACAGAAAATAAGGATATTTATGTAAACCTAAAGAGGAAGTGAGCATATGGAACGCAGGGTCCGTGTAATTCCGGCAACGGTAGCTGAAAATAGCGGAGTATCCAAGAGAAGAAAAAGCCTTCGGGTTGCGGCATACTGCCGGGTTAGTACAGATGATGAAGAACAGATTACAAGCTACGAAGCGCAGAAGGACTACTATAACCAGTATATCAGCCACCATGAAGGATGGAGACTGGTTCGGATTTATGCGGACCGTGGAATTTCCGGCACCAGTATGAAGAAGCGGACAGAGTTTAATCAGATGCTTGCAGCTTGTCGGAAGGGACGGATTGACCTGATTATTACAAAGTCCCTGTCCAGGTTTGCACGAAATACAGTGGACTGTCTGGATACCGTGCGTGAGCTGAAAGGGCTTGGAATCGGGGTGCTTTTTGAAAAAGAAAACATCAATACACTGACAGAATCCAGCGAGTTTATGGTAACGCTGTTCAGCGGATTTGCGCAGGCTGAGTCCGAATCTATCAGTAAAAATGTTTCATGGGGAATCCGCAAGAGCATGGAGAATGGTAATGTTCCCATTCAATACAGTAAGCTGCTAGGATACCGAAAAGGATCAGATGGGCTGCCAGAGATCATTCCGGAAGAAGCGGAAACCGTGCGGTGGATCTTTAAGAGCTACTTGAAGGGCGATTCCTATGCGACAATAAAGGAAAATCTGGAGGCAAAGAAAATTCCGAGCCCCATGGGCGGAGCGCAGTGGTCTATAGCGACGATTCGTGGGATGCTGCGAAATGAAAAATATGCAGGGGATGCGCTATTACAGAAAACGTTTATCACAGACTGCATCAGTAAAAAGGTCCGGAAAAACAATGGAGAGCGCCCCATGTACTATGTGGAAAATCATCATGAGGCGATTGTGGATCGGGAGCTGTTCCAGCGTGTGCAGGAGGAAATTGCCCGGAGAAGCAGCCGAAGAAAGGTGGCTCAGAGAACAGCCAAAACAGAGCAGGGAAAGTACTCGGGAAAATATGCGCTGACAGAACGACTGGTATGTGGAGAATGCGGTACACAATATAAAAGGTGCACCTGGCGAAAGAATGGTAAGACAAGAATTGTATGGCGATGTGTCTCCCGGCTGGAATTTGGTAAGCAATACTGCCACAACTCGCCCACTATGGATGAGGCGAAGATTCAGCAGGCAATCGTCAGTGCAATGAATCGCCTTGCAGCGGCCGAGAATATCACCGAAATGATTACAAGGCTTGTCAACGGTACGACGGTACGTTGGATGCAGAATACAGAGCTGGATGAACTTCGGGAGGAACTGAGCGAGATTTCAGCACAGCAGGAGACCGTGCTGGAAAAACTGTTGGTGAACTTGGAAAATCACGAGCTGACAGAGCAGCTCCAGCAACTGACACAGCGGAAAACAGAATTGGACAGGAAGGTGGAAAAGCTTCGGCGGGAGAAGCAGGCGGCATCCACGCCAGATCCTCACACAGAAGCTTTGCGGATGTGGCTGGAAGGCCATCCTGCGGCGCTCAGGGAGTATGACGATACGCTGACCCGGAATATTGTGCAGCAGGTTGTTGTGGTCAATGAGAATTTGCTGAGAATCAAGTTTTATGGGATGGGGGAGGAGCTGGAGCAGAAAATAGAATGATGCAGAAGTCTGAAAATACAGACGTGCGATAAAGCAGAAAGTCAGGCATCTTTTTCGTTCAGATATGACAAACGGGAAAATCTACAGATATGTGGGTTTTCCTGTTTTTATTTTGCGTCATATAAAAGGAAAGCAGCACGCTATTGTGCTGCTTTTTCGTGATATTCCAAAGTATGAAAATCATCGAAGGATATATTGAACTCTACTGTAATCTCATAATTCCGCCGGACATAAACTGCTTTGATAAGCTGTGATACGATTATTTTCTTTTTTGCAATAGTGCAATGATCGTATAGATCAGCCCAGGAGAGAATTTGATGGTATTCCTGTTCTAAGGCAGAGGAAGATTCCAAAAGGGACTGATATTCCTTTTGACATGTTTCTAACTGTGCTTGTGCTTTTTGTTCCTTTTCAGTAGCTTCATCCAACAAGCTGGATAACAGCTCTTGGCTAAATTTAATGGTTGTGTTGGGAATATTGGTACCAGAACGCCCAATAACGCCCTTGTGGAACAGGTAATGGGAAATACGCTGAGAACCGTATCCTTCGTTGGCATACAGGTCAAAAATAAGCTGCACAATTTCAGCTTCTGATGGATTGATTGCGAGATCAAAGACTGCTTTTCCACGCTTGTTAATTCGTCCTTTTTCAACCAGAGTATAGCTGAACTCCACGCCCTGAATGGCGTACTGGTTCAGCGCCGTGTTCACCTGCTCGTCTGCAAGGCCGGTGGAAACATAGGACTGGGAATCCCAAACGCCGTCATTTTCCGCCCCGGTCAGGTCGTATTTGTACAGGGTCAGGGAGGTCGAACGGCTGGTGTCAATGGTGGCGGTGGCAGCGTCGGCGGCAGAAACGCCGCCGGAGATGGAAAAAGCCATGACCGCAGTCATGGCAAGGGCGCTGAGACGCTTCAAAATGTTAGATTTCATGGGTGATCCTCCGTTTCAGATTTTTCAGAATGAATGGGTACTTGAAGTTTGCGAAGAGCAGCAGCCCCAGCACCAGTGCGGCAATACCAGCTTCAACAAAGGGGAAGCCGCTTCCGCCGGTCATGGGCAATGTGTAGATGTGGCCGTTCTGCACGGTGATGGGAAGGTCGTAGAAATATGCCGTGCCGTCGATCACCTCATCCGGGGTGGCTGTGACCTTTCCGTCTGGATAGCTGGCAGGCAGTGTGCCTTCAAACACTGGATCTTTCAGCAGCGCATAACCTTCTGGCGCTTTTACCTCCGTTAAACGGTATTGAATTTCTTCGTTTGCCCAGAGGTTTTCAAAGGTAATAGTGCCAGACTCATCCGTGGTGAGCTTGCCATCGGTCACATTCGATGTGGTGCCGCCCTTGGCAAGCGTTTCGCTGTAATACACCGGCTTCCATGTGTCGCCGTCCTTGTATTCCAGCAGGAAAGTGGCCCCGAACAGTGGCTGCCCGTCCGTATTCTGCTTTGTCACGGTAATGGAGCCGGGGCGGCGGTCATTCTTGGCGGTGTACTGGATTTCCGCATCATGTTCCTCCACAGACCAGATCCCGGTGTTGTCCTCATTCAGCAGATAACCCTTGGGTGCTTTCGTTTCTTTCCACACATAGGTGACGCCAAACACCAGATTTTCAAAGGTAACCATGCCGTCCTCGTCGGTGGTCAGGGTGCTTTCGGAACCGTCCGAGCCGGTAAGGGTGAACATGGCACCGGCGAGCGGCGTATCGTCTGCGCCGTCCACCTTGAGAATGGACAGCTTGCCCGTCCAAATGTTGTTGTAGATGGTCAGGTCATGCCCAGAATTGTCCTTCGTCACGGTCTGACCATCCTTGGAAATGCTGACTTCATAGACCGTCTCGTCCCGATCATACCCGGCCCAGCCGGTGCGCTGCTGGACGCAGTAAACACCATAGGGCAGGCTCTTGGAGGTGCCTTTGCCATTCTTGCCGATGGTGATGATGTCCCGTTCCGCCTCTTTTGCAGCATCATAGCTTCCAGCGGATTTCAGATAAACGGTGAATGTTGCCCCTTCCTCCGGCTGCTTGTCCCCGGAGACGGTGTTCACGGCATACTTCATGAGCTGGATCTTGCCCTGAATCACCGGGTCACTGACTGTGATGGAAAAGCTGTTCTCGGCATCGGAATAGTGGTCGTAGCTAGTTTTCAGTTTGTACACGGTTTCGTCCAGCTTGTAGCCAGCGGGCGCTTTCGTCTCCTTGAGGGTATACACGCCGTCATCCTTGGTGCATGGGAACAGGTCAGTAGTGAAGCCACCGTTGGAAACGGCATAGGTAGCAACCGCCTTTCCGGACTTGTACAAGGTGTACTCGGCACCGTTCAGTGTTGCGTCACCCTGCGGAGACGCCTTGCCGGTGTCAGCATCCACCTTTGTAATGGTTGCCCGCCAGTGCTTCCAAACGTTCTCCATGGTGGCGTAGGCAATGTCGTTCCCGGGGATGGTAACGGTCTGAGGCTCCGGCAGGATGTATGCATTGCCGGGAGAGACTTCCTCCAAGGTATATGTTCCAATCTCGATGTCCTTGAAATACGCCTTGCCGTCGGAGCCGGTGGTGGCGGTCACATCCACTGGATTCCCCTTGTCGCTGGTGCCGTGGAGTCGGAAGGTGAATCCTGACCAGCTGCCATAGTTCACGGCTTTCGACACAACCAAGTCCCCGGTTTTAGGTGCATCCGCCCAGGTCAGCGAAATATATGCATGAAGATAGTCTGCGCCGCCGGAGGTCAGGACGGTCTGGTAGGTGGGATTCTCCCAAATGGTTGGGTTGCTTGTGGACATGAGCTTCTGGTCGGAGGTACCTGTGATGACCTGTCCCTTCACAGCATCAGCTCCGGAAGCGGGGACGGAAATATATAATGTATTGCCGTTGCGGGAGAAGTTGACCCCGGAGGCGGAAAAGGTAAAGTGGGACAGCACACTGTTGTTGTCCCGAACGCTGCCCTCATAGCATCCAGTGGAATTATTTAATGTAAGTGTGATGGGTTTTGCATTGCTCTGAGTCGCTCCAGCGAAGCTGGGCACCGTGCCATCCGACACGGAAATGGCATTGAGGATTCCGTCGTAGCAGCTCTGAAAATCTGCTCCCAGCACGGCATAAACCTTGCTATACAGGCCGTAATCTGTGCAGGATTTAATGTCTGCATCTACCCGACTGTGGGAGACAACCTCCCAGATCAGCACCTGCGTTGCGGCGTACTGCACCTGACGGCTGTAGCCATAGTCCACTTGTGGGTAGCCAAACGCCAGAATCTTCTGGATGTGGATGCGCTGGATGCTGCATTGCCACCGCAGGCGCAGAGGGACAATGCCATCACCGCTGCCAGTGTGGATGCGAAAATTCTTTTCTTCATGCGTGTTTTACCTCCTGATTCTTTGTGCGCTCTGCGCCGGGGATGCGGAGAAATGACCAGATCCGGCGGCAAAGCCCGTTCGTACTGCAATTTCTGATAGTTACAGCAACTTTTAATATGGTATCACCAGTAATCATGGAAAACCAATGGCAATCCGGTATGGATTCATAACACAAATGTAATGACGAATTCATTGATTCTCACGGGTGCTTGTGATAAAGTTGTAATAGAAATGAAAGGGGGTATCACCGTGAATGATATACAAATCAAGTGCTTTTTGGCGGCTGCACAGAGCCGTAGCTTTTCGGAGGCGGCAGAGAAGGTCTATATGACGCCGCCGACCTTTGGACGATATATTTCCTCCTTTGAAACAGAACTGGGCTATCCGCTGTTTCTCCGGGGGTGGAAGAACCTGCGGTTGACCGCTGCCGGAGAGATGATGTATGAGGGCATTCGGGAGCTTCAACTGCAATTTGAGCAGCTGCAAACGGAGGCCAAACGCCTCAATGCCGGAGAGGTGGGCCAGCTGATGATCGGAATGCTGGAAGGGCAGATCATGGATGATCGGCTGCGGAATATCCTGCGTTATTTTCGGCAGCGCTATCCGGAGCTACAGCTGAGAATGCACCGATGCACCTTTCGCCAACTGGAGCATCAACTATTAAACGGAGAGCTGGATCTTGGCATCACGCTGCAAATGGAAGTAGAGGACAATGAGGATCTCTGCTACCATCCCTATCAGAGCCTGAAAAACTACATTATCCTCCCCAAAGAACACCCATTGTCAGAGAAAACGGATCTCTCACTCAACGACTTTGCAGGGGATGCATTTCTGGAGCTGGAGGAGGGCGAGTGTCACCGTATTTCACAGATGATGAATGCCTGTTGCCAGCGGGCAGGTTTTGTGCCGAAGCTGTTTGTGTGTCCGGATTTGTCGGCACAGCTGTTTGCTCTGGAAACCGGGCTGGGGGTCATGGTGCTCAATGAAAATCATACGGCGCTGCAAAATCCACATCTGGTTGCAAGGTCACTGGAGGGACTTCCCACAGCGAAGTTCTGCATTGCGTGGCACGGCGCCAATCCAAATCCGGCAGTACAGCTATTTCTCCAGCAGCTATAGCCTGTATCAGAATATGAAAAAGGCATTTCAATTCTCGCTATGGCGTTCCTGCGGCGCTCTTGCTAGAATGACCTTAATCAACCGAAAAGGAGCTGTGATTGATGAAACGTTTGGAAAACAAGGTTGCTATTGTAACCGGCGCGAACTCCGGCATTGGCAAGGCCACTGCCATCCGTTTTGCTCAGGAAGGCGCCACTGTGGTGCTGTGCGCCCGCCGCTATGAGCTGCTGGAGGAGGCCGCCGCAGAGTGCAGAACCTATGGGGTTGAAGCGCTGGCCGTAAAGGCGGATCTGACCATCCATGCAGACTGCACCCATGTGGTAGAGGAAACCATCAAGAATTTTGGCCGGGTAGATATTCTGGTAAACAATGCGGGCATCGCCGATAAGCACCGCCCCATTACCGAGTGCACCGATGAGTGGTGGGACGAGGTCATTGCCATTGACCAGACCTCCCTGTTCTATCTGACAAAGGACGTACTGCCCCACATGGGCGAGGGTGGCTCCATTGTCAACGTGTCCTCCATCGGCGGCGTGTTCGGCAGCGCGGGCATTTCCTACTCCACTGCAAAGGCCGGCGTTCTGGGCTTTACCAAGAATGTGGCGATTCAGTTTGCAAGCAAGGGTATCCGTTGCAATGCCGTATGCCCCGGCCCTACCCCCACCCCGCTCAACGCACCGGAGCAGGTGGCTACCTTTACCACCTGGTTTGCCGATGAATGTGCAAAGCATATGGATTTGTCTCTGCCGGAGGCCAATGTGGTGGATCAGGCCAATGCCATTTTGTTCTTTGCCAGCGATGAGTCCAAGGCAGTCAATGGACAGATTCTTGTGGTGGATCACGGAACAACCCTTTGATATACCAATGTATTTATAAAGGAGCATCAGCATATTTCGCTGACGCTCCTTTTGTTATGCCGTATGGGAGGGCAGCCGCTTTTTCCAGATGCCGCTCCAATAATACGGTGCTCCCACCGCAAAGAAGGTAAAGCCGGCAATTGCGCTTCCATACCAGTATCCATCAATACCAAGATTCAAGGCGTTACCCAGCAGCCACGCAAGACCGATTCGCATGACCACGCCATCCATAATTCCCATGATATAGTTCATAGAGGTGGCGCCGATACCGTTTACAAAAGCAATGGCAGGACTTCGAAGACCGGCGCCAAGGAAGCAGAGCGCAGCCACCGGCGCATAACTGGAGGCCATTGCAAGAACCCTTGCATCTTGGCTGAAAAGCCGGAATACCTGATGCGGAAACAGCAAAATGACTGCACCCAAGACCAGTGAAAAGCTGACAGTAACCGCCATAATACTGTAGAGCACTCGTCGAATTCGTTCCAGCTTTCCTGCACCATAGTTTTGACCAACCATGGTAGCACCGGCAGAAATCAGAGCGGCTGCAACAATGGACATAATGGAATTGAGCTTTGTCCCTACACCGCTGACAGCGGAGCACACAACGCCAAAAGAATTTACTGCGGAGTTAATGTAAAGGTTGGAAACATTGATTGCTGCAAATTGAAGGCTCATGGGAATGCCGAGCTTTAGCAGCATCCACAGTGGCTCCCGATGGATCAAAAAGCGATTCGGCTTGAAGTCAAAGCCCATTGCCCCGCGATTTCGATAGAGAAACCACATGGAAAGCAGGAAGCTGAGTCCCTGGCCCATAACGGTAGCCAATGCGGCCCCCATTGCACCCATATGGAATGCCACAACAAATACAATGTCCAGAACCAGGTTTGTGATGGAGGCTACTGCAATGAACAACAGCGGATGATGACTATCTCCCATTCCACGGAGAATGGCACTGACCGTGTTATAACCATAGATAAAAATCAGTCCGATGAAGCAGACGAGAATATACTGCTGTGCATAGGATTTCGCTTCCGGCGGAACATTCAGCAGCCGCATGAACCAATCGGACAGAAGCATTCCGGCTGCACTGAATGCAATGGCGGCTACGGCCAGTGCCGAAAACATGGTTCCAATAAAATGCTGAAGCTGATCTGCTTGCTTTCTGCCAATCAGCTGTGCAATCACCACCTGGCCCGCAGTGGTAAGCCCCATACAGACGAAGGTGAACATATTCAGCAGTTCTCCGCCGGTGGCTACCGCTGAAAGTCCGCTGCTGCCCAGCACCTGCCCCACTACGACCATATCCACCAGATTGTATACGGTTTGCAGCAGGTTAGAGAGGATGAATGGAGCGCCAAAACGGAACAGCTGAGAGAGAATTGCTCCCTCCGTAAAATCATGTATTAGAGTTTTCCCTTGTTTCATGTCATTTTCCTCAAAGAGAAAGCCGCCGGGACGGAAAACGTTCCGGCGGCCTCTTACGGTTATTTACAGATTCATTGCAGTATAGTAGCCTTCCCGAATGGCGTCGCCCATCTTCCGGGCGGCGGCACAGTCACCGATGGTATACGTCTCCGGCACTACGGCCTTTTGCAGCTCCTCCACAATGGAAGTTCTGGGCCGCATACCGGCGGAGAGAATCACGCTGTCGGCGGGGAGCAGCTGCTCCTCCTGGCCTTCCGTCTGCACCCAAACGCCCTCGTCGGTGATGCGCTTGCAGGCGGTGGAGGTCATGACCTTGACGCCAATCATACCGACCCGCAGGGCATTGGACTGTGCCTGTCCGCAGCCGGGAGCAATACCGGGCAGCATCTCCACCACAGTCACGTCACGGCCGTCTGCATGCAGCTCCGCAGCAGATTCGCAGCCAATCAGACCGCCGCCGATGACCACGACCTTGTCTCCATAGTTCTGGGGTGCATCGTGCATGGTGGCGCCCACAATGACCTTGGGATTGTTAAGGCCGGGAATGGGCGGACGAGCAGGGTCGGCACCTACGGCGATGATCAGCACATCGGGACGAATCTGGTTTACGTAATCTGCATCCACGGCAGTATTCAGGCGAACGTCCACGTTGGAATCCGCCAAACGATTTTCCATCTGGTGCCGCCAATAGGCCATATCCCGCTTAAAATAAACATGGTCGGCAAAGCGAATGGCACCGCCCAGCTCTGCACCCTTATCGCAGAGGATCACGTGATGGCCACGTTTTGCAGCCGTCCATGCGGCCATCATGCCGCCGGGGCCTGCGCCTACGATCAGTACCTTCTTTTTCTTCTGCGGTGCGGCGGGCATGGGCAGCCTGCCTTCAAATCCAACCTCGGGGTTCAGCGTGCACAAGAACCAGTTCTTTGCAAAGAGACGATTGTGGCATTCATTGCACCGGAGGCAGCGGTTGCAGTCGGCATAGCGTCCGGCAGCAAGTTTATTGGGCATCTCCGGCTCGCAAATCAGGCCACGACCCATGAGAATCAGGTCAGCGCGATTATTTTTGATTACATCCTCCATCATATCCGGCTCATTGATACCGGCCACGGTGGAAACGGGGATATCTACCACGGACTTGATTTCCGTGGCGAAGTCCACATTGCAGCCCTTTTCCATAAACACGCCGGGGGACATCCGTGCGGTGGCGTCGGGATGGAAAATGCCGCCGGTGGAAACCTGAATCATATCCACATAGGGAGCCAGCATCTGCGCAATCTTCTTGCCCTCGTCGATGTGATAGCCGCCCTCAATGATCTCGTCACCGGTCATGCGCATGTCGATGGGGAAGTTTTTACCTACCTTCTCCCGAATCTTTTTCAGGCACATGATCGGAAAACGGCAGCGATTTTCCAAAGAGCCGCCAAATTCATCGGTGCGCTTGTTGGTACGGGGAGACAGAAACTGATGAATCAGCCAGCCGTGACCCGCATGGAACTGCACCATGTCAAAGCCAGCGTTTTTCAGGGTCAGAGCGGCGTTGCCGAAGTCCTCGGCGACCTCCTCCATGTCCGCAATGGTCATGGCGCGAACGGCCACCCCGCTGGGCTTTACATAGTCAATGGGACCCATGGGCTGGTTGCCAAAGTTGTTTTCGGGAATACATAGCGCCCCCGCATGGCTCATCTCCATGGAAATTTTTGCACCCCAGCGGTGTACGGTCTCTGCCAGATCACACAGGGAGAAGTAGGCCCCAGGATTGGTGATCCGCAGCATGAAGGACTCGGAGGAGCCTGTCCTTGGGGAGACGCAGGCCTCGCCCATGGTAATCAGTGCCACGCCGCCTTTGGCAAACTTTTCGTTGAATGCAATGGTTCGGGCGGTATATCCGCCGTTATGGTCTACCTCCCGGAGATTCATAGGGGCCACACAGATGCGGTTTTTCAGGGTCACATTGCCGATTTTGATGGGAGAGAGCAGATTCGGATAGTAGGGATTCATGAAAAAAACTCCTTTCAGATAGGGACGGATGCACAGACGGGCCAACCACCAGCCGCCTGTGCATCTGCCAAGGGAAATCATTCTGGCAAAATGAAAAAGTTAAAGAAGGATATGAGGTTAAAGAAAGAAGAATGAGCAATGAAATTTTACCAGAATGAAAAGCTGCCTTCTGTAGGAACACGCAGATTGGTACAGCTTATAGCTACATTATAACAGCCGGAAGGGAAAAAAACAAATGCCGAACCAGTATAGCTGCATTACATTGATGTTATAGGACAATCATTACATGATAGATATGAGGCCATACCAAATTGGCAAAGGAGCGGGGCTGCTTTTACAGGAGAGAAGGAAAGGGCAGGCGCAGAATGCGCCTGCCCACAGATTGATATTTACTCCGCGTTTTCCAGATAGCGGGCATAAGCACCGGTATAGATGTCATCCATACGGCCAAGGCCGGAGGATTCCAGATCGGCAATGGTCTGGCGATAGTCTGCCTCAGTAAGGTCACCGGTGACCACTCGAGAGGCGGCCTCGGTGAAGGCGGTGAGCACGTCTCCGGCCAGATTGAAGTATTCAGTCATTTCCTCAGCATCCAAGGTGCAGGCGGAGGGGATGATCATGGAGTCATCGCCATATTCTTCCGTCCACAGCTGGTAGGCGGCAGTGGCCTCGGGGCAATACTGGAGGTCAAGGAACTGCTGCTGCTGATCGGTGGGCAGCCACTGAGCAGGGGTGTAGTAGACGTTGGCAATGTCGAAGCTCATGCCGTCGGAGTTGTTGGTCATGAGGTCGGTGTAGGCAATCTTACCGTCTGCGTCCTTGGTGTAGGTGAGATCCTCCACGCCAAAGGCCACCAGATCCTTGCCGGGGGCGGTGTAGCAGTAGTTCACATACTGCATGGCCACCTCGGGCTCCTCACAGGCGGTGGTAATGAACAGCTTGCCGTTTATGGCTACCACGTTGGCCTGCGTCACATGTACATCAATGTCAGACAAGGCAAAGGGGACGGCCTTCCAGTTGGGGTCGCTGCCGTTTTCCCGGAAGGCGGGGTCGGTGTACTTGCAGTCGTCCTGCCATACGCCGCACTTGCCGGAATAGTAGGAGGACTCCCAGTTGCCGTATTCCTTTCCGGTGGTCATAAAGTCATCGGTGATGATGCCCTCTGCAAAGAGAGAGTGGAGATAGTTCAGGTAGTCGATAAAGCCCTCGCTGGCGTAGCTGCAAATCAGCTCGTCGCTATTCGGCTCCACCCGCTGGTAGCCCACCATGCGGAAGCCCATAAAGCTGGTGTTGAAGAAGGGTGCCAGACCGCTGTCACACTCAAAGTTTACCAGCAGGGCATTGCTGGCGCCCTTTTCGTTCTTGAAGGCACGGAGCACATCGGTCAATTCGTCGAAATTCTTGGGGGCTTCCAGCCCCAGATCCTCCAGCCAGTCGCCCCGAATCAAAAGACCCTGAGAAACCCGGGCAATGGAGCGTCCTGCAAACTGGCAGAGGGTGCCGTCGGTGTTATAGACCCCGGAGGCGAAGTTGGGGTCGGAGTCCAGCAGTGCCTTGTAGTCCGGGGCGTTGTCTGCCAGCAGCGGCTCCATATCCAGCAGAATATTGTCCTCAATGGCACCCAGCAGGTTGGAGTCATACTGGGAAACGGTCTGGCCGAACATATCCGGAAGATCTCCGGAGGCCATCATCAGGTTCATCTTTTCGGAATAGGTGGATTCGCCCAGCAGGTTGAAGTCAATGGAGACGCCGGTGGCCTCCCGCATGGCCTCGTGGGGCGGGGTGTCGGAATAGGTCTTGTCGCCCATGGCCTCGGCGGCATTCATCCGCAGGACGGACACCATGGTAAAGGTGTGCTCCCCGGGAATGGGGTACTCGATGGTGACAGCAGGGGCAGCGGACTCTTCCGGGCTGCTGGCCTCCTCTGCGGGAGCGGAATCTGCCGGGACGGCGGTCTCGGGGGCATCGGCCTCCGGGGCAGCGGCGAATTCCGCCGCAGTCTCAGGAGCAGAGCTTGCCGGGGCAGCGCCGGAGGCGGCGGGGGAGCCGCAGGCACACAGGGCTGACAGCATGGATGCTGCCAGCAGCAAGGATAACAGCTTCTTCTTCATTTTGGTTCCTCCATTCGTTTTATGTGGCGAAGGACTGCCGCAGAATTGGAACAGGCAGCGGCAGGTCGGTCATGTTCGCCGTTTCTACTGTCATCTTATCATGAAAGAGCACGGCTGACCAATGCCGGGACGGTATATCCTATAACAAATGTGTAATACTTTCTTAACATACTGCGGAAAAAAGGGAGCAGGTTTCTTCCATACCTGCTCCCCAAAGCTTATTTCTTGTCCAGATATGCCACTGAGCTCCCGCCTGCAATCCATCCGCTGGCAAAGGCCCAA
>ERZ773103.2554-NODE-2554-length-16663-cov-3.989102_pt1 | contig 16663 bp, 12 predicted proteins | sample MGYA00511118_ERZ773103 | MGnify/ENA primary metagenome ERZ773103 (study PRJEB29015, sample SAMEA2737821) | human gut metagenome | biome: human gut; feature: human-associated habitat; material: faeces | place: China | collected 2012 ... | reverse complement strand
AGAAGAAAAAAGTCAAAGCCCTGAGAAAGACCTATAACAGCTTTTCAGACCAGGAGAAGGCTGCTGTTACTAATTACAAGCTTCTTATCGATATGGAGAAGACGATCAGCCAGCTGTCCGGGGCAGCAGACGATAAAGATGCAGATAAGATTGACAGCACCACAACGCAGGCACTTAATGGAACCCCAGTCTACTATGCATCTAATCTTCATGCAGGCAAGGAATTTTATCTGAACAGCCTGCAGGAGAACTATCAGCTGTCATTTTCTGATGATTTTGCAGATGTTATGGAGCAGATTGAGACAGAGTATAAAGCTGCCAATCAACTGACAGATGTATCTGATTCCGAAGGTGGTGTTACCACATCCGCAGATACCCTTCTTGTACGCAACTGGCAGGATATACTTGCCATATATGTCTATGAGAAGAGCCTTGATGGTGCCACTTCTTTTACGCTGGATTCTTCCTGTAAGGATGATCTGGCAGCTATTTTTGCCAGGATGAATCCTGTTGTGAAGGACGAAAGTAATTCTAACAGAGTTACATATGGAAATTACCATATTAACCATTACATTAAAGAGAATAAGATCCCCAAGGATGAGAGGGGGATTTTGAAGAAATATCTTGAAACAGACTGCAAGCTTCTTTGTGCAACCGTTACAGCAGCCAAGGGCTTTGTAAGACAGAGTGTTGGCGATGACGTTTCAGAAGAGCGTGTAAACGTAATTGCAGCTGCTTATTCACTGGTTGGTAAGGTGGGATATTTCTGGGGCGGCAAATCTACTGTGATCGGAATGGACCCAAGCTGGGGCGCAGTACAGCAGGTAAGCGCAGAGGGAAGTCAGAGTACCGGTACTTTACGTGCTTATGGCCTTGACTGCAGCGGTTTTGTTACCTGGGCAGTGATCAATGGCTATGAGAATCAGGCTATGATCGCAGCTGTAGGAAGCGGTACCTCAGACCAGTGGGGCAGAGCGAACGTGGTAAGTGAGGCGGATGCCCAGCCAGGTGACCTGGTTTTTCAGAGAGGACCAGAAGCAGGAAGTGCCAACCATGTTGGTATTATCTGTGGAAAAACTGACGCAGGAGACTGGATCGTCGTACATTGTTCTTCCAGCAAGAATGGTGTTACAGTAGGAGAGGCTTATAGTGCAAGCTTTCGTTACATCCGTCAGCCATCCTTCTATCCGAACGCACAGCAGGTAGAGGAAATGAGACAGAGTGGTAAAACTATAGCCAATACCCAGTATATCACAGGAATTGACGTATCCAATAACCTTCAGGATCTGATCAAGGCGAACCTTGTTACAACAGGAGATATGGATACGGTTACCATAGATGCTTCCGGAGACGGAACTGTTTCACCGGGAAGCCTCTATGTCGCAAACAGCCTTCAGGAACTGTTTGATGCAGGACAGCATGTAAGTGTATTTAGTCAGGTGACATACGGAGATGCCGCAGAGATGGAAGCTGGCAGTAATGAGGCAGCAGGTACTGCGGGAGTTAATAAAGCCCAGACAGTAGATTTTTCCAGAATTATGGTTACCAATTCTCTTCAGGAGCTGTTGGCGGCGACAATTGGAATTCAGTGACGCAAAAGTGCTTCCACACCCGGATTCGGGCAGGAAGCACTTTTCATTTGTATAGACTGAGTGAACAGATTACAGAATTGATTTTCAGACAGGCTCCGGGAGGCTGTGACTGGCATATGCTGCTGCAAGAAAATGGAATTACTGTTCACTCTGTTCACAAAAAACACCTTGCGGAATGTCACCAGTGAACAATAATAAAATGGAGTCACAGAGTATGCCCTGACATTTAGCGGTTAATACCGGACAATACGTCTTCAATCCATTTATCCGTATTATAGTTATCATCAAAGAATTTTACGATTACCCCATAAGGCTCTTTTTCATTGGAAAAAGCATTGGCCTCATCGGTATCTACGTGCATGGCAAGGCGGTAACTCCAGTCTACACGTACTACCACATCTGCATAAATAAGAGCGCGGCCGAAGCTTTTGGTCAGGACAAAAACTTCGTCATTATCTTTGACCTTCAAAGTAACAGCATCTGCCGGAGTCATGTGAATGTGACGTTTGGCAACAATGACACCGTGATCAAGGATAAGTTCGCCCTTGGGTCCGATGAGAGTGCAGCCAGGGGAGCCGACAGTATCACCAGACTGGCGGATAAGACCGGGAAGACCGATTTTGCGGGTATCTGTAAGGGAAAGCTCAATCTGGGTTTCTTTACGAAAAGGACCTAGAATGGCCATATTCTGATACTCACCTTTAGGCCCCTTTACTGTAAGACGTTCCTGGCAGAGATACTGTCCAGGCTGGCTTAATTCCTTTATGTAATGAAGCTGGGCATCCTCTCCAAACAGGAGTTGGAAATCCTCCTGGGAAACATGAATATGCCGTGCTGAGGTTTCAATCGGTATTTTAATGCTCATGGAAATTCCTCCGATATTATATAGAGTGTGAACATCAGTACTGTTTTAACACTGCAATAGATTAAGTTTAATATTAATGAGAAAAAATAGCAAGCCTTTTTTACAGGCACATATACAGGAGTGTATGAAATGAAAAAGCATACAGACAGCGGTTTTACCTTTGATATTAAGGAAGATCATGCTGCAGTAATGGAAATTGATGGGGATCCCCAGATTGTGGAAATTCCGGAACAGATCGACGGAGTACCGGTCACAGAACTGGCTGAATATCTTTTTTCCGGGAAAAGCTGTCAGGTCATACGGATTCCCTTGGGAGTTCAGAAAATAGGCCGTTACGGTTTTTATAACTGTCGGAATCTGGAAGAGCTATGGTTTTCCAGTGATTTTACTGATCTTGGAAGTGGAGCTTTTACAGGGTGCCACAGGATCCGAAGAATGGAAGTTTTGATGAATGATGAACAATCCGGGCTGAAAGAGATCCTTTCAGAAGTTGGGGAGGAGCTGCGGGTACATTTATATGGAAAAGTGGAAGCCATGCTTTGGTTTCCGGAATATTATGAGGAAGGTGTGGAAAATACTCCTGCCAGGATATTGATGACTGAGGTGCATGGAAGCGGTCTGTATTACAGAAACTGCTTTCAGGGAAAAGTATTTCATTTTCTGGAGTATGACAAGCGTTTTGAGATGGCGAGAGCCCAGGAATCATCAGATTTCCTGAGAGAAATGGTATATGGCAGACTGAACTGGCCGACAGGGCTGACAGAACAGGCGAAAATACAGTACGAGCAGTACCTGAAGGAGCATATAGAACAGATTGCTTCTGATTTTATCCGTCAGAAAAGAGGAGAAGAGCTGGAATGGCTTCTTCACACGTATCCCCTGGAACCTGGGCAGAAAGAACTGTTTACAGGTCTGGTAAATCTGGCAGACACAGTGAAATCTCCGGAGATTTTAAGTATGCTTATGGAGTACCAGAGGCTACATTTTCCATCGAAAAGGAGAAATTTTGAACTATGAGTGGTTCAGAAGAGAAAAAATTGAATTCATTACATGAGGAAGATTCGTTATATAAAGCGCAGGGGGGAAAAGCTGCTTACCAGATAAGTCCGACATATGGGCAAAATACTTTGTACAAGGTAAATCCGGTACATGACGCCTGGGATCGTGCGTTGGCGGCAGAAAGCATCTGCCAGGATATTTTGTCCAGTGCCAGAAACCAGTTGTACCTGAATATGCGTTTTATGGACTGCGCATTGTCAGCACTTTTCTTTCAGGGAGATATGGGCGTTCATCCTGTTGGAACGGATGGAACTGTCCTGTACTATCAGCCGGAAGAACTGATGGAACAGTTCAGGAGAAGCCAGGAAAAGGTGAATCGAATCTATCTTCACAGCCTTTTACACTGCATTTTTCTCCACTGTTTTCCAGAGAAGGATGAAGAAGGAAATCCTGCTGTGGATGTCCAGTACTGGAATCTTGCATGTGACATTACAGTGGAAAATATCATTGACGGGCTTTATCTGAAATGTGTGCATCAGCCGGCATCTATGGTGAAGAGGCAGGCGTTGAAGCTGATACTGGAAGAGGGAAAGGTAATGACGGCTCAGAGAATTTACCGAAGGCTTCAGACTCTTCATTTGCCGGAAAATAAAATGCAGGAGCTGCGCCGTGAGTTTACTCAGGATGACCATGGTAAGTGGTATGAAAACCATCCAAACAGTCCTCAGATGTCCCAGCGGAAAAAGAACTGGGACGACATCCGCAACCGCATGCAGACAGAGATGGAAACTTTTTCAAAAGAAGCGGGAGAAGGCGGAGAAACTCTGGTAGACCAGCTGCGTGCCCAGAATCAAAATCGCTATGATTATAAAGAATTTCTGCGGAAATTTTCTGTTTTGAAAGAAGAAATGAAAGTTGATATGGACACTTTCGATTATATATTTTACAATTATGGAATGAATCTGTATGGCAATATGCCGCTGATCGAGCCCTTAGAAACGAAAGAAGAGCGGAAGGTGGAAGATTTTGTGATCGTTATTGACACTTCCATGTCCTGTAAAGGAGAGCTTGTCCGGAAGTTTCTGGAGGAAACCTACAGTGTGCTCAGTGAATCTGAGAGCTTTTTCAGGCGGATTCACGTACACATTCTTCAGTGTGACGAGAAAATCCAGTCTGATGTGGTGATTGAAAATGCCATGCAGTTGAAGGAATATATGTCCCATTTCACAGTGAAAGGAGGGGGCGGCACAGATTTTCGCCCTGCTTTTGCCTATGTGGAACAGCTTATGAGAGCGAAGAAGTTTACAAAACTTCGGGGACTGATTTATTTTACAGATGGTTATGGAATTTATCCTGCCAAAATGCCTCCTTATGAGACCGCTTTTGTATTTATGAAAGAGGATTACCAGGACATTGATGTGCCGCCATGGGCGATCAAGCTGATCCTTGATGAAGAGGACCTGGAGTCTGTTTAAAAAGTTTTTCTGTGTCAAATTTTCTGTAAAGCAGGATATGTAGATTAGAGCCAATCTGTAAAGACGAGGAGAATATAATATTATGAACATCAAGCGAGCGAAGGAAGAAATACGCAATACAATAGAAGCTTACCTTTTGAAAAATGAATACGGGGAGTATGAGATCCCGGTTATGGCCCAGCGCCCTGTTTTTCTTATTGGCGCCCCTGGAATCGGCAAGACACAGATCATGGAGCAGATTTCCCGGGAATGTAAGGTGGGACTGGTTTCTTACACCATTACCCACCATACCAGACAGAGTGCAATTGGACTTCCTTTTATTTCCAGAAAGAATTTTGACGGAAAAGAGATGGCAGTTACAGAATATACCATGAGCGAGATCGTAGCATCTATCTATGAGAAAATCCAGGAATCCGGCCTTCGAGAGGGGATTTTGTTTATTGATGAGATCAATTGTGTTTCCGAGACACTGGCACCTGCCATGCTGCAGTTTCTTCAGTGTAAAACCTTTGGAAGCCACAAAATCCCGGAAGGCTGGCTGATCGTAGCTGCCGGGAATCCGCCGGAGTACAATAAATCGGTCCGTGAATTTGATGTGGTGACCATGGACCGTGTGAAGAAAATCCAGGTGGAGCCGGATTTTGACGCATGGAGAGAGTATGCTTACGCAAAAGGCGTTCACCCTGCAGTGATTTCCTATCTGAATACAAGACCGGCTAATTTTTACAAGATGGAGAGCACTGTGGATGGCAAAAATTTTGCTACACCAAGAGGATGGGAAGACCTGTCAAAATTGATACAGGTATATGAAAAATTGGAGAAAACCGTGGATAAGGACGTGGTGGTCCAGTATATCCAGCATCCACAGATTGCAAGAGATTTCGCCAGCTATCTGGAGCTTTTCTACAAGTACCGTACGGATTATCAGATTGATGAGGTTTTAAGCGGTCATATCGATGATATTCTGGTAAAAAAAGCCGCACATGCTTCCTTTGATGAAAAATTGAGTGTGCGAGATGTGGAAAAACTGGTAAAATCACTTAAGAATCCTAAGAAAGTAAAAGAAAAGAAAGTTGTGAAAAACTCCTTTATTTATACGGATCTTGAGGAAAAATTAAAAGAGGTAATTGGTACAAAAGTAAGTATAGCTTCAAAAGGAAAAGGAAAAGGTAAAATAGAAATAGAATATTATTCAGATGAAGAATTAGAACGAGTGTTCGATATGATTATGAGTTTGAGAAAGGGCGAATAAAGAAGTATGGAAAGTAAGATTTTAAAAGCAATAGGAATTGATCCGGCAATCTGGCTGTTACTTTTACTGATACTCATTATTGTACTATTTGTATTTTGTATCAATGTGAATATGAAATATACTCGTTTGAAAAATAGTTACAATGTGTTTATGAAGGGCAAAGATGGGAAGACTTTGGAAGACAGTTTCAAAGAGCGATTGTCTGAAGTAGATACAGTAGTAAAAGTAGTAAAGCAGAATCGTCAGGAAATAAAGGAAATCAACCGCAAACTCGGTAAAAACTTCCAGAAAGTTGGAATCGTTAAATATGATGCTTTTAACGAGATGGGTGGTAAACTGAGTTTTGCAATCGCAATGCTTGATGATAATAACAATGGTTGGATTTTGAATGCAATGCACAGTAGAGAAGGCTGTTATACTTATGTAAAAGAAATCTTAAAGGGAGAGAGCTTTGTAGAGTTGGCAGACGAAGAAGCTGAAGCATTGGATAAAGCTATTTTCAGTGATGAATTTATTGATCAGAAATAGTGGTAAATAAGAATATAAAAAATTTAATGAAAAGGAATATACAGAGCAGGAGGAAATATTTATGTTAGACATTAAATTTGTGAGAAATAATCCGGAGGCAGTAAAAGAGAACATTAAGAAAAAATTCCAGGATGAAAAATTACCTCTGGTAGACAAAGTATTAGAATTAGATCAGAGGAATAGAGATATAAAGCAGGAAGTAGAGGCTCTTCGTGCTGAGAAGAATAAAACTTCTAAGCAGATCGGTGCCTGCATGGCTCAGGGTAAAAAAGAAGAAGCAGAACTGTTAAAGCAGAAAGTACAGGAAAGTGCTGAGAGAATGGAAATTCTGTCTGCAGAAGAAAAAGAAGTAGAGGCTGAACTGAAGAAAAATATGATGGTAATCCCGAATATCATTGATCCATCTGTTCCGATTGGTAAAGACGACAGCCAGAACGTAGAGATTGAAAAATTCGGCGAGCCGGTTGTACCGGATTATGAGATTCCTTATCATACAGATATCATGGAGAGTTTCAACGGTATTGATCTTGACAGTGCCGGAAAAGTTGCAGGAAATGGATTCTACTACTTGATGGGAGATATTGCAAGACTTCATTCAGCAGTCATCTCATATGCAAGAGATTTCATGATCGACAGAGGATTTACTTACTGCATCCCGCCATTCATGATCAGAAGTAATGTAGTAACAGGTGTTATGAGTTTCGCTGAGATGGATGCCATGATGTATAAGATTGAAGGAGAAGATCTGTACCTGATCGGAACAAGTGAGCATTCTATGATTGGTAAATTTATCGATACAATTCTGACAGAAGATCAGCTCCCACAGACACTTACAAGTTATTCTCCATGTTTCCGTAAAGAAAAAGGTGCACACGGAATCGAAGAAAGAGGAGTTTACCGTATTCACCAGTTTGAGAAACAGGAGATGATCGTTGTATGTAAACCGGAAGAAAGCCAGAAATGGTATGATGTATTGTGGAAAAATACAGTAGATTTATTCCGCTCTATGGATATCCCGGTTCGTACATTAGAGTGCTGTTCAGGAGATCTGGCAGACCTGAAAGTAAAATCATGTGACGTAGAAGCATGGTCACCAAGACAGAAGAAATACTTTGAGGTAGGAAGCTGTTCTAATCTTGGAGATGCTCAGGCGAGAAGACTTGGCATCCGTGTAAAAGGAAAAGACGGAAAATATTTTGCTAATACATTAAACAACACAGTTGTTGCTCCACCGAGAATGTTGATCGCATTCTTAGAGAATAATCTTCAGGAAGATGGAACCGTTAAGATTCCGGAAGTATTGCAGCCATACATGGGTGGAACAAAAGTACTTGTACCGAAAAACAAATAATAAAGGATAATCATAATGCATCAATACCTGAATGCCATTGGATTTGGCAATATAACCGACAAAAATGAATTAAATGAAATTCTGGAAGATATAGAACATTCATTTACGAGACATAATCTGATCACTTTATCACAAAATATGGATTTTTGTGGATATCTAAGAGAATATGGTGAAAAGATGGGGATTGTATTGTACGGAGATATGGATATCCAGGATCAGTTCAAAAGATTATATTATCTTCCTTATCTTGAGGGAACTGGTGTTACCAGTTATGCGGATGTATGTATCGAGAGACGAATCGACAGAGAAGCCTATGTAGGAATCTGTGAGGATGTAAAGGTTGGAATCAGCTTGATTTTCTCACTGCAGAATACGATAGAATATCTGGAGGAAAAGCAGTTATCCGGAAGAGGAGTGAAATATACATCCGTAACTTTGGCTGGGCTGGCAAATGAAGGAACAATATTGTTGCCTGTATTAAAGAGCAAAGAGCAGACAAAGCGGCAGATGGAAGAATCAAGAAATCGTATGTTATTACAGAGTGCAGCGAGATCCGGAGATCAGACAGCGATTGAGAGTCTGACTCTGGATGATATCGATACCTATTCAAAAGTATCGAAACGTCTGGTGAAAGAAGATTTGTTCAGTATCGTAGATACATACATTATGCCGTACGGAATAGAGTGTGACAGATACTCTATTCTCGGAGAAATACTTGACCTTGAGATAGTCAAAAATGAGTATACAGAAGAAGATATCTATATCATGCGACTGGATGTAAATGAATTACAGTTTGATGTCTGTGTACCAGCCAGATCTCTTACCGGAGAACCGGCCCCTGGAAGAAGATTTAAGGGAAATATCTGGATGCAGGGCAGAGTGAATTTTTAATCGAATAATAAAGAAAATTATTTTAGCAGAAAAGTATTACAGTAATGATAGAAAATCAAAGATAAATAAAAGCCGCAGGATTCTATAAGAGTCTGTGGCTTTTTAAGTATAGCAAAGAGCAAACTTAAAATTAACGCTATAGCATTAATCTATATTTTTATAAGGACCATATGGACAATAAACGCTGTTCGTTATAGTTAATTGAAACTTGATTTTCAGATAGAGGGATGTTACAATATCTAAGATCCGTCCTGTTAGTTTAACGGATAAAACAAGCGCCTCCTAAGCGCTAGCTGTGGGTTCGATTCCCGCACGGGACGCTGACAGAAAAGCGGAAAGATTAGAATACTAATCATTCCGCTTTTTTGTATAAAATTAGTAAAAGGCGGCAATTCCTATGACAGTAGAAGTGATTATAGCAGAGACTGCAAAGATATGTAGAAAGTATGGTGCAAAAGAAGTCATCCTATATGGATCCAGAGCGAAAGGTACCGCAAGAGAACGCAGTGACATAGATATTGCTGTATCAGGAGTAAAAGATTTTGAGATACTTGCAGAAGAAGTAGACGAATTGCCAACACTATATAGTATAGATTTGTTAAATATGGATACCTGTAGAAATGAGTTATTGATGGAGGATATCAGACAGTATGGACGAGAAATTTAACAGACGTTTTTTGTCATTTTGCAAGTCACTTGATGCTCTTGCAGAGGCAAGACAAAGAGATATGACGGATTCTTTTGTGCTTAGTGGAACTAGCGCAAAATTCAGCATTACATTTGATCTATCATGGAAAGTAATGAAAGATATATTGATTCAATATTATGCAATTGTTGGATTTGTGGCAGGGTCACCAAGAGAAGTGCTGAGAGAATCATATAAGGCTAATTTGATATCAGACGAAACATGGATGGACATGCTGAAAGTGAGAAATGAACTTGCACATGATTATGATTGTGAGATCGTAAAAGAGCATTGCCACACGATTGTGGAAAAGTACATTGATTTATTTTATGAATTTAGAAATGTAGTAAAAGGGTTAGTTTTGTAAATAAAATAGAGAGATATATACAATGAACAAATTATTTGATTTTAAGATAGATTTGAAATTGCGTTTATTTTATGTATTGGCCTGGACGACCTGAAAGGCTATGGGATCGTGAAAAGATTTGGCGGGAAAGAATTTATGCTGGTTAAGCTGTTTAATATTGCGGACGAGCGTTTGTATCAGGCAAAACATACAGGTAAGAAACATGTGGTGTATGAATAGATTTTTTCATGGATAATCACCAATAACAATTAATATAGACATTTCCCAGGTGGAACTGTATAATTATCGAATAAAGAATATTAGCAAATTAGGTGAAAACCTGGGACGCAAAGCTATAGGACCTGTAAAATGGCAGCCAGTTGCCACGTTTAGATGCGTTGTCTGAAAATGGCAATGCTTTTTTGTATGGCGATTTATTGAGTAAAAAGGAATAAATATAAAAAAGAATAGAAAGAAATATCTGCTTGGCATGGTGCTGATAATGGTCGGCACAGTGATCATGAGTGGATGTAGTAAGAAGAAATCTTCAGAAAATATAGATGACAGACCGAAAATTACGATTGGCTGTGACGATTATGCACCATTTAGTTATATGGATGTCAATGGGAATGTAACCGGGATAGATGTTGAATTGGCTACAGAAGCCTTTGATCGTATGGGGGATCAGGTAGAGATAGAATTTATAAACTGGGAAGAGAAAAAGGATCTGTTAGCGAATGGCAGTATTGATTGTATCTGGAGTAGTTTTACGATGGATGGCAGAGAAGACGAATACAAATGGGCCGGTCCTTATATGAAGAGTAATCAGGTGATTGCTGTCAATGTAGATAGTGATGTCACAAGTATCTTTTTAAATGTGTATGACAACTGTGTAAAATACAATAAAGTCGGTGGAAAAATACGAACGAGTCTGGAATGTCTGGGGATAGAAAATCGAATTGTTACATACCGATGGACAATTACGGATACGGGCGTTGGTATGAATGAAGAATTTGTGGAACATGTATTTGATTCGTTTGTACAGGAGCATTCAGATGCGAGAACGGTTTATAATGGCGTGGGATTAGGAATGTCCATTGTAAAGAAGATCATCGATAAGATGGGTGGAACGATTGAAGTTACGAGCAAAGAAGGGGAAGGTTCTACTTTTGTGATTACGTTACCATTTGAAATTGTCGAAAAGAAAGTGGAGGCAGAGACGCGGGAGCAGGACAACCTGGAGATTTCTGGTCTGCATTTATTATTGGTTGAAGATAATGAGTTAAATGCAGAGATTGCCAGAACCTTGTTGGAGGATGAAGGTATTGTCGTGGAGGCTGTAACGAATGGCAAAGAGGCAGTGGATACATTTGTGCAGAATCCGGAAAGTACATTTGATGTTATTTTGATGGATGTTATGATGCCTGTTATGGATGGTATTAAAGCGACAGAAAAAATCCGTTCGCTGAATCGCCCGGATGCAAAAAAGATTCCGATCATTGCGATGACGGCGAATGCATTTAAAGAGGACGCTCATAAATGCTTGGATGCAGGAATGAATGCACATCTATCGAAGCCTCTTCAGATGGATAAGGTAGTCGAGACGATTGCATATTTTTGTAAAAGATGATAAAGAGTAAGCCAGTGCAAAGTATGTGTACTGGCTTTTCTCATGCAAAAAATCAGATAAATTCGCTTTGGCCATCAATATTCACACAAAATAATCTCGTTTCATGTTATTATATAAATAAGTATGCGATTTGAAAGATAGTATAAAAGATAGGGTTGGGATTATGAAAGAGAATCAGAAAAATTTAAAGAATTACAGGACGATCAATCTGGTATTTTTCCTGCTTCTGGCGATATTATTTATCGTTACATACACGTTTATCCTGCAGAAAAACTATAGCAGTAAGACGTTGGAATCGGCGGAGAAAAAGAATATAGCGTGTTCAGATACGATATATAAGACGGTTTCTGATTTCTTTACAAAGGAAGATTATACGGAGATTAATTCTGTTTTGGACATGAAATCCGGACGTTATCAGGCTTTACAGAAGAGACTGAATGAGATCCGTATGGTTGAAAATGTTCGATATCTGTATACTGCAAAGAGGGCAGAGGATGGGACGCTGGTTTATCTTGTGGATGGTCTTAATCTTGGAGCGGACGATTTTGCATATCCGGGAACTGCGATAGAGAAAGAGATGATTCCGTATCTTGAGAGGGCTCTGTCAGGAGAAAAAGTATATTCGCAGGAGATTGTGGATACTACCTGGGGACATATTTTTACAGCATGCTATCCTATTTACGCTGATGATGACGATTCAGAGATCGTTGGTGTGCTTTGTATGGAACTGGACATGGAATCTACTTATCAGGCAATCAAAGCAAATAATAATTCAGCGGCTAAGATTGCGGTAGTTGCAGCGATTTTGGCAGTTTTTCTGGTGGTTTATACATTCTTTTCACTGAAGGATCAGAAGAAAAAAGAACTGAGACAGCAGCAGATATTGGAAGAATCTGTAGCGGCAGCCGATGCGGCCAATAAGGCGAAATCGACCTTCCTTTTTAATATGTCCCACGACATCCGGACACCGATGAATGCGATCCTTGGATTTTCTGATCTTGCGAGAAAGAATCTGGATGACAAGAAAAAAGTAAAGGAATATATGGATAACATTTATATTTCCGGGGAAAAACTTCTGTCGATCATTAATAATGTGCTGGAATTTTCAAGAATTGAGAATAATGAGACGATTATTGAGGAAAGTCTTGTGAAAACGGGGGAAGGTTTTGATTCCTGCATTATTATGACGAAGACTGCCCTGGAAGAAAAGCATCAGATCCTGGAGATCGAGAAGAATGTCCTATATCCATATATGTATATAGATCTGTCACATATGGTAGAGGTTGTCATTAATATTATGGGAAATGCGGTAAAATACACCGGCGAGGGTGGCAAGATCAGGTGTGTATTAAATCAGTTTCCGCACGAAAAAGATGGATGGTGTATCACAGAAGTCATCATTGAAGATAACGGAATCGGAATGTCGGAAGAATTTCAGAAGCATATTTTTGAGGCATTTACAAGAGAACGTTCTTCTACGATCAGTGGTATTGATGGAACCGGTCTTGGTATGGGGATTGTCAAAAAGCTGGTAGACCTCATGGGTGGAACTATCAGTGTGAAGAGTAAATTAGGGGAAGGCTCTAAGTTTACAGTTCGCATTCCATGTCGCATTGCCAGGGAAGAGAGTATTTCCGTAGAAAATGAAGAACAACATTTGGATAATATCAATTTAACAGGAAAACGGATTTTACTGGCAGAAGATAATGATCTGAATGCTGAGATCGCAATGGAGCTTCTGACGGCAGAAGGAATACTTGTAGAGCGGGCAGAAGATGGTGTTGTCTGTGTAGAAATGTTGGAGAAAGCGGCAGAAGATTATTATGATCTGATTTTGATGGATATTCAGATGCCGATTATGAATGGTTATAAAGCAACGCAGGTGATACGGAGTATGGATGATCTGAAGAAAGCTAACATTCCGATCATAGCAATGACTGCAAATGCATTTGATGAGGACAGAAGAAAGGCTTTGGCAGTTGGTATGAATGAACATATTGCGAAACCTGTGGATATTAATAAGTTGTTGGCGGTTTTGAAAAAAATATTGAATGTGGAAAATGGGGATAAAAATACAGGAAATAACTAATCATGTGGATATCTATGAGATAGGGGACTTAAGATGGAAGAGGAAAAGATACGGTCAGGTCATTGGAGAAGATTTGTAAGTCTGATGATGACAGTTGTACTTGGAATTTGTTTTTTGATGTTTGAGCCTGTGCAAGTGAGAGCAGAAGAGTCGCAGAATGTTCGGGTGGGATATTATATTGCACGTAATTTCCAGGAAGGTGGAAAAAACGAAACTTCTAAAAGCGGTTATAGCTATGAATATCTTCAAAAAATCGCATCTTATACCGGGTGGCATTATGAATATGTATACGGAAGCTGGCAGGAATTATATCAGAAATTAGAGTCCGGTGATATAGATATAATGGCCGGTGTGGCATATAGTGACGACAGATCGGAATATATCAGTTATCCACAGTATGAGATGATCAATGAGACATTTTACATCTATAAGGATGCGGATGATTCCACAATAAAATGTGGAAATATCGCATCTTACTCTGGAAAACGCATAGGAACTTTGAAAAATAATGCACGAATGACAGAGGTATTGGAAAACTGGGTATCGGAAAATCATGCGAACATAGAAATCGCTTATTATGATGACCTGGCGGCATGTGCGAATGCATTTAATGAAAAGAAAATCGATGCTTTTGTAAGTGCGGATAACATCGTTTCTTCCTATAACGGAATCGTGCCGATAGAGAAGATCGGAAAAGAGCCATTTTATCTTGGAGTGACTAAAAACAGACAGAATCTGTTGGATGAACTGAATATGGCACTTTCCATCATAGATGAGCAGGATTCGATTGAAATAGATGCTCTCAGAAGCAAATATTCTGTAGAATCTTCGGTAAGCATATTTTTATCCAAAAAAGAAAAAGACTGGATGGATACCCATGATACGATCACGGTGGGATATACGGAAGATTATCTTCCATACTGTGATAAGAAGGAAGACGGATCGGTTACGGGACTTATCGCAGACATTGTTCCGGATATGATAGAGGCACTTCCGGGAAGGTATGATCTGGAGATTGTCTATAAAGGGTTTAAGGATCAGCAAGATATGATAGAAAGCCTGAAAAAGGGCGAGTTAGATCTGGCATTTCCTGTCAGTGATGAAGCGTGGTATACGGAAAAGCAAGGATATCAGCAGAGTTCCAGTGTTGTATCATCAGCGATTGATCTGATCTATGAAGAACCTTATAGCAGTACGAAGACAGAAAAAATCGCGGTGAATAAGAATAATCAGATGCAATACTGCTATACGATCTCCAATTATCCGAATGCGAAGCTTGTAATGTGTGACAGCATTGCTGATTGTGTAGAAGCCGTAAGAAATGGAGATGCCGGAAGTACGATCGTCAGCGCGAACAGAGCACATTATCTTGTAGGATCGAATAAGAAACTGAATGTATCGCCACTGTCAAATGTGGAGAACCGCTGTTTTGGAGTCGCGTTTGGAAATAGTGCATTATTGCAGATCATCAATCATGGACTAAGTATCCTTGGAGAAAATTATGGATTAAATCATACCTATCCGTATGTGGATGACCTTATGAATTATACAACTTTAGATTTTGTTAGAGATCATATTATAGGATTTTCGTGTTCGGTCATCTTACTGCTGATATGTATTATCGCATTTTTTACAAAAAGAAATCAGAATCTAAAGCGGGCAACAGAGAGAGAAGCAGAGCAGAAACAGCAGTTAGAAGATGCATTGGAGACAGCAAGACAGGCGAATCTTGCAAGAACAGTGTTCTTGAGAAATATGTCACATGATATCCGGACACCGATGAATGCTGTGATCGGATTCACGAATCTTGCATTGAAAGCCGGAGAAAATACAAAGAAGATCCGGGATTATTTGAAGAAAATTCTGGTATCAAGTAATCATTTGCTTGCAATCGTAAATGATGTATTGGAAGTAAGCAGGATAGAAAGTGGTCAGACTAAATTAAATGAGACTGCAGAAGATATGATGGAGATTTTAGAAGAAGTATCTGTGATTATCAGGGAGCAGGCACAGGAAAAGCAGCAAAAGTTTATTGTAGATATCTCCGGAGTAAGCGACAGCTACATTTATGTTGATAAACTCCGGATTAAGCAGATTTTAGTAAATCTACTTGGAAATGCAGTGAAATTTACACCGCGTGGTGGAGAAATTTCGTTGACGGTTTTACAGATTGGAACATCAGAGGATGGAGTTGTGAGACTTGAGACACATATTAAGGATAATGGATGTGGAATGAGTCCTGAATTTATGAAAAAAATGTTTATTCCGTTTGAGAGAGAACAGACATCTACGGTCAGTGGCGTGCAGGGAACCGGTCTGGGACTTCCAATCACCAAACAGTTTGTGGAACTGATGCACGGAAGCATCAAGGCGGTGTCAGAAGAAGGGAAAGGAACAGAATTTGTTGTGCGTCTGAACCATCGATGTGCAAAAGATACGATTTCGGAAGAAAAATCAGAGAATCCTGTACAGGAAGATTTTTCAGAGATGCGGATACTTTTGGCTGAGGATAATGGATTAAACCGTGAGATTGCGGTGGAAGTATTAAAAGAGTATGGATTTGAGATAGTAGAAGCCGAGAACGGTAAAGTTGCAGTCGAAAAACTGAAAGATTCTCCTGCAGGATTCTTTGATGCGATTCTTATGGATATACAGATGCCGGTCATGGATGGATACATGGCAACAAAAGAAATCAGGGCATTGGCAGATCCACAGATTGCCAATATACCGATTATTGCATTATCTGCAAACGCATTTGAGGAGGATAAGCATGCTTCTTATGTAGCCGGAATGGATGGACATCTGGCAAAACCAATAGATGTATCGGAGCTGATAAAAGTATTGGGGAATATCTTGCGGAAAAACATATATTGCTAAGATTCAACCTCTATGTTATTCTAAGACCACGCAGTCGGCGCTCTGCCAGACTGCAGACAGTATCTGATAACCAAAAAGGTTTC
>ERZ773103.2547-NODE-2547-length-16696-cov-33.843038_pt1 | contig 16696 bp, 17 predicted proteins | sample MGYA00511118_ERZ773103 | MGnify/ENA primary metagenome ERZ773103 (study PRJEB29015, sample SAMEA2737821) | human gut metagenome | biome: human gut; feature: human-associated habitat; material: faeces | place: China | collected 2012 ... | reverse complement strand
CTGTTCAGTGTGGCTTCTGTACACCTGGATTCATCATGAGTGCAACTGAACTTTTAAATGCCGGCAAAGAATTCTCAGATGATGAGATTCGTAAAATGATGTCCGGTCATCTGTGCCGCTGCACAGGTTATGAAAACATTTTCCGTGCAGTCAAGAAGACAATGCTTCGCAGACTCGGAAAAAATGAAGAAGCAGACGCTGTCTAAAAGTGAACAGTAACGTTGTAACTACAATCACATAAAAGGTTCGCAGATTTTCATTTACAACAATCTGCGAACCAGTATATAGTGGTTTCTGTTTGGGGATCTGTATAACAGATACAGAACCATTATATGAAATATCTAGAAAGAACGGGTATGTAAATATGAAAGATAAAGAACGAAATATCACAACCGTCAGCGAAGAAAATATCTATCTCCTGAACGGCCGCGTACCACTCGGAAAAGCGATTCCTTTCGGCTTACAGCATGTACTGGCCATGTTCGTAGCCAACCTTGCTCCTGTATTAATCGTCTGCAGTGCCGCTCTTGTCAGAGGCACCGGTGATCATCTGACCGCTGTTGAAATCACTCGACTTCTTCAGTGCGCCATGTTCGTAGCCGGAATCGGTACTTGTTTACAGCTCTACCCTATATGGAAGATTGGTTCGAAACTGCCGATCGTTATGGGTGTCAGCTTCACTTTCCTTGGAAGTCTTCTGATGATCTGTACAAATCCGGATCTCGGATATGAAGGCATGGTCGGTGCCGTTATCCTTGGTGGTATCTTCGAGGGAGTTGTTGGTTTAAGTGCCCAGTATTGGAAGAAATATTTAACACCGGTTGTATCCAGCTGTGTTGTTATCGCGATCGGACTTTCTCTTCTCCCGGTTGGAATGAATTCCTGGGGCGGTGGAAGCGGTTCCGAATCATTTGGATCCTGGTATCACCTTCTTGTAGGTCTTGTGACACTGATTGTCTGTCTGGTTTCAAGATATTTACTGCATGGTGTATACAAAAACCTGAACATCCTTGTTGGATTGATCTTCGGTTATATCCTTTCCGCAATCTTTACTGTTGCCGGTATTGCTCCAATGATCGATTTCTCCGGAATCAGCAAAACAATCAGTGAAATCGGATTTTTCAGCCTTCCAAGACTTGTCTTCTTCACCGGTCATACACCGGTATTTGACCTTGGAGCATTCTTTACAATTGCGATTGTCTTCCTGGTTTCTGCTGCTGAGACAACCGGAGCTACAACTGCAGTATGTAAAGGATCTTTAGACCGTGACATTAAGATTGAAGAGCTGCAGGGATCTCTTGCAGTTGACGGATTCTCCAGTACAATTTCCGGATGTTTCGGATGTCTGCCACTGACTTCCTTCAGCCAGAATGTCGGGCTTGTAACTATGACTGGCGTAATCAATCGATTCACGATCCTTATGGGAGCTTTGATCCTGATCCTGGCATCTCTGTTCCCGCCGCTTGGAGCTTTCTTTAACTCCCTGCCGCAGTCAGTACTTGGTGGATGTACTGTTATGATGTTTGGTTCAATCCTGTACGAAGGAATCAAGATGCTCAAAGACTGTGAGTTCAATGACCGCACAATGATCATTGTATCTCTCGCTTTCTGCGTCGGCGTTGGTCTTACACAAACAGATGCGAACTTCTTCAGCGCTTTCCCACAGGCTGTGGGAGATATCTTCAACGGAAATGCTGTTGCAGGTGTGTTCGTAGTATCACTGCTGCTCAGTCTGATTCTGCCGAAAGATAAAAGTGAAAAAGTAGAAGAATAACGAATAAAAAGAAAAATAACAGCTGTAATTGAAAAATATTTCTCTTACAGCTGTTATTTTTCTTTTTCATATATCCTAAAGCAACGGTGTCATATACAACGGCAGATATACAATCCCTTCTTCCACCTTCAGATCATTTTTATGAAGAACATATAGCGTATCTAACTGTTCTGTATATTTCTCCCTACATTTTTTCAATGACGTTAATGTATACTTTCCACCAGACTTCACTTCAATTGGAGATATGTTATGTTTACTTGTAATTTTGCTCTTTGCAATTAGAAAGTCAATCTCCATTCTCAGACTTGCATCATCACGAGATGGGTTATTATAAAAATAAAGTTTATGGCCACTTGCAACAAGCATTTGTGCAACAATATTTTCCATAATCATTCCTTTATTTACTTCCAGTTTGTCAAACAGTAATTTTTTATAAATCTCTTCACTCACAATTCCATTTTCATCAAATGCATGACTTATAAGCAAACCTGTGTCTGCCATGTAACATTTCATTGTTACACGATCCATATTTAATTTTAATCCGATATTTGGCGCTGTCGAATTATAGCATACATTCACGATCATTGCATCACTTAACCAAAAAATCGCATCTTCATAATCTCTGAATCTTGCTTCTTTCTTTAATGATGAAAGTTTAAATTTTTTATCATGTTTTTGGAGCTGTGCCGGAATATCATCAAAAATCTGTTCTACCTTCATTTCATATCCTTGAGCATGCTTTACGATATCTGCCCTGTACAATTCTAGAATGTCTCTCTTCACACGATCGACACGTTCAAAATCTTTCGTCTCTACATATCTTTCCACAGCCTGTGGCATTCCTCCAACAATCATGTACTGTCTGAAATAATCCATAGCTTTTCTGTGAAGTGCTGCACCAAGCGGCTTTTTCTTTTCGAAAAACACTTTGATAAAATCCATCAGACTCTCATTATCCAATGCCCATAAAAATTCCTCAAAATCCAGAGGATACATTCGAAGATGTCTTTCTTCTGAAGGAATTACAATATCTTTTACATTCTTCTTAATGCTCATGAGCGATCCTGTTTCAATGTAATCATATCGGCCATCCGCTACAAGATATTTAATTGCAGCCCTTGCTCGTGGAAAGAGTTGTACTTCATCAAAAATAATCAATGTGTCTCGCTCATATAATTTCACATTATAATAGTTCGACAAATACATAAAAAACAAATCAAGATCATTCAGGTAATTTTCAAAAAGCTCTGTCACTTCTTGATTCACTCTGTTGAAATCAATGATAATGTAACTTTTATATTCTTGCTTTGCAAAGTTCTCTACAATGTAACTCTTCCCTACACGCCTTGCACCATCAATTAATAAAGCTGTTCTCCCTGCTTCCTCTTCCTTCCATTTCAATAATTCTGTATATATTTTCCTTCTCAAAGTGTCCACCTCTTTTTAATAACTCTCATTATTATTTGCAAACCTAGTACTTTTATTCCATTTTACACACTTTCAAAGTTTTTGTCACTATTATTTTACACGTTTTCAAGGTTTTATTTTTTCGTATTTTACACGTTTTCAAGATTTTTATTCATCATATTTTACACGTTTTCAAGGTTTGACACATATTCACATTACACATGTACAGATATTGTTAATATGAAAGAAAATAAAAAAGAAGCTATATGAGGAATTGTTACTATCATGGCAGTATAGTAACAATTCCTTTTTTACAGCTTTCAAGAGTTGATCTACAATTAATTTTACTTGTATTCTTTTAGGGGGTGACTTAATACGGTTTTCTAACTTATCTTCTACTTCCTTACAAAGCCTTTCTGCCTCTTTGATCTGTTCCTCTGTCGCATTTTTACACGCCAGCATTACAATCTCAGGCTCAAACATCAGACGCACTTCAAAAAGATCCATCGCGAGCTGATACTTATCTTGAACAGAACCAAATCCAAGAACGTCATTTTCCATATAGCTTGTGCTGATCACATAGGTTCCGTCTCCACGGCGCACTTCCAGAACTCCACGGGAAACCAGTTCTTTCACAGCCTCACGGACCGTACTTCTTCCAACCTGAAAGCGTTCCGTCAATTCATATTCATTAGGAATCTTCTCTCCCACCTGAATCGGCTCATCTAAAATAAATTTCATGAGACGGTCTTCTGTTTTCTGTCCCAACGTTCTTTTAGGTACCGGTGCTTTCTGATGCATATTCCGCTCACTCCTTTGTGCTGATCTTCTCCAAACATGCAATCAATTCTGCCTCACTTCTTACCACTGCATCCGGCTTTACATCACCTGCTGCCTGATGTCCGCGATGATTATACCAGACTGCATTCCATCCTGCAGCTTTTGCCCCAACAATATCATTTTCGAAAGAATCTCCTACATAGCAGATCTCTTGCGGCAAAATCCCCATTCTTTCCGCCGCACGACTGAAAATCCTCTTGTCCGGTTTTGCTACCCCGAGTGCTCCTGATATAAATACATGACCTACCGGGATCCATTCCGTTACACCAAGTGCGTTCACTTTATCCCACTGATGCTGCGCCGGACCATTTGTAACGATTCCCAGAGTCACCTTCTCTTTCAAGTTCTGCATCAACTGTCTCATTGCATCTGTCATCTTGATTTCATTCTGTTTTTCTTCATAAATTGCTTGGAATTCCAATGCCTTGAGTGCATCAATCTTCTTCCCATAATCAAGAAATGCATTTTTGAATCGATAGATATACATCTCTTCCATTGACATCTCACCACTCAAGCACCGTGCATACACGGAATCACTATATCTTCTACTTGCGAGAAACGCACCTTCCAGATCTAAATCTGTATCTTCCGGGAAAATCTCCCTGCATGTTTGCTTAAATGGAGTTGATAAATCATATAATGTGTCGTCTACGTCGAATACAATTGCTTTCATTATTCTCATCCTGTCCTTTTTCCACTCCCTGGTAAACTGTTTTGATTACTGTTCGCACTACATACGACTGGCAATCCATTCTGTACAGATACCATGCTTGTTATCTTTTTATCAATCTATTGATAGTCTAACATAGTTTATTTTGTTTGACTAGGTTCAATTTTGTCCACTATTTTATAAATCTTATAAGTATACGCTAACCATAAACCTGATTATCCCTTGCATCACCGTGCTATAATTAAAATTAAGGTGGTTAGAAATATTTACCATCTACTAAGGATTTTGAAAGAAGGCATTTTAATGAGAACTTATGTTACACACTACTTTAACTTTGAATACATCGGAATCTACCTGCTCGTCTCGCTGATCGGGCTGGCCGTTGTGATCGGTATTGTTCTTGGCGTAGCCAAATTGAAAACACGCCAGCGACTCCAGGATGACTCCCTGTCTCACAAAGCAATCCGTCGTATCAACCGCCACCATCAGGAGCGAAAAAGAAGCATTATTGAAAGTTTCTTTGAGATGGTCTTCGCCAGCACCTCTGTACTGATCTTTCTGTCTCTTTACTATGTTATCGACGAGAGGATCCCTGGCGTATCCATCTATTGGCAGAAGTATCAGGATATTATCCTTTTACTCTTCCTTTGCTTCTCCGTTATCTTAAATGGATGGCTTGATATTGTATTTGTACCATTGGAAGAAATAGATTCCAACCAAAAGGCGTCCATTCGACTGGTATCTTCCTTTTATATTATACTGATACTTCTTTATATCAAGTTCATTTACAATGATGATAACTACGATTCACTGATGATGTACTTCATCACACTTGCTGTTGGCCGGTTTATCTACTTTGATTTTACAATGGATGACTTTTTAAGCACACTTCACGGCTTCTGGGAAGAATTGCCACTGCTTATCCTGATGGCAAGTTACTCCGGATTCGTCTGCTGGTTTGGATTCTATACCGGATTCCTGCTTACGTCTAACGGTGTGATCGTCAGCACGCTGCTGGCGCATCTGTTTATGGTATGTTCTATTTTTATATTGGATAAGACCAGAGTGCTGAGATTAGTGATGTAAGTATTATATTATAATGTTTATAAAAATTGACAAATTTATGTTATTTTGTATAATTTTATATACATGGGGAGGATTTTATTTATGCCTAAGAAATCAATTATATTACTTCCAGAAACTGAACATATCCTTGCACAAATGGGATATCAAATCAAATGTGCTCGATTGCGTAGGAAATTACCTGCTACTCTTGTCGCAGAACGTGCTGGAATCAGCCGTGCAACTTTAATATCCATCGAAAAAGGCGCTCCATCTGTTGCAATGGGCTGTTATGCTGCCGTATTACATGCATTAAATTATATGGACAAAGATCTGTTGCTTGTTGCAAAAGATGATGAGCTTGGTCGTAAATTACAAGATCTTGAACTAGCCACAAAAAAGTATGTCAAATAAAAGTTACGCCTATGCACAAAGAAGCAGAATCATTTTCCCCCATGATTCTGCTTCTGTTATATCCTTATTCTTTTTATATCCCAGACACAACCTTAACCAATAACAGTACCAGCACGATCAGAATAATCGGCTTAATCACTTTCACCCCATTATTCACAACCATTCCTGCACCTACGTAATGTCCTGCGATACTGAAACAGGATGCTGCCAGTCCCAGTCCCCACAGGATTTTCCCTGCCAGGATAAATGTGATCAGCGCTGAAATATTGGAAGAAAGATTCACAATCTTCACATTTCCTGTCGCTTTCTCCAATGGTATCTTCGCAAGCTTGGTAAATACAAGCAGCAAGAAGGTTCCTGTTCCCGGACCGTAGAATCCGTCATAACAACCAATCACCAAAGAGCATACAATCGCGATCAGATACTGCTTGTTCTTTGTCATTCCGACCGGAACTTCCACATCCATATTCTTGTCTCTCAACACACAGAAGGCTACGATCGGCAGGATCACAACCAATACCATTTTCAAAATATGGTCGCTGATGATCAACGCCAGATTCGCCCCTGCAACAGAACCAATCAACGCTCCGATCACCGTTCCTGGTACAAATCCCCAGTCTACTTTCTTATTCTTAATCAGTCTCGCTGTCGATACTACCGTTCCTGTTGAAGATGACAGCTTGTTCGTCGCGATTGCATTATGCACCGGAATCCCGGCAAACATATATGCCGGAAGCGAGATAAGTCCACCGCCTCCTGCAATTGAATCAACAAAGCCCGCCAGAAACACCAGCGGGCATACAATCAGATAAATCCCCATTTTCCTTGTTCCTTTTCTTCTATATAATAAGATATCAGAGACAAATGCCCCGACTTCTTATTGTAACGGTTTACAAGGAATCTGTAAATATCATTTATTGTTGTTTTCCTCCGAGATGGCGAATCATCGCTAACATAGATGTACTCGCATGAAGCGGTGTAATCTTTATCTCCGGATGCTCTTCCTGAAACACACGGAACACTTCATCCGCAAAACCGCGCCCCATGAATTCAATTCCCCGAAAATCAATCACAAGCTCCTTGTATCCTTCTGCATCTTTCAGAACTCTTCTTGCATGGGATCTTGCCACCGGATCCACAAAAGGCAATACATCCTTCAGTATTATTGTTTTTACTTCTTCCATTCTACCGCCCGCTTTCCTGGTATTTTCTATATCTATTTTTACCATATTTTATCAAGATTTTCAAGTTTTGCAGCATTTTTATTTACTCTATTCTACAAAAAACTCCTCTCAGACTGCATCTTATCACAACTGAAAGGAGTTCTCCTATTATTTGCAAGCAGTGTAACTACTCTTTATTTTAATTGTTCCGGCTCTTCGACTTCATAATCTGACCAGCTGAAATCTTTTACTTATTCTCTCACAAGCACCTTCACGATCTCCCCCATATACATTGTATGATAATCTTTGCCCGGATACCATTTCTCATCCGGTCCGTCTACTGTAAAGCACTCCGGTTTCATCTCCTGTGCATAAAGCTTTCTGCAGACAAAGATCAGATCTGCTTCTTCATACGCTGTTGTTCCGTCTGTGTAATACGGTGTCAGTCCTGCCTCTTTATCCTTATCACAGTCGCGTCCTGACTTGGAGCCACAAAGATTTAATGCTTTTCTGTAATCTTCCTTAAAGAAAGAAAGTGTAAACATATCTTCTGCATCTACGAATTCCTTCGTATATCTCTGTGGACGAATATATGCTGTTGCCACATTCATCCCCCACATAATTCCAACACCGCCCCAGCTGGCTGTCATTGTATTATGCTTCTCTTCATCTCCTGCTGTGATCAACATCCATTCCTTGCTGATCTTTGTAAAAGGGTTAAATGAAAGTTCCTCAATCTTTACTTCTTTAAATGCCATTTTTATTTTCTCCTTATAAGAAGCGGCCGTTACTGTATTCACCCTGATGCTACAGTAACAGCCACTATTTTTAATTCATTTCATTATTTTGCAACAACTCTACGGAAGTTTTTCTTTCCTTTTTTCACGATCTTACCTTCTCCGTCAAAGTCTGCCGGAGCATATGTTGTTGTAATGTCTGTTACTTTCTCTCCGTCTACAGAAACACCACCCTGTGTTACGGCACGTCTTGCGTCAGATCTGGAAGATGCCTGTCCACTCTTTACAAGAACTGCAAGGATATCAATCTTTCCATCCTGGAAATCTGCCTCTTCCAGTTCTGTTGTCGGCATATTGTCAGCATTTCCCTGGCTGAACAGTGCACGTGCACTCTCCTGTGCCTTCTGTGCTTCTTCCTCACCGTGAACAAGCTTTGTCAGCTCATATGCAAGGATTTCTTTCGCTGTGTTAAGCTGTGCGCCTTCCCAGGCATCCATCTTGTCGATCTCTTCAAGCGGAAGGAATGTCAGCATACGGATACATTTCAGAACATCAGCATCTCCGACATTTCTCCAGTACTGGTAGAAGTCAAATGGGGATGTCTTATTTGGATCAAGCCATACAGCACCTGACTGTGTCTTACCCATCTTCTTTCCTTCAGAGTTCAGAAGCAGTGTGATTGTCATAGCGCTTGCATCTTTACCAAGTTTACGACGGATCAGCTCTGTACCTGCGAGCATGTTGCTCCACTGGTCATCTCCACCGAACTCAAGGTTACATCCGTAGTTCTGGAACAACTCGTAGAAGTCATATGCCTGCATGATCATGTAGTTGAACTCAAGGAAGCTGAGTCCCTTCTCCATTCTCTGCTTGTAACACTCAGCTGTCAGCATTCTGTTTACTGAGAAATGAGGTCCTACCTCACGAAGTACATCGATGTAGTTCAAGTCAAGCAGCCAGTCTGCATTGTTTACCATAAGAGCTTTGCCCTCTGAGAAATCGATGAAACGGCTCATCTGCTCTTTGAAACAGTCGCAGTTATGCTGGATCTGCTCCGGTGTCATCATGCTTCTCATATCAGTTCTTCCGGATGGATCTCCGATATATCCTGTACCACCACCGATCAGTGCGATTGGCTTGTTTCCTGCTTCCTGCAGACGTTTCATTAGGCAGAGTGCCATGAAATGTCCTACATGAAGACTGTCAGCTGTCGGGTCGAATCCGATATAGAATGTAGCCTTTCCATTATTTACAAGTTCTTTGATTCTCTCCTCATCTGTTACCTGGGCGATCAGGCCTCTTGCCTGAAGTTCTTCATAAATTCCCATTGTTCTTCTCCTTTTCTTTTTGTTATATTTTTTCGAACGCATCATTCAGTTCTGGCCTTGTATACAAGTATCATGGCAATGTAACTTGCTGGATTTTTGTATAAAAAAAGACCTTACTGCATGATGCAATAAGGACGATCTATCACCGTGGTACCACCTTAATTCACCGACAACATATGTCTGTCAGTCTCATTCGTGCAATAACGAGCACAACTCCGTCACAGCCTACTCTCTGTCTGATCTGTTCCCCATATCGATCTATGAATTCCCATCTTCAGATTTCAGTGTGAAGCTCCAGGATGTATTCGCAGTCAGTCATCTACGCGCCTCTCATCAACCGGCAACTTTCTGTGTGTCTGTTCTGTCTGTTACTTGTTCCCTTCACAGCCTTCCATATATAAGAGTTCTAGCAACTCCCGTAGCCTTGATGATAGACTATTGTAAACATTTTGTCAAGTAGTCTTGTATATATAAAAATTGGAAGTGTCCTCGGCTCTTCGCCGATTCCACTTCCGCTTTTGAAAAGGGATTATTAATGTGTGTGTTATCCGTATTCTTTCACATCATTATCCCGGATAACCTAATTATCATTTAAACTTATTTGCAAAGTTTCTTGAACTCGTCAGCTACAAACTGAACTTTTGTTCCAATGATTACCTGAACGTCTTTCTGAGATGGACGAACAACGCCTGCAACACCTGCAGATTTGATCTTCTTCTCATCAACCTTTGTGTAATCTTTGATAACAAGACGAAGTCTTGTGATACAGTTGTCGATAGACTCTACGTTATCTTTTCCACCAACACCCTCAAGAACAATCTTAGCTACTGTTGTGAAGTCATCGTTTGCAAGAACAACTTTTGTTTCATCATCATCGTCATCTTCACGACCTGGTGTCTTCAGATCGAATTTAACGATTGCGAAACGGAATACAACGTAGAATACGATGAAAGCTGCGATTCCAAGAGGAATGATAAGCCATGTCTTAGCTGCTGCCGGAAGGGGAGCAGAGAAGATAAGGTCTGTAAGTCCTGCTGAGAAGCTGAATCCTGCACGGAATCCAAGAGCTACTGTGATTACTGTAAAGATACCATACAGTAATGCGTATACAACGTAAAGTGCCGGAGCGAGGAACATGAATGCGAACTCGAATGGCTCTGTAACACCACAAACGAATGCGGAAATTGCTGCAGATGCGATAAGTCCGATTGCAACTTTCTTCTTATTGCTCTTTGCAGACTGAATCATAGCAAGAGCTGCTCCAGGGATACCAAACATCATACATGGGAAGAATCCTGACATGTACATTCCAAGACTCCAGGAAACGTCTGCAGATGTTTCTCCATTCCAGAAGTGTGACAGGTCTCCAAGTCCGATTGTATCAAACCAGAATACATTGTTCAGTGCGTGGTGCAGACCGAACGGGATAAGTAATCTGTTAAAGAATGCATAGATACCAGCTCCAAGAGCTCCCATTCCTGCGATTCCTTTTCCAAGTGCAACCAGTCCTGCAAAGAGTACCGGCCATACAAAGAGCAGAACTGCAGATACGATAATGGAAACAACACCAGCAACGATTGCTACACAACGCTTACCACTGAAGAATGACAGCCAGTCAGGAAGCTTAGTTGATTTGAATCTGTTGTAGCAAAGTGCACCAATGATACCGGCGATGATACCGATAAATGGGTTTTCGATTTTGCTGAATGCGATAAATGCTGTTGATCCTTCTTCCAGTGTTCTAAGAACAGATACTGCTCCAGTAGAAAGAAGGTTTGTGATCATCAGCCAGGATGCAAGTGCAGCAAGACCTGCTGTACCATCATGGTCATCAGACATACCAACACCAACACCGATTGCAAAGAGGAGTGCCATATGATCGATCAAGGCACCACCAGCTTTTACAAGGAAAAATCCGATCTGCTCAACAACACCAGTTACATCTCCACCCTGCATAGTAGATGGACACATTGCGTATCCTAATCCCATCAGGATACCACAAATCGGAAGACAAGCAACAGGAAGCATAAGAGCTTTTCCTAATTTCTGTACGAATTTCATAGAATTCCCTCCTTAATAATCTCTCATTTTTAATCCCTTTTTATTTTAACCGGCAAATGAGTCCTCCGGTCAAAATCACCTCTGATCCTCCGGGTCTTCCACAAACCAGAGAATCATCTATGACAAAAGCGCTTTGCGCTAAAGTCCAAGTTCATCTGCGGCTGTTCATTTCTCAATGCAGCCTTTCACTTTTGTTACCGTTCAAAGCAACCTTATTCGTCCTCCGAATCCGCCATCGCAACACGGCGAATATGGAGTGTCAGATACAAAACTTCTTCTCCTGACAGCTTGCAGTCTGCCGTCTGTTCTATGTAATCTGCAACTTTTCTGCTGCAAGAATACTCCTTCGGATACTTTCTCTGCATCATCTCTGTGATCTCATTCTCTTCCTCTTCCAGCAATTCCTTACGATAAATCCTCTGAAGAAGAAACTTCACATGTGTCAGAAATCTCTCATAATGCAGCGAGCCTTCATCCATCTCAATTCCAAGTTCATCCGCTACGATTCCAAGAATCTCTTTCATCTGATTTGGAAATCGTACCGCATCCCGAATATCTGTTCCATACTCTGCGTTGACAAAATGCAATGCAATAAATCCTGCTTCGTCCTCAGGCATCTCTACATCCAGTCTCTTTTTCACAAGTTCTACCGCATATCTTCCGAGTTCAAATTCCTGTGGATAAAATCTTTTAATCTCCCACAGCAACGCATTCTCAAGATGAATCCCCTTTTTACAGCGGCTGATTGCGAAGCTTATATGATCTGTCAATGTAACATAGATGCTTTGATTTAATTTCAGCTTCATTGTCTTCTTCGCATAAGAAATGATCTCATTGGAGATCTGAACCTGCTCAAGCGGCATCTTCGCCAGCAATTCCTTGAGCTGCCCTGCTATGCTCTGACTCTTGATGCGGAAAATCTTCTCAACCTTCTCCACCGGAACTTCCTGCCCCCGCTTCATCTGAAATCCGATTCCCCGTCCCATGATAACAACTTCTAAGCCTGTTTCATCAAATGCAGATACAATGTTGTTATTAATTATTTTGTCTATAACCATCCGATTGGCCTTTCTCTAACTTTGGGAAAACTCCCTCATAATAAAAAAGCCAAACTTTAAGGCATCCCCCTTGATTCCTTCGGTGACGCTCATAAAATCTGGTTTTGCCTGCCTAACAGTAACAATCCTTCTTTAATGATAACTGTTCATCAATGTTATCTCTTTTCTACGTGATTCAGTATAACAAACCTGCACATAAAAGTCAATCAAATATTTTACATTTTGTTAATAATATTTATACTTTTTTTATATTTATATGTATTCTGCGATTCTTTTCGTTATTTTTTACAAAAACAAATTTCAGACATACTCTTTTCTTCGGATCTCTGTCTGAAATTTGGTTTTGCCTACTGACAGTCACCACACTGTCTAGTGTAACAGCGAAACGGTTCATTGTCAACCTTTACAAAAAATTATTTACTTTTTTCTTCAAGGTAGTCAATTTCAACAAGCCTTAATCCTTGTGGAGGAACTGTCATTCCTGCTGCCTGGCGATCCTTTGCCTCAAGAATGGCCGGAATCTGTTCCGGGGCAATTGCTCCTCTTCCGACTCCGATCAACGTACCTGCAAGAATCCGGACCATATTGTAGAGAAATCCATTTCCACGGACACGAATGGTAATAAGCTCCCCCTCTTTCTCTACTTCCAGATCATAAATCGTGCGAACCGTATCTTCCACCTGAGTATGAACATTACAGAAGCTCTTAAAGTCATGCTCACCTTTCAGATATTCTGCTGCTTCTCTCATCTTCTCAAGATCAAGATCAAATGAAACATGATACGTGTCTCTTCTTCTCATCGGATCCGGGAAATTGCTATTTAAGATCTTGTATTCATATGTTTTCTCCGTATCACAATGTCTTGGATGCCAGTCTGCTTCCACCTCATCTGATGCCACAACCACAATATCTTCCGGAAGCAGTGGATTCAATGCATAAGCAAATCGGTCTGCCGGGATTGTAGACTCTGTGTCAAATACAGCAACGTTTCCCTTCGCATGGACTCCCGCATCCGTGCGGCTTGCCCCAATCACGATAATCTCTTCCTTCGTAAGTTTTGAGATTGCCTGATTCAATTCACCTTCAATCGTCGGCACTTCCGGCTGCACCTGCCATCCACAATAAGCAGTGCCGTCATATGCCACCCTTAATCTGATTCTTCTCATATCTGTTCTTTCTCCTAATACTATGAGAAACACGCTCCGCGAGTTTCTCAAGTTATCGCGGCAGTCGCCAAGGTCTCGTGCAAGCACGGACTTTGACTCGTTGCTCGCGTAAATAAAAGGGACAGAAATCTCCGTCCCTCTTCTCTATTTATTTTATTCTAAAAAATCCACAATTTAAACGGCACAAATCTTCCGATCACTACAATCGCGATCAGATATCCCCATGTGATTGCATAAGCAAGTCTGTCCTGATAATGATATTTCAAAGGCTTCATCTTTGTACGCCCTTCGCCACCATGATAACAGCGGGCTTCCATTGCCATCGCCAGATCATTCGCTCTTCGGAATGCAGACACGAAAAGCGGAACAAGAATCGGAATCATTGCCTTTGCTCTCTGGATAATATTTCCTGATTCAAAATCAGCTCCTCTTGCAATCTGTGCCTTCATGATCTTGTCTGTCTCTTCCAGCAGAATCGGAATAAAACGCAGTGCAATAGACATCATCATCGAAATTTCGTGTACCGGTACATGGATTCGGTTCAGTGGATGAAGCAGCTTCTCCAGTCCATCTGTCAGTCCGTTCGGAGTCGTTGTAAATGTCATCAAAGAAGAACCTGCAACAAGCAGTACAAGACGGACTGCCATGAACACAGAAGTACGAAGCCCTGTCTCTGTGATCGTAATGATTCCCCAATGGAATAACACTGCACCGCCTCTTGTAAGGAACAAGTTCATAGCCACTGTAAACAATAACAAGATCACAATCGGCTTAAGTCCTTTTCCAATAAACTTTGCCGGGACTTTAGAAACGTGAATCATGCATGCAAGAAATACAAATGCCAATGCATATCCAAGCACACTGTTCTGCACAAATAAAGAAACCAAAAAGATCAGTGTGCAGACAATCTTCACACGCGGATCCAGTCTGTGGATCGGACTCTGCGCCGGATAATACTGTCCTATCGTAATATCTCTGATCATGACTGCACCTCCTGTCTCTTCTTCAGGAAGTTGTAGATCTGGTCCGCAGCCTCTTCCACAGTTGTCGCATCTGCTGATACATCAAATCCTTTTTCTTTCAGATCATGCATTACATATGTTACCTGTGGTGCTGCCAGTCCAACAGCCTCAAGCTCTTTATAATGGCGGAACACTTCTTCCGGTGTACCGTCAAGCATCTTTTCTCCATCATTCATCACGATCAGGCGCTCCACGTATTTTGCAACATCTTCCATACTATGGGAAACAAGAATTACTGTCATTCCGGTCTTCTCATGAAGCAATTTTACCTGATCTAAGATCTCATCTCGTCCCTTCGGATCCAGTCCGGCTGTCGGCTCATCCAGAACAAGTACCTTCGGATGCATTGCAAGAATTCCCGCGATTGCCACACGACGCTTCTGACCTCCGGATAATTCAAATGGGGACTGCTTATAATATTTCTCCGGAAATCCTACAAGCTCCAAGGCTTCTCTTGCCTGCTTCTCGCACTCTTCCTTGGAAAGTCCCTGGTTCTTCGGTCCAAAACACACATCACTTAACACATCAACTTCAAACAACTGATACTCTGGATACTGGAACACAAGTCCTACCTGTGTACGCAGTTTCTTCATATCATATCCGTCCTCGTAAATGTTCTGCCCCTCATAAAGTAATTTTCCTGAGGTTGCTTTCATCAGACCGTTCAAATGCTGGATCAAGGTTGATTTTCCCGAACCCGTGTGTCCAATGATTCCCACAAACTGTCCCTGCGGAATCTCCAGACTGACATCCTTCAGTGCATGATGCTCATATGCAGTTCCCGGGCTATATACATAACTGATATTTTCTAATTTAATTGACATAAGGCATCCACCAATTCTTCCCTTCTAAGAATTCCTTTCGGCAGCGGAACTCCTTTTTGAATCAACGCGTCTGCCAGCATTGTCACCTGTGGTACATCCATACGGTACTTCTTGAGTTCATCTACCCGGCTGAAGATTTCTTTCGGTGTACCATGCATCACCACATGCCCTTCATCCATTACAAATACCTGATCCGCATCGATCACTTCTTCCATATAATGTGTGATCAGGATCACCGTAACATTCTTCTCTTTTCGAAGCTGCTCTACCGCTTCAATAACTTCTTTTCGTCCATTCGGATCAAGCATCGCCGTCGGCTCATCGAGCACGATGCACTTCGGCTCCATCGCGATTACTCCTGCGATCGCCACCCTCTGCTTCTGGCCTCCGGACAGTTTATTTGGAGAATCCTTTCTGCGCTCCAGCATACCGACTGCACGCAGACTGTTCTCTACCCGTTTCCAGATCTCGTCCGTAGGAACTCCTAAGTTCTCCGGACCGAATCCTACTTCCTCTTCTACAACAGTTCCGATAATCTGGTTATCCGGATTCTGAAATACCATTCCGGCGCTCTGTCTGATGTTCCAAAGCTCATTCGGATCTTTCGTATCTCTTCCGTCCACCCACATCGTTCCACCTGTCGGGACAAGAATCGCATTCATATGCTTCGCCAGGGTAGACTTTCCTGAACCGTTATGTCCAAGAATCGCCACAAAAGACCCCTGCGGGACATCAATGTCAACTCCGTCAATGGCGCGATGGGATCCGATCACATTACCTTCTTCGTCTCGTTTATCATACTCAAATACAAGCTTTTCAGCACGTATCATTCCCATGGAATATACCGCCTTTCTTATTATAAAAATGCATAAGAAAATAAAACTTTCTAATGTCTCTGTATCGTTATTAGTTGCATAAGGCGAACTGCTGAAAAGCAATTCAAAATTTATTTTACGGTATCGCAAAAAGATTTGCAAGCATGCATACAGTAAAATACAGTAAAATGCGAAAATTTAGTTATTACAGCACCTTTCGTCCATTGAACCTCCATTCCGATTATGATATTCTTATCTTATTAGAATATAGAACAGAACGAACCTCGATTATCACATTTCTGGTTACTGTTCACACGATGTGCGACCAGCAACGCATCTCGCCATTTTAAATCGC
>ERZ773103.2546-NODE-2546-length-16702-cov-7.314111_pt1 | contig 16702 bp, 17 predicted proteins | sample MGYA00511118_ERZ773103 | MGnify/ENA primary metagenome ERZ773103 (study PRJEB29015, sample SAMEA2737821) | human gut metagenome | biome: human gut; feature: human-associated habitat; material: faeces | place: China | collected 2012 ... | reverse complement strand
TGCATATGTGACCATGAACAGCAAAGCAATCGGTGCAGACATGGTATACGCATGGCCGGAAGCTGAGATCGGAATGATGGCAGCAGACATGGCTGCGAAGATCATGTACACAGATGCAGATGCAGATACATTAAAAGCAAAGACAGAAGAATACAAAGAACTTCAGTCAAGCCCGCTTTCCGCAGCTGGAAGAGGATATGTAGATACCATCATCGAACCGGCAGATACCAGAAAATATGTGATCGGTGCATTTGAGATGTTATTTACAAAAAGGGAAGAAAGACCATCCAAAAAACACGGAACAATTTAGCGAGGTGAAGCAAAGAGAAGAAAAAGATTAGTTTAGTAGTCGCAGTTCTGGTACTTGTGCTCGGCCTTGCAGGCTGCGGGAATGCCAAGACCGTCAGCTATGACAAAGATACACTGATCCAGTCTTGTGATGCTGTTTTTGATATCATTGAGAGCGGATCCATCACAAGCGACCAGATCACAGAGATGTCAGACTGGAATCAGGGATATCTGATGGCACAGTTTGAAAACCAGACCGGTGTGCAGATGGAAGCAGACACTTTTGCAACTGCACTGGAAGGATGGAAAGCATCCCTGGAAGAATGCGGCGATTATGAAAGCCATAAAGACTATGAATTCGAGGCATCTTCTACAGGTGTTACGGTAACTGCACCGGCAACATTTTCTGACAGAAGTGCAGACCTGGAATTCGTATTCGATGAGAATATGACTCTGGAATCATTTACAGTCAATGCTCATTACGGCATGAGCGAAATCCTTGAAAAAGCGGGACTTAACACATTACTTGGTATGGGAACTGTATTCGTAATGCTTATTTTCATGAGCTTTATCATTTCCCTGATCAAATACGTTCCTGCATTACTTAACGGTACATCCAAGAAGAAAAAAGAAGAAGCTCCGAAGGCAGCACCGGCTCCGGCAGTGGCAGCAGCTGTAGAAGAAGCAGAAGAAATGGATGATACCGAACTTGTTGCAGTTATCGCAGCAGCGATCGCAGCAGCAGAAGGAACTACTACAGACGGATTTGTAGTACGTTCTATCAAGAGAAGAAAATCAAACAAATGGAATGCATAGTGCGAATAGAATCAGGAGGATTTAAAGATGAAAAACTATACAATCACAGTTAACGGCAACGTATATGATGTTACAGTAGAAGAAAACGGAAACGGAGCAGCTGCAGCACCAGTAGCAGCACCAAAGGCAGCACCGAAAGCAGCACCGAAGGCAGCTCCAAAAGCAGCAGCCGGAGCTGGAAGCATCAAGGTAGAAGCAGGTGCAGCCGGAAAAGTATTTAAGATCGAAGCAAGCGTAGGACAGAAAGTATCCCGCGGTGATGCAGTTCTTATCGTAGAAGCAATGAAGATGGAAATTCCTGTTGTAGCTCCGGAAGACGGAACAGTTGCAAGTATCGATGTAGCAGTAGGTGATGCAGTAGAAGCAGGACAGACACTGGCTACATTGAACTAAGGAGCAACATCCTTTTGAAAAACAGGAGGTTATAACATGGAATATATCACTAACACACTGGGAAACCTCGTGCAGCAGACTGCGTTCCTCAACCTGACTTGGGGTAACTACATTATGATCGCAGTTGCATGTTTTTTCCTTTATCTTGCAATCAAGCATGGGTTTGAACCGCTTCTGCTTGTACCGATTGCATTTGGTATGCTCCTGGTAAATATTTACCCGGATATCATGCTTCATGCAGAAGATTCGGCTAACGGAACGGGCGGACTTTTGTATTACTTCTTCCAGCTGGATGAGTGGTCTATTCTCCCGTCACTTATTTTCATGGGTGTCGGTGCGATGACTGACTTCGGACCGCTCATTGCCAACCCGGCGAGCTTCCTCCTCGGTGCGGCAGCACAGTTTGGTATTTTCGCAGCTTATCTTGGCGCGATGGCTCTTGGTTTCTCTGATAAGGCAGCAGCTGCTATCTCCATCATCGGTGGAGCAGACGGACCGACATCCATCTTCCTTGCAGGTAAGCTCCAGCAGACGGCTCTGATGGGACCAATCGCCGTGGCGGCGTACTCGTACATGTCACTGGTTCCGATCATCCAGCCGCCGATCATGAAGCTTCTCACAACAGAGAAGGAAAGAAAGATTAAAATGGGACAGCTTCGTCCGGTTACACAGCTTGAGAAAATTCTGTTCCCGATCATCGTAACCATCGTTGTATGTATGATTCTTCCGACAACAGCTCCTCTGGTAGGTATGCTGATGCTTGGTAACCTGTTCAAAGAATCCGGTGTTGTAAGACAGCTGACAGAGACCGCATCCAACGCAATGATGTACATCGTAGTTATCCTGCTTGGTACATCTGTAGGTGCTACTACAAGTGCAGAGGCATTCTTAAATGTCAGCACATTGAAGATCGTACTACTTGGTCTGATCGCATTCGCATTCGGTACCGCAGCAGGTGTCCTGTTTGGAAAACTGATGTGCGTAGCCACACATGGCAAGGTAAATCCGCTGATTGGTTCAGCCGGAGTATCTGCCGTACCTATGGCAGCCCGTGTATCTCAGAAAGTAGGAGCGGAAGCAGATCCGACCAACTTCCTTCTGATGCATGCAATGGGACCGAACGTAGCCGGAGTTATCGGAACAGCCGTAGCAGCCGGAACATTTATGGCTATTTTCGGAGTAATGTAGCAACAGGAAGCGATTTGCTTGCTTGCAAGGGCAAATCGCGGTTGCTATCGAAATGTCAGACTGTGCCATCAGGCACAGAAGGAAACCGTCAGGTTTCCTTAGCGCTGCGAGCAGCGCGTATCTGACAGTGAGATAACAATCCTGGAGCTTAATAAACCTTATAATAATTGGAGGAAGATATAATGGCAGCAATTGAAAAGAAACCGATTAAGATTACGGAAACAGTTCTGCGTGATGCGCATCAGTCCCTGATCGCAACAAGACTTACCACAGAACAGATGCTTCCGATCGTAGATAAAATGGACAAAGTCGGATATCATTCCGTAGAGTGCTGGGGCGGAGCTACATTTGATGCATCCCTTCGTTTCCTGCATGAAGATCCATGGTCAAGACTTCGTAAATTCCGTGACGGATTCAAGAATACCAAACTTCAGATGCTCTTCCGTGGACAGAACATCCTTGGATACCGTCCATACGCAGATGATGTAGTAGAATACTTCGTTAAAAAATCTGTTGCAAACGGAATCGATATCATTCGTATTTTTGACTGTCTGAATGACCTTAGAAACCTTCAGACAGCAGTAAAAGCAGCTAACGCTGAGAAAGCAGAAGCACAGATCGCGCTTTCTTACACACTTGGAGATGCTTACACCTTGGATTACTGGGTAGACATCGCAAAGAGAATCGAAGATATGGGTGCAAACTCTATCTGTATCAAAGATATGGCAGGTCTTCTTCTTCCGTACAAGGCAACAGAACTTGTCGGAGCATTAAAAGAAGCTGTTGATATCCCGATCCAGCTGCATACACATTACACATCAGGTGTTGCTTCAATGACATACTTAAAAGCAGTTGAAGCCGGTGTAGACGTGATCGATACCGCTATTTCACCGTTCGCACTTGGAACTTCTCAGCCGGCAACAGAAGTTATGGTTGAGACATTCAAGGGAACACCTTATGATACAGGATTTGACCAGAGTCTTCTGGCTGAGATCGCTGATTACTTCCGTCCGATCCGTGACGAAGCACTTGACAGCGGACTGCTCAATCCGAAGAACCTTGGTGTTAACATCAAGACTCTTCTGTACCAGGTACCGGGTGGAATGCTTTCCAATCTTACTTCCCAGCTCAAAGAGCAGGGAGCAGAAGACAAGTTCTACGACGTACTTGAAGAAGTACCGAGAGTTCGTAAAGACCTTGGTGAACCACCGCTGGTTACTCCGTCATCACAGATCGTTGGTACACAGGCAGTATTCAATGTCCTGATGGGCGAACGCTACAAGATGGCAACAAAAGAGACGAAAGACATCCTGAGCGGAAAATACGGTGCAACTGTTAAACCGTTCAACCCGGATGTTGTTAAGAAAGTACTCGGAGACAATCCGGAAGTTATCACATGCCGTCCGGCAGATCTGATCCCGGATGAACTCGGAACTCTTGAAAAAGAGATGGAACAGTACAAAGAGCAGGATGAAGACGTACTCAGCTACGCACTCTTCCCGCAGGTAGCTACAGACTTCTTCAAATACCGCGAGGCACAGGAGAAGAAAGTAGATGCTACAATTGCAAAAGACGGAAGTTATCCGGTATAATAACGACGAACTGACGAAAGCTGTTACAGACAGTATTTTGTGAGCAAAACGTAACCTCAGGAGCCATAAAATTCGAGTTGAATTTTATGGCTCTTTTGCTTATAATAAAAAGGGTTGTGACCTTATTTATAATAGAAGTAAATGATTTTATAAAAAGGCACGTTTCTTATTTGGAGGCAAATTGTGAGCACAAAAAATGAGTTACTGATTAGAATTGATGAGAGATATCCGAAGTTCAGCAAGGGACAGAAGCGGCTTGCGGATTACATCAAAGAAAATTATGATAAAGCAGCCTTCCTGACGGCTGCAAAGATGGGAGAGGCAGTCGGTGTCAGCGAATCAACGGTTGTCCGTTTCGCAACACAGCTTGGATATAAAGGCTATCCCGAATTCCAGAAAGCACTGGGAGAACTGGTGCGTACCAAGCTGAATTCTATCCAGCGTATGGAAGTGACCTACGGACGGATCGACCGGAGCGAGATCCTGGCGACGGTTCTGCAGTCTGATATCGAGAAGATCAAGCAGACATTGGAATCCGTGGACAATCATGCATTTGAGCTGGCGGTGGATACGATCCTTGCGGCAAAAAAGGTTTATGTGATCGGAATCCGAAGCTGTGCACCGCTGGCAAAATTCCTGACTTTCTATCTGAATCTGATCTGTGAGGATGTGGTAGAGGTCGATACCAACAGTTCCAGCGAGATTTTTGAGCAGCTGATCCGGATCGGGGAAGAAGATGTGATCATCGGGATCAGTTTTCCACGATATTCCATGCGTACTTTAAAAGCACTGGAGTTTGCCAGCAACCGGAAAGCAAAGGTAATAACCTTGACCGACAGTGTGAATTCACCGATGAATCTCTATTCCTCCTGCAATCTGATCGCCAAGAGTGATATGGCATCTATCGTAGATTCCCTGGTTGCACCGCTCAGTGTGATCAATGCACTGGTGGTTGCACTCTGTATGAAGAAGCAGGATGATGTCATCGAGACGCTGGAGACACTGGAGGACATCTGGGACGAATATCAGGTTTATTCCAGAGATGAACTGGAGCCTGTAGAAGATGAGGTAAGGATCAAATGAGTAAAGTACTGATCGTAGGGGGCGGAGCTGCCGGTATGTTCGCATCGATCTTTGCGGCGAAAAATGGCAATGAAGTCCACGTATTTGAGAAAAATGAAAAACTTGGAAAGAAGCTTTTCATCACGGGAAAAGGCAGATGCAATGTCACCAATGCCTGTGACGTGGATGAACTTTTCCAAAATATGGTATCCAATGAGAAGTTTATGTACAGCAGTTTTTACGGATTTACCAACCAGGATGTGATGGATTTCTTTGAAAATGCAGGATTGCGTCTGAAAACAGAGCGTGGCAACCGTGTATTTCCGCAGTCGGATCATTCTTCGGATGTTATCCGCACACTGGAGCTGGAAATGAAGCGAAATGGAGTACACATCCATCTTTATTCCAATGTAGAAAAAGTTGTGGCAGAGGATGGAAGATTTTCCTATCTTGTCATGGCAGATGGAAGCAAAGAAGAAGGGGATGCCTGCATTATCGCAACCGGTGGTGTCAGCTATCAGACAACAGGTTCCACCGGAGATGGCTATCGCTTTGCAGAAGCGATGGGACACAAGATCACCGAACCTGCACCTTCCCTGGTTCCGATGAATGTCAGAGAAGAGTACATTCCGGCACTGATGGGGCTTTCCCTCCGGAATGTCCAGGCAACGGTCTATGACGGAAAGAAAGAGCTGTACAGTGATTTTGGAGAAATGTTATTCACCCACTTTGGAGTAAGCGGACCACTGATCATCAGTGCGAGTGCCTATGTAGGTAAAATCCTGCAGAAAAAGCATGAGTTAAAGCTTGTGATCGACCTAAAGCCGGCACTTTCCGAAGAGCAGCTGGATGCGAGAGTGCTGCGGGAATTTGATGCAAACCATAATAAACAGTTTAAAAATGCAGTTACCGGACTGTTTCCGGCAAAATTACTTCCGGTCATGATCCACTTAAGCGGCATTGATCCGGAGAAGAAGGTCAATGTGATCACAAAAGAAGAGCGGATGAATTTCGTCCATCTGATCAAGCATTTTACTGTGACATTGACCGGGCTTCGAGATTTCAAAGAGGCAATTATTACACGGGGCGGCGTAAAAGTCAAAGAAGTCAATCCGTCTACGATGGAGTCAAAGCTGATACAGGGACTGTATTTTGCAGGGGAAGTGCTGGATTTGGATGCACTGACCGGTGGATTCAATCTGCAGATCGCATGGTCGACTGGATATGTGGCAGGAAGTAATATCTGGTAGTTTTTGGATTATAGATATCGCACAGCAATCCAGAGATGGCGTAAACAGGAAATGTGAGTGAAACAGGGAGGATATAAAATGGGATATAATATCGCAATTGACGGACCGGCAGGTGCCGGAAAGAGCACGATCGCAAAACTGGTTGCAAAGGAACTGGGATTCATCTATGTAGATACCGGGGCAATGTACCGCGGACTTGCCGTACATTTTCTGAAAAAAGGGATCGTACCGGGAGAAGTAGAGAAGATCGAGGCAGCATGCGAGGATGCAAAGGTAGAGCTTGGTTATGAAAATGGTGTGCAGCAGGTCTATTTGAATGGAGAAAACATCACTTCACAGCTTCGTGAGGAAGCGGTTGGAAATATGGCATCCGTAAGCTCGGCAGTACCGGCAGTCCGTGCAAAGCTTCTGGATCTGCAGAGGAATCTTGCAAAAGAAAAAGATGTCGTTATGGATGGAAGAGATATCGGAACCAATGTACTTCCGAATGCGGACGTTAAAGTGTATCTGACTGCAAGTGTAGAATGCCGCGCAATGCGCCGGTTCAAAGAACTGGAAGGAAAAGGAGAAGCCTGTGATTTTGAACAGATCAGGCAGGATATCCAGGAAAGAGACGAGCGCGATATGACAAGAGAGATCGCACCGCTTAAGCAGGCTGAAGATGCAACGCTGATCGACAGCTCTGAGATGGGAATTGACGATGTGGTGAAGGCGATTATTGCACTGACAAAGTAGAAAATCTGTCAGAAATCAGATTGCAGCAGCAAAAAAGGTGATTATTGTATGGAAAGGGTAAAAATCTATAATTGAAAATACAATAATTGATAAATAATTAAAAAGTCATTAGTTTTTAGAAAAAAGTACATAAAACTAATGGCTTTTTTGTGCGGAAAGTCGATAAAATGTCGAAAAAGAGAATTGTACATGGAGATTGCTTTACCTTTTATACGAAATATGTTATAAATGTTAGAGAAGAAAAATTACGAAAGTAATGTTTAAGAGGGTTGGGTTCACTTATGTACAGAAAGAAAACTTCCAGTTGGTTAAAACACTGGGATTTTATTTTGTTAGATTTAATATTGTTGGAATTATCTTATTTACTTGCTCACTGGTTACATCATGGGACTGCATATTACAGAGAAGCACCGCTTTACCGGAATGTGTTTTTTGCGATAGCGGCGATCGATCTGGTTGTGGGACTGATGATGGGAAGTTACAAGGGCATCTTAAGAAGAGGGTACTGGTTGGAGACTAAGGCAGTCGCAAAGCACGCAATCATCGTGACCGTGTGTGTGATTGCTTATTTGTTTGCAATGAAAGAGTCGAGCAATTACTCACGAGTTGTTATATTTGCATTCCCAATCATATCGATCTGCGTATTATATATAGGAAGGATTTTGTTGAAAAAATGGCTTTCCAAGCACAGAGGCCCTGCATCAGGGAAAAGAGCGATCCTTCTGATCGGTGGAAAAAAGAATTATAGAGAAATTGTGGAGGCATTTACCAGCAATCCCTACAGTGAGTTTCATGTAATGGGAATTGGAATTATTGATGCAAAAGAAAATGAAATTCCAAATTATCATGGATTCCCGGTATTTTGTGGAGAGAGTGCGATTGAAGATTTTGCACAGTTGAACTGGGTGGATGAAGCACTTTTCAGCATTCCGACAGAGCTTGCGCTTCCGGATAAAATGATCAAAAATTTCGGTATCATGGGAATTACCATACATATCAAGCTGGCAAGAGTTGCGGATGATTCTTCCAACCAGATTGTGGAAAAGCTGGAAGGATATACGGTGCTTTCGACCAGCATCAATATGGTAAGCACCGGTCAGCTGATCTTCAAAAGGACGATGGATATCTGCGGAGGACTGGTTGGAATGCTACTGACAGGTATCATTTTTATCTTTGTAGCACCAATCATTTATATTAAGTCACCGGGACCGATTTTCTTCAAACAGGTGCGAATCGGAAAAAATGGCAAAAAATTCAACATTTACAAATTCCGAAGCATGTATATGGATGCAGAAGAGCGGAAGAAAGAGCTGATGGCGCAGAACGATATCAAAGATGGTATGATGTTCAAGATGGATAATGATCCACGTATCATCAAGGGAATCGGAAAATTTATCCGTGATTACTCTCTGGATGAATTCCCGCAGTTCTGGAATGTGCTCAAAGGTGATATGAGCCTTGTGGGAACCAGACCGCCTACAGTAGATGAGTGGGAGAAATACGAGATGCATCACCGCTCCAGACTGGCATTCAAGCCGGGACTTACCGGTATGTGGCAGGTCAGCGGAAGAAGTAATATCACAGACTTTGAAGAAGTTGTAAGACTGGATACCGAGTATATTAAAAAGTGGAATCCGGGGTTGGATATTAAGATTCTTTTTAAGACCGTGGCTGTTGTGCTGGGGAAGGTTGGATCGAAGTAGGATTGTTGTAAAAGGTCAATAAAAAGCATACGAAATGCTGAAAAGGCTACTTCTTTTAAGTATGTAGAGTGCAGAAATGTCTACTCAACAAAAGTACATAGATATAAAGTGGAATGTACTCAAAGATACTTTTAGATCCTAAGTGAGGAGATGAAAATATGAAAGAAAAAGTTAAAATTATTATAGCAACGCATAAAAGTTATGAAATGCCCAGTGAAGATTCATACCTTCCAATTCATGTTGGAGCAGAGGGAAAAGTTTCTCTTGGTTATCAAGGAGATAATACGGGCGAGAATATCTCTGGAAAAAATGCAACATTCTGTGAGCTGACAGGATTGTACTGGGCATGGAAGAATCTTGATTCAGAATATGTTGGGTTAGTGCATTATAGACGTCACTTTACACTAAAGAGCAGGGGATATAGAAAAAAGCATAATAAGATGGAGTGTGTATTAAGCGATCAGGAAGTGGAGCAGCTTATTAACAATTGTGATATTATTCTCCCCAAGAAACAAAAATACATAATTGAAACCCTTTATAGTCATTATGCACATACACACTATAAAGAGCATCTTGACGAGACAAGAGATATTATCGCAAAGATTTATCCGGATTATTTACCAGACTATGAAGCTGTACTGAAACAGCGTTCTGGATATATGTTTAATATGTTTATCATGAAAAAAGAATATGCTAACGAATATTGTCAATGGTTGTTTGATATTCTATTTGAATTGGAAAAAAGGATGGGGCAGCAGGATATATCTCCTTTCCAGAGAAGATTTTATGGAAGAGTTAGTGAGATTGCATTGAACTGCTGGGTAAGATACAAAAAGCGTACAGATGCAATCAAAATAAAGGAGATACCAATTTTTTATTTGGAAAAGATCGATTGGAAAAGAAAAATAAGATCTTTCCTTGCAGCTAAGTTTGCAAACAAAAAATACGAAGGAAGTTTTTGATGTGAAGAAAAAAAATGTAAAATTATGTTTAGTTGCATCACAGGGTGGACATATAGAGGAACTTTTGCAATTACAGATGCTTCGGGAGAAGTATGATTACTATCTTGTTGTTCCTAAAACTGCTTGGACAGAAAAGTTAGCGGGCCATAAAGTATTTATCAAAGATATGAATCGAAAAAACAAGATTACCAAAGTCTTATCCTTGATTTTTATGTTTTTGGAACAACTGCCTATTTTGCTAAAAAATCCTGCAGATGTAGTGGTAACCACCGGAGCTGCGGTGGCAATTCCTATTTGTATCTACGCAAAGTTATTTGGAAAGAAAATAATCTACATCGAGAGCATGGCTAGGATTAATTCGCCAAGTGCAACCGGCAAGTTAGTATATAAATTTGCAGATTTGTTTATTATCCAATGGGAGGAACTTAGAAAATTTTATCCAAAAGCTGTATATGGAGGTGTAATATATTGACGTTCATTATTGTTGGGGGAGTTGTCGAATTTGATTTTAGTCGGATACTCCAGATTGCAGATGATTTATGCAAGGAAGGCATATTGGATGCAGAAAATACAAAGGCTCAAATTGGACATTGTAATTATAAACCAAAGAATTACACAAGCTATTGCTTTGTTAACGGAGAACAGTTTCATAAGGACATCGATGAAGCAGACATAATTATTACGCATGGGGGAGTCGGTACTTTAGTTTACGCATTAAAGTTAGGAAAAAAGGTGATTATTTTTCCGAGACTTCAAAGGTTCAATGAACATTTAGATGATCATCAGTTGGATATCTCTAAAATGTACAGTGAAAAAGGATATTGTATGATGGCAACAAACAAGGATGAATTAAGAGCCTGTATAAAGCAGGCCGGTTCTTTCACTCCTGTACCATTTATATCGGATAATTCCAAGATGACTTGTATTATTGAAAATTATCTTGATAGGTTATGATTGGTACAGTATCTCAAGATTAATGAAGGATGAAGGAAACAAGATGTCGGAAATAACAGTTATTATTCCAGCATATAATGCTGAAAAATATATAGGAGAGTGTTTACAAAGTTTGCATTCACAGACATTTAATGATATGGATGTTCTAGTCATCAATGATAGTTCAACAGATGAGACGGTTCAAGTTGTAGAAGAATTTCAGAAAAAACATCCAAAGTTTATGCTACGGATAATTACTGTGCCCAATGGTGGTGCAGCAAAAGCTAGAAACACGGGTATTCGAATGGCAAGAGGAAATTACATAGCGTTTATGGATGCCGATGATGTAGCTGATAGTAATATGTTAAAAGCGATGATTGATGTGGCGCATCAAGAGAACGCAGATTTAGTTACATGTGATTTTTTTTGGATGTACCCGAATAAAAATGTTCGGCAAATGTTGTATAGTCCTAAAAATAATAGAGAGCTATATACTGCAGCGTGGGCAGCACCGTGGAATAAACTATATCGAAGAACTATGCTAGTGGATCATGATGTGTTTTTTACTGAAGGATATACATACGAGGATACATCATTTTATTTGAAATATATTCCATACTGCAATATCGTGAAACATATTGCTCGGCCATTTATTTATTGGAGACAACATAGCACTTCAACGATGGGAAAAAATCAGGACAAGCGTATTCCTCAGATATTTCTAGTATTGAATGATGCAATCAATTACTATAAAAAACAAGGATGCTATCAAGAGTATGAAAGTGAATTGGAATATTTCTGTGCAAAACTCTTATGGGGAAGTTCTATATACCGGATTTGTCAAGTTAGAGATACAACAGAGAGGAAAAAATATATTTCTATGACACTGGACTGGTTGAGGGAAAATTTTCCGGATTGGAAGAAAAATGTAAAATTTAAAACTGGTGTAAGAGGTATATATATGCGAAGCATAAATGTTATTACTGCAAACATCTATGCAAACTGTATTTATTATATTCGGTATTTTGGAAGGGAAAAAATGTGATATGCTAACAACAACAATAGTTATGACCATGTATAATGGGACGAAGTATGTGTTAGAGCAGTTGGATTCATTACGCAGTCAGACACATCAGCCCGAGAAAGTGATTATATCAGACGATGGCTCCAGTGATAGTTCTGTTGAGTTGGTTGAAGATTACATTAAGCGTTATGACTTGGGTGGAAGCTGGATTTGCAGACAAAATGTAAAAAATCTTGGCTATGCCGATAACTTTTGGTATGCCGCAAGAGAAGTAGATACTGATGTGTTTTTTTTCTGCGATCAGGATGATGTGTGGAAAGAAAATAAAATTGAAACCATGTTGAAAGTATTTGAGGAAAACGAACAGGTTCAGGTGTTAGGATCTGGTTACACTGCTTTTACTGATACAGGAGAGTCTTATAAGGATATAGCACTTACACAGGTCAGTGAGACTGGCGAGTTGGAAAAGGTGAATTTAAACTATAAGACTATTTTTATTGGTTGTGAAGGATGCACCATGGCAGTAAGAACTGCATTTCTTGAAGAAATTGCACCATACCACTATGATTGTGCTCCACATGATGAATTTGTTTGGAAATCGGCATTATGTGTTGATGGCTGCTATATACTTCATGAATCTCTGATGATGAGAAGATTTCACGCAAATAATGTGACACATAATAAAATGCATGACAAAAAAACAAGAATCAAGTTTCTTGAATTATTATTACGGAGCCATATTGTGATGAAACAAATTGCGTTAGAGCATTCTGTTGGAAAACAAGAATTGCGCATAATAGATAAAAACATAGAAAGTGTTAAATTAAGAATTGATTTGCTAAAAAGAAAGAAGCTAGAAAATGCGATTATATTAGCCATTAAGTATCATAATTGCTATCATAGTAAAAAAGCGATATTAATGGAAGAGATAATTGCGATAAAAAAAGAGTGATGTTTATGCGATATATATTGATATATAATTGGAAATGTCCAGAGAATGATTGGTTCAGGGACAAACTTTTAAAAAAGGGAAATGAAGTTGTAGTGATTGACAATCCGGATGATGGGAAAGTAAGATATAAAAAATGGCATAGAGCAGTTAATTTTTTGGAATGCCTAATTATGGCAAAAAGAGCAGTTGATATGTCTACAGATTATACAATAATTTCGATGTGTGCTACACCAGGAATTATTGCATCAATTATTGACAGAAAGCAGCATAAAATTGTTGCATTAAACCTTTTATGCAATTCTTTTAACAAACCGAGTGTGGCACAGAAAATAAGGGATTGGTTTTATAAAAAGGCTTTTAAAAATCCCCATCTGTATTCAACTTGTAATGAGGAAACGAATCGAATCGACTATATTAAAAGATTCGATGTAAAAAATGAGAAAAGAGTCATAATTCTTGAAGATGCGATATCTATGGAGAATATATGCGAGAATAAAATGGCTGGTGAAGGCATTTTTTCGGGAGGAGCAAGTGCTCGTGATTGGTTGACATTACTAAAATGTGCAGAGCATACAGCGGAATTCAAATACCAGATTTGTGCCAGAGAGGCAGATTGGCCACAAAAAGTGAACCCTTCTAATGTTAGTGTAGCATTTAGTTTGCCGAAAAATGAGTTTGACAGATTACTGGCTAAGAGCAAATTGGTTGTAGTGCCTTTAAATAGTGATGTGACTGCAGGGCTTCTTGTGCTGTTTGAAGCAATTAAAAATAATAAATTAATTGTATGCACGGATACAAAATCTATTCGAAAGTTTATTCCAGAAAAATATTTTGAAATGCTTCTTTATGAAATGTATAATGAAAAAGAGATGGAACAGAAAATACGAACTGTAATGGCAATGCCGGAATCGGAGGCACAAAAGCTCTTAAATGAATTAAGAAAATATTTGTATGAGAAATACTCAACTGATGCATATATGAATACGTTCGAATCTTGGATGGAAAGAGGCTTATGATATATAATGAAGGATTTAAAGAATAAACAGACGATATCTGTAATTGTGCCAGTATATAATGCGATGCCATATTTAGAAGATTGCGTTAAATCGATTTTATGGCAAGATTATGTGGATATGGATATCATTTTTGTGGATGATGGTTCAACAGATGATAGTTTGGATTTTTTAAAAGGACAGCAAAAATTAGATAATCGAATTAAAATTGTTCATCAGGATAATGCAGGTGCGAGCGCTGCAAGAAATCGTGGTCTTGAAGAAGCCAAAGGCGAGTGGATTGCTTTTGTTGATGCAGATGATATTATCACAAGAGATTATTTAAGCTATTTATATTCTCTCGTAGTAAAGTACAACTGTGATATATCATCTTGTGGATATGAAACACAAACGTCGAATGGTGCGCTTGTCCCTGGTGAGCAATTATTAGATGGAGTTGTTGAAATCAAAAAAAACAAAAATCAATGTTATCCAATTCCTTATACTGTTTGGCATTTACTAATTTCAAATAAAGTTATTCAGGAAAATGATATAAGATTTGATGAATCAATTACCTATTTAGAAGATGTTCTTTTTATATATGAGGTACTGTTTAAAGTTGGAAAATATGTCAATGGAAGTAAAATAGGATACCGTCGAATTGATCATGCCGATAGTTTAACAAATGTACGCTATAAAAAAGAGAATTTTCACAAATGGATTTCTTCACTTAATGCAAGATATAAAATCTGTCAGATAACAAAAAGCTATCCAGCACTATTTGCTAATGCAATATATGAAATGGCATTTTTTTGTAATGAATTAAAAATTTTATATAAAGTGAATTTGAAGAGCGAAGAAAAAAGTTGGAGGTTGATTGAAAATTATTTATCCTTTGCGAAGAAAGAAGTTTTTAGTATCTCCAGTAGGCAATTAAAGAAAAAATGCTTGGCTTTTTTATGCCTGTATTTTACTAAAATGTTCTTTTTATTAAAGGGAACTACAAAGGAGGCATTAGATTGAAAGTATTAGTTGTAACGATATATAATTCATTGAATTATGGTGCATATTTGCAAGGATATGGGTTATATAGAGTTTTCAAGGATATGGGACATGATGTAAAAATGTATACGGCAGACCCCCATGATATAAAATTCTACATACATGCTCTTCATTTGAGAAGTCCACAAGAAGTTTTGTACAATATGGGTTTATTAAAATCATTCTACAATTCTTGGAATGAGATGGACAGAATAACCAATTTAGAAGAAGAATATGATTTGGCCGTTATAGGTAGTGATGAGCTGTGGAATGTTCACAATGTTAATTTTGAACATTCGGACATATATATCGGCAGGGGAATTAAGGCAAAAAAAATATGTACATATGCTATAAGTGGAAATGATACATCAGCAAAAGAGTTTGCTGACATTTATGGAAAAAATGCACTGCAACTGTTAGACCGAATCGCTGTTAGGGATAAGTTTACATATGAACTTGTAAATTCATTTGCCAAAACTAACCCAATTATGGTAGTTGATCCAACGCTATTATATAATTTTGAATTAACTGAAGAAAAAATAGAAGAAAAATATATCGTTGTATATGGATATTATTTTGAAGAAAAAGAGAAACAAATGATATTAGAATATGCACATAGGCAAAATATCAAGTTGGTTTCTGCTGGGTTCGTTCACAAATGGTGTGATAAGATTTTTACGGGAAAACCAATAAAATTTTTAGGGCTGATTAACAAGGCTGAAGGGGTAATAAGTGCGACATTTCATGGAACAATACTGTCGATGAAGTACAATAAAAAGTTGGCAGTGTTTAATCATAGTAGTCAAAAAATTATAGATGCACTTTCAAGATTCTCTATGATGGGATGTAGTGTTTCAAATGATAATAGTATTGATAGCTGTTTTGAGTATTCGAGTAATTATTCGACTTTTAATCGAAAACTAGAAGCGGCGGTATTTGAATCGAAAGAGTATCTAAATGAAGTATTAAATATATAGGAGAAAAACGCAGTGGGATACATAAAAAGAAAAGTTTCGCTGTATATCTACAAAAAGAAATGGAAGAAAGCAAATGCACATAATGATACATTACCTACGAAAGTATATCATAGTCAGATTTTCATTGGAAATGGTACATATGGTTTGATTGATATTATTGACTATGGAAATACTTCGTATAGGGTACAAATCGGAAATTATTGTAGTATTGCTGAAAATGTGGTTTTTTTATTAAGTGGAGAGCATAACATAAACGCTATTTCAACATTTCCGTTTATGGAGAAATTTTGTGGAGAAAAAAGGGTGGCAGGAAGCAAGGGCGACATTATTGTTGAAGATGATGTGTGGATTGGTTATGGAACGACGATTATGTCAGGAGTTAAGATTGGAAAAGGTTCGGTAGTTGCTGCTGGATCGGTTGTTACAAAGGATATTCCGGCATATGCAATTGTGGGTGGAGTGCCTGCCAAAATTATTAAATATCGTTTTACAGAAGAAATAAGAGAATTGTTAAATAATTTGGATTATAATAAAATTCCGCTTGAGTTGATTTGTGAGCTTGCTGTTGATTTAGAGAAAGAAGCAAGTTTGGATTCGATAAGGCAATTAATTGAGAAAATTCGTTGTTATAATAAGAAAGGAAAATAATGTTGAAATTTTCATTTAACAAGGCAATAAAGATTATAATGTTGGCTTTTTTCCTTTTTCAAGGATTATTTTCGTTTAGAATCGTTGGCCCAAGCATTACAATTCAACGCTTCTTTTTGGTTATCATATATCTATGGATATTTTTT
>ERZ773103.2545-NODE-2545-length-16706-cov-7.461474_pt1 | contig 16706 bp, 14 predicted proteins | sample MGYA00511118_ERZ773103 | MGnify/ENA primary metagenome ERZ773103 (study PRJEB29015, sample SAMEA2737821) | human gut metagenome | biome: human gut; feature: human-associated habitat; material: faeces | place: China | collected 2012 ... | reverse complement strand
GCGGTACACGCTTTCATCCGTATGCGCGTTGTCGGCGAAAGCAAGCGAGACGAGCAGACCCGTGTCGGCCAGGTAGCACTTCAAAGAAGACTGCGTCATGTTGAGCGAGAGGCCCACGCCCGGATCCGAGCAGGCGAAGCAGATGTTGGCAATACGAGCGTCGGCCAGCCAAAAGAAGGCCTCCTCGTAGCTTCTCATGCGTGCATTCTTGCTAATGGAGCTCAAAGTGAACTTCTTCTCATGCTTCGACAGCTGGCCGGGAATGCCGTCCAGCACCGAAACCACCTTGAATTCGTAGCCGCGGGCAAACCGCGCGACGTCGTTGCGATACAGGCTGAGGATCTGACGCTTCGCCGTATCAACCGGCTCGAACCTGCGCTGCGCCACATAGATGCTCACCGGACCGGGCATGCCGCCCACCAGGATATACTCTCTCAAAAGTCCCATGGCCCGACGGTGCAGCCCGTCGGGCAAGGGCTTCAGGCTGTCGAACTGCCTGCGGATGAGGGTCACCAGCTTCTCCTCGCCCATCCCCCAAAGGAATTCCTCGAAATCCAGCGGATTGAGCTCGAAGGATTCCTCCTCCGACGGAACCACGATGCCGTCCACGTTCTGCTTGATGGACAGGAGCGACCCGGTTTCGATATAGTCGTAACGGCCGTCGGCCACCAAGTACTTGAGCAGACCGCGAGCAGTCGGGAACATCTGGACCTCGTCGAAGACGATGAGCGTATCCCGTTCATGGAGGTCGACCCCGTAGTAGGTGGACAGGTAGAGGAACAGCGTGTCGAAATCGGTGCGGTAGTCTTCGAAGTATTGCCTCACCTCGGCGGGCGCTTGGAAGAAATCCACGATAAGGCAGGAAGCGTACTCGTTGCGCCCAAATTCCTCCACGAGCGTGCTTTTGCCCACACGGCGAGCCACTTCGATAAGCAGCGCAGTCTTTCCATTGCGGTTTTTCTTCCATTCGAGAAGCCGGTCGTACGCCTTTCGCTTCAGCATGGCTCTACTCCTTGCACGATGCGCAAAACTTTTTATACAGATTATTGCACGATGCGCAAAACTTTACAACGCTTTTGCGACACGAAAGCCTGGAGGCGCGCACCGATCAATCTTTACGGACAACTTTTCTCCCCGCTTCCGCGCCCATCTCCTCAAGCACGCTCCCGCCCCATTCGCACATGGCGTTCAGCACCGGCGTGAAGCTGCGGCCGCGCTCGGTGAGCGAGTACTCCGTCTTGGGCGGCACCACCGGATAGACGGCGCGCCGGAGCAGGCCGTCCCGCTCCAGCTCACGGAGCTGCTGGGCCAGCATCTTGTCGGTGGCCCGCGGGATGCGCCGGTGCAGCTCGTGGTAGCGGAGGGTGCCCGCGTCCATCAGGTGCCAGAGGATCACCGCTTTATATTTTCCGCCCACAAGGCGCAGGGTGGCCTCAACGGGGCAGGTAAAGCCGCAGCAGGGGATTTCCATAGGGGAGCTCCTTTCCATTTGGGTAGTATCTACCCGAAAAGTGCATTCTTGCGCGGAAGATGGATTCGGATATAATGATAGTACAGGCCGGCCTGAAATACAACCTCGTAAAGGAGTATCCGAGATGGACTTTTTGAAATTGGTTCGGGCGCGCTATTCGGTGCGCCAATATCAGAACCGTCCGGTGGAGCCGGAAAAGGTGGAGCAGCTTCTGGAGGCGGCCCAGGCGGCCCCCACCGCCGCCAATTGCCAGCCGGTGCGCCTGCTGGTGGTGGAGACGCCGGACGGGCGCAGACGGCTGGCCGGGGCGGCGGAGCTCTACGGCGCGCCCCTGGCGGTGGTGGTGTGCGCCGACCGGAGCCGGGCGTGGAAGCGGCCCTTTGACGGCAAGCAGACCACAGACATCGACGCGTCCATCCTCACCGACCACATGATGCTGGCGGCGTCGGCCCTGGGGCTGGGCTCGGTGTGGATCTGCTACTTCCAGCCGGAGGCGGTGAAGGCGGCCCTCGGCCTGCCGGAGCACCTGGAGCCGGTGAACATTCTGGCCGTCGGATACGCGGACGGCGCGCCTGCCAGCCCGGAGCGGTGGCGGACGGAGCGCATTCCGCTGGACGAACTGGTGCTGGCGCGGGCATAGGCGGACACCCCAGGGATGGTCATTCCATCCCTGGGGTGTTTTGGTTTTTCTGCTGTGCAAGAAAAGCGGCGCACTGGGCGGGGCTGCGGAAGATATGCGCCTCGCCCTTCCAGCCGTCCAGAAGCTCCAGCACCCGGGGCCGCTGGGTGCGGTGGAAGTCCCAGATCCAGCGGATGAACGCCGGGTCCAGCCGCTCCGGGCAGCCCTCGGCCATGTCGGGGCGGGTGCGCCCGCGCCAGCGCAGGATCCGCCGGAGGGCCCGGAACAGGCAGAGCCGCCTGGGGTAGTCCAGAAAGAGCACCGCGTCGCACCGCTCCAGACGCCGGGGCAGGGTGCGCAGGTAGTTGCCGTCCATCACCCAGGCGTCCCCCGCCAGGGCCGCGTCCAGCCGGGCGTCGAACTCCGCTCGAGTGCGGTTGATCCAGCCGGACTTCCACCACAGCCGGTCCAGATACACGGCCGGCAGGCCCAGCGTTTCCGCCAGGGCGCGGGTGAGGGTGGACTTGCCCGCGCCGGGGCAGCCGATGACCAGCACCCGGCGCATCCTACATCTCCCTCCGGCCCTCCAGGGCGCGCATGAGGGTGGCGTCGTCGGCGTACTCCAGATGGCTGCCCACCGGGATGCCGTAGGCCAGGCGGGTGACCCGCACCTGGAAGGGCTTGAGCAGGCGGGAGAGGTACATGGCGGTGGCCTCCCCCTCGGTGTCCGGGTTGGTGGCCATGATGACCTCCCGGACATCCCCCTTGGCCACCCGGTCCACCAGCTCTTTCACCCGGATGTCGTCGGGGCCCACGTGGTTCATGGGGGAGATCACCCCGTGGAGCACGTGATAGAGGCCGGGGTACTCCCGGGAGCGCTCCATGGCCACCACGTCCTTGGGATCGGCCACCACGCAGATGACCGACGTGTCCCGCTTGGGGTCCTGGCAGACGGGGCACAGGCCGTCCCCCTCGGAGAAGTTCTGGCACACGGGGCAGCAGTGGATGGCCGCCTTTGCCCCCACGATGGCGTCGGCGAAGGCGGCGGCGTCCTCCTCCGGCAGGGAGAGGACGAAGAAGGCCAGCCGCTGGGCGGTCTTGCGGCCGATGCCGGGGAGCCGGGCGAACTGCTCCACCAGCTTTTCCAGGGCGGGAGGGAAGTACTGCATGGGTCAGTCCCCCCTCAGGGCGGCGATGGCCGCCGCCGGCTCGGCCGCGCCGTACACCGCCGAGCCGGCCACCAGGGTGTCCGCACCGGCGGCCACGACCGCCGCGGCCGTCTTGGCGTTGATCCCGCCGTCCACCTCCAGACGGCAGGCGGGGTTGTACCGCTCGATGAGGGCGCGCACCTGGCGGATGGTGTCCAGTTGGTGCTCCAGAAAGGCCTGGCCGCCGAAGCCGGGCTCCACCGTCATGACCAGCACCATGTCCAGCCCCTCCAGGTAGGGGAGCACGGCGGAGGGGGCGGTGATGGGCCGCAGGGCCACCGCCTTTTTCACCTTGCAGGCCTCCATCCGCCGCAGGGCCTCGGCGATGCCAGTGGGGTGGTCGGCCTCCAGGTGGACGGAGAGGAGATCCGCCCCAGCCTGGGCAAAGGCCTCCACATAGCGCACCGGCTTGTCGATCATCAGGTGCACGTCCAGAAACATGCCGGTGCATTTGCGGATGGACTGCACCACCGGCACGCCAATGGTGAGATTGGGGACGAAGCAGCCGTCCATCACATCCACATGCAGCCAGTCGGCGGAGGACACCCGGCGGATGTCCCGCTCCAGGTTGGCAAAATCCGCGGAGAGGATGGAGGGGGCAATTTTAATCATTTTTTTACCACTCCTTGAAGGGAAGTTCAGAATTCCGTGGTAGGATAGGCCCCAGGGCTCAACCGGGGGCGGGGCAAACGGAGGAGCGGGCACATAAGATACACCAAGCGGATGACGCCCGGGGCCCCGCCGGCTCTCCCCCGCGCCCACGCGGCGCCGGCCCGGCGGCCCATGCCCCGGAGGAAGCGCGCCGCATCATATAGGCGTATCCGGGGGAAGGGTTCCCCCGGATACGCCGGTGGTTCCAGCACAGGCCGCGCCTGCGGGGCTCAGTGGTAGAAGTCGTTGGTGTGGCACTCCCGGGCCGCATAGCCCGCGCCGCACAGGGCGTCCAGAATGGCCCGCTTGTGGGTGTGGCCGAAGGCCTCCAGGGTGACGCGGAGCTCCACGCCGGACTGGCGGTTGATATTGACGAACTGGTTGTGCTCCAGCTTGATGATGTTGCCGTTGGCCTCCGCCACGAGCTGGGCCACCCGCAGCTCGCCGGGGCGGTCGGGGAGCTGGACGGAGAAGGTGAACACCCGCCCCCGGTTGATGAGGCCGTGCTGCACCAGGGAGGCCACGGTGATGACATCCATGTTGCCGCCGGAGAGGACAGGCACCACGTTCTTACCGCGGCACTTGAGATGGGAGAGGGCGGCGATGGGCAGCAGGCCCGCGTTCTCCACGATCATCTTGTGCTTTTCCATCATATCCAGGAAGGCGTCCACCAGCTCGTCGTCAGGGATGGTAATGATGTCGTCGATATTTTTTTGAATATAGGGGAAAATTTGGTCGCCGGGGGTTTTGACGGCCACGCCGTCGGCGATGGTCTCCACCCGGTCCAGGGTGACCACATGGCCGGCGTCCAGGCTGGCCTTCATGGAGGCCGCGCCGGAGGGCTCCACGCCGATGACCGTCACGTTGGGGTTGAGGAGCTTGGCCAGGGTGGACACGCCGGTGGCCAGTCCGCCGCCGCCGATGGGCACCAGAATCACATCCACGTCGGGCAGATCCTGAAAGATCTCATAGGAAATGGTGCCCTGCCCGGTGGCGATGGCCGGGTCGTTGAAGGGGTGGACGTAGGTGAGCCCCTCCTCCTCCGACAGCTTGGCGGCCAGCTCCGCCGCGTCGTCGAAGGTCTCGCCGTGGAGCACCACCTTGGCCCCGTAGTCCTTCGTGTTGTTGACCTTCACCAGCGGGGTTGTAGTGGGCATGACAATGGTGGCAGACACCCCGGCGGCCTGGGCGGCGTAGGCCAGCGTCGGGTCGGCGACCATCTTGTCGGTATCGGTGACCATATAGGGAGTCAGATAGCCGCGGTCAAACTGCATACCTTCCACGATCTCGTTGTAGGTCTCTGCGGTGGTCTTGTTCTCCTCGATGGTGATAACGCCGTCAGAGGTGACCTTCTCCATAGCCTCGGCAATCAGACGGCCGATCTCGGGGTCGCCGGCAGAGATGGTGCCGACGCGGGCGATATCGTTGCTGTCCTTCACCTTCTGGCTGTGTGCCTTGATGGTCTCCACAGCGGTGGTAACGGCCTTGCTCATGCCGCGGCGGATATCCATGGGATTTGCGCCGGCGGTAACGTTCTTCATGCCCTCGTTGACCATGGCCTGTGCCAGCACGGTAGCAGTGGTGGTGCCATCGCCTGCGGCATCGTTGGTCTTGGTTGCGACTTCACGCACCAACTGTGCGCCCATGTTCTCGAACTCATCCTTCAGCTCGATCTCTTTTGCAATGGTCACGCCATCGTTGGTGATGACCGGTGCGCCGAACTTTTTGCCCAGCACCACGTTGCGGCCCTTGGGGCCGAGGGTAATCTTAACGGTGTTAGCCAGGGTATCAATACCGGCACACAGTGCCTTGCGGGCGTCCTCGCCCTGCTTGATCTGCTTTGCCATAATACATCGCTCCTTTATAATACAAGCTCAATTGAAAAGGGAAAATTCAGTTTCAGTCTTCCACAACAGCCAGAATATCACTCTGACGCACGATGGTGCACTCTTCGCCGTCCACCTTGACCTCAGTGCCAGAGTACTTGCTGGTGAGGACCTTGTCGCCGACCTTGACGGTCATCTTGACTTCCTTGCCGTCCACGACACCGCCGGGGCCAACTGCGATGACCTGTGCGACCTGCGGCTTCTCTTTTGCGCTGCCGGTCAGGATCAGGCCGCCCTTGGTGGTCTCCTCAACTTCAACAGTCTTGATGACAACACGGTCTGCAAGAGGAATGATTTTCATAATTCTTGCCCTCCAATTATATTGAATTTATTTGAAACTTTGTTGTGTCCTGCGGGGGCTTCGTGTGTGCTCCGCAGCGGTTTAGCACTCCTTTTCTCTGAGTGCTAATTGTATTGTACTCATCTTGCTCTGAAAAATCAAGGGGTTTTGCAATTTTTCTTTGTTAAGAATTTATGACGCCCAAAAATCGCACCCTACTACGCAAAAAAGCGGTGTGTCCTTGACAGGACGCGCCGTCTTTTTTATACTTATAGCGCATTACAAAAACACAGCTGACGCGCTTTGCGGCAGAACGGAGGATACTTTGACAGACAAAAAGCTGATCTCATCTTTGCAGGGGCTGCGGGCAGTCGCATTTCTGAGCGTAGTCCTCTCCCATTGCGGGGCACCATGGCTGGGGCCGTGGGCGATCACGGTATTCGTGGCGCTGTCCGGTTTTCTGATGACCTGCAACTATTACGACCGCCCGCGCACAGCACCGGGACTGCGGTCCGCCATAGCCTTTTCTCTGCAAAAAATACGCAAGCTGTACCCGCTGCACCTTATAATGATGGCTGCCGCGTTGTTATTTGTGCTGAAGTGGCTTCTGGCGCAGCCCTCTGCCTGCGGGGTGCTCTCCTGTGCGGCGCAGCTTGTGGTGAGCATTTTCCTGCTGCAAACATGGATCCCCTCCAGCCGTTTCTGGTTCTGCCTGAACGGAGTGGCGTGGTATCTTTCGGTACAGGCTTTTCTGTATGCCATCTTTCCCCCGCTTCTCGCCGTACTGAAAAAGGCCGATGTCCGCAGGCTGCGTTGCATTGCCGTCGTGATCTTCTGCGCACAGTGCCTTGCGTCCTTTGTTTTCTGGAAAGCCGGGCTCAGCGGAAAGGCCGCCTTTTACCTGACCTATCTGTGCCCTGTGTTCCGGGCGGGAGATTTTACCATCAGCTGCTGTGCAGGCTGCCTTTACCGCAGCCGCAAGCAGGAGAGTACACTGCCGCGCGGTGTTTTCTCCCTATCGGAATTGGCCGCTGTACTGCTTACGGGCGGCTGCCTGTTTATCGCCGCCAAGCAGGTGGGGGTTCTGGGCGCGGTGGCCTTCCGGTACAACGTGCTGTTCACACCCTCTGCGGTGCTGCTGGTCTGGCTGCTTGCCGTGGGCAAGGGAATCATTTCCCGGCTGCTTTCCGCAAAGCCGTTTTTGTGGCTGGCCGGGCTGTCCCCTTACGGTTTTCTGATCCATCAGGTGCTGATCCGGTATATGGAGTGGACTGCGGACAAGTTCAGCCTTACGGTACATCCTGTGGTCTGGACCCTGACCGTATATCTGCTCACGCTCTGCCTGAGCAGCTTTTACAAGGCGCTGGAGCACAGGGTACGGCAGCGCCTTGCAAAACAATAAGCAAAACACAAGGCCGCTGCACGGAACAATGTGCAGCGGCCTTGTTTGGGTCTGATGGTTTATTTCTTTACTTCACAGCCGCTTTTTTGGCGGTAAAGCGCTGGTAGGCGGGCAGCGGCAGCAGCACGCGGCCTGCCAGCGGCTGCACCTGCACCGACACCTGCTTGCAGGGGGCGCACTCGCCGTCCACTGTGGCAATGATGGGTCCGCGGCCATCTGCTGCCCGCAGACTGACCGATTTTGCGCGGCGGTAGATAAAGTAGGGCTTTGCGGCCTCGGTCAGCTGGCCGTTTTGAAAGTGCTGGCCGTTTTTGTACAACATCAGCAGTTTTGCAATGACCCGGCGGCTGACCTTGCGCACGATGAACACATCCAGCCAGCCGTCATCCGGCTGTGCCTCCGGCCCGGCCATAAAACCGCCGCCGTAGGCGCGGCCATTGCACACTGCGCACATCAGGCAGTCCACGGTCAGCACCTCGCCGTCAATGACGTACTCCACCCTGCGGCCGATATGCCCGCACAGCTGCTGAACAATGGACAGCGCATAGGCTGCCTCGCCGCCGCACAGCGGGATGCGCCGGAACTTGGGGATGCCGTAGGCCACCTGTGCGTCCAGACCGGCGGCACAGATGGTAGCAGAAAGCCCCAGACTGGTGCGCATCAGGTCGATGGGCACCACCCCGCCGGCCAACTGGGCGTCCAGATCCAGAAACTCCTCCTTTGTACCGTAGGTGCGCAGAAAGTCGTTGCCGCTGCCATAGGGCAGGCAGCCCACGGCGGTCTTGTCAAAGCCGTGAGCGCCGGTGAGCGCCTCGTTGAAGGTGCCGTCACCACCGGCGGTAAAAATGTGAAGCTCCACCCCGGCCTTCTGGGCGGCAGCGGCGGCTGCGCGGGACAGTTCCCGGGCGTGGCCTGCGTGGGTGGTGACGCGGATGGTGTAGTCCTCCGGGGCAAGCCCGGCACCGGCAGCAGCTGCCGCGATCTGCTGCGGCAGGGTGCGGGTACAGTCGGCCTTTCCGGCTGCGGGGTTCAGAAGAAACAGCGTGTGCATCGGGGTCCTCCCTGTTGTAACTCTATTTCCTCTATAATAGTCGAAAACCGTGCCGGTTGCAAGCAAAAACGCTATTTTGCTATTTTCTTATAGAGTTATGGTTTCATCCTCCCGCAAAACGATGCTGCCATCGGCGGCGCAGTCTGCTGTCCAGTGCTGCCCTACGCAGGCAGTTCCGGCAGCAATGCGGTTTGCAAGTGCCTGCTCCACCGCCCTGTCCACCTGACGGCGCAGTTCCCGCGCACCATAGGCCGATTGCGCCCGGGCAGCCAGTGCCGCCCCCACCTGCGGGGTGTGGCGCAGCCTGTAGCCGCTGCGGGCGGCGCGCTGCTCCAGCTGACAGAGCATTTTTTCTGCAATGGCGCAGAGGTTTTCTTCCGCCAGCGGGCGGAACACGATCACCTCGTCCAGCCGTCCCAGCAGCTCCGGCCGGAACCACTTTTTAGCTTCCTCCACAGCCTGCGCGGACTGCTTTTCAAACACGGCTTCTGCCCCGGCGGCAAAGCCCAGCGGCGCGTTCTGCCCCGCCAGAAACCGTGCACCCAAATTTGAAGTAAGCAGCACGATGGTGTTGCGGAAATCTGCCTTGCGGCCCATGGCATCGGTCAGCTGACCGTCCTCCAAAATTTGCAACAGGATATTCTGGATATCCGGGTGCGCCTTTTCGATCTCGTCAAACAGCACCACGCTGTACGGGCGGCGGCGCACGGCTTCGGTCAGCTGCCCGCCCTCGTCATGGCCGAGGTAGCCCGGCGGCGCACCCAGCAGCCGGGCGGCGGTGTGCTGCTCCTGATACTCCGACATATCAAATTTGAGCAGCGCTTTCTCGCTGCCGAACCAGCTGACCGCAAGCGCACGCGCCAGTGCGGTCTTGCCCACGCCGGTAGGGCCTAAAAACAGCATAGCACCGATGGGACGTCCCGGCTCGCCCAAACCGGTACGGCTGCGCCGGATGGCTCCCGCCACGGCAGCCACCGCACGCTGCTGACCGACGATCTCGGCATTCAGGCGGCTTTCCAGCTTGTCCAGACGCTCCCGCTCCTGCTCGCCCACCCGCTGGGCGGGCACGCCGCTGGCGGCCGCCACCACCCGGGCGATATCCTCCGGGGTGAGCACCGGCTGGGTGCGCTGCTCCTTTTCGGCAAGGATGCGCGCCGCCGCACAGGCTTCGTCCACAAGGTCGATGGCCTTATCCGGCAGACAGCGGCCGGGCAGGTACCGCACCGAAAGCTCCACTGCCGCCTGCAAGGTCTGGGGCGGCAGGCGCACGTTATGGTAGCGCTCGTAGCGGGGCGCAAGGCCGTTGAGGATCTCCACCGCCTGCGCGGGGGTAGGCTCTTCCACCTGCACCCGGCCAAAGCGGCGTTCCAGCGCGGCGTCCTTCTGGATATGGGTGCGGAACTCCTGATTGGTGGTGGCGCCGATGAGCTGCAATTCGCCCCGGGCAAGCACCGGTTTCAGGATGCTGGCGGCGTCGATGGCGCCCTCGGCGGCACCGGCACCCACGATGGTGTGGAACTCGTCGATAAACAGGATGGCGGTGCCGTCCCGCACCAGCTCTTCCAGCAGGTTTTTCAGCCGCTCTTCAAAATCGCCCCGGTATTTGGTGCCCGCCACCAGACTGGCCATATCCAGCGCCAGCAGCCGCCGCCCTTGCAGCGCCCTGGGCACCTGCCCGGCGGCAATGCGCAGCGCCAGACCTTCGGCCAGCGCCGTTTTGCCCACGCCCGGCTCGCCGATCAGACAGGGGTCGTTTTTCTGGCGGCGGCACAGGATCTCCACCATGCGGTCAAGCTCGGCTTCCCGGCAAAACACCGGGTCCAGCTCTCCTTCGGCGGCGCGGCGGGTCAGATCGCGGCAGTATTTATCGCTGGCGCGGCTGCCCCGGGGGATGCTGGCCGACACCCGGGGCTGGGCGGGCAGCACAAACTGTCCGCTCAGCTGGCGGCACTCCCGCACCGCCTCGGTGAGCGAAAGCCCCATCTCCGCCAGCAGCAGCCCGGCGGCGCAGCCGTCATCTTCCAGCATGGCGCAGAGCAGATGCTCCGGCTCTGCCCGGCTGACGTGGGCGTTCTGCGCCCCAATGAGCGCATAGTCCATGGTGCGGCGCAGGTCCGGTGCCATGGACTGCCGGTCCAGCCGCTGTGCCGGGCCGCTGCGCTGCTGCGCCAGCTGGCGGCGCACCTCCGGCTCGGTAATGTTTTTCCGGGTGAGGAACTGCGCCGCAGCGCCCTGCTGCCGCAGCATTGCCAGCAAAAGGTGGCTGGTATCTGCCTGCTCACAGCCCAAATCCCCCGCCAGCTGCACCGCCTGCTGCAACAGCCGCGCCGCCGGGCGCGAAAAGCCCCGGTAACCGCCCATGCCCAGATTTTCCCAAATGCCCATGTGTCTGCTCCTTGCTGCATATAAAATCGTCTGCACTGGAAGTATAGCCCCAAAGGCACAGAAAAAATCAGTTGTTTGTGTCGGGCAGCAGAAAAGTAAAAACCGATCCGCAGTGGTTGCCGGTGCGCGGGGGCGTCCGGCTGCTGCGGATCGGTTTTTGAAATTTTATCTTGCGGGGAACGTTTTCAGAACGAGCCGCCTCCGCCGCCGTGGGTAGTGCCGCTGGAGGAGGTGTGAGTGGAGCTGCCGCCGGAACTGCCGGAGTCAGTCTCCTTCGGTCGCTCGGTGCGGTGCACGTCACGGTACAGGAACAGATCCCGCTGGTTGGTCAGCTTCATGCTGCCCTGCCGCACATAGCTGGTTGCGTCCCGCTGCGGTGCCACGCTCTTGAGCCGGCTCTTCATCACGCCGGTCACGATCAGTGCAGTCACCAGACCAATGACCAGCGCCAAACCCAGATACAGGATTGAGAGGGGCTCATGCGGCATATTGTCCACATCGTAGGGGTGGCCTTCGCGGGCGGCGGTAACATACGCATCCGTCCACTGGATAAAGGTGCGGAAGGCGGCGGCGTAATCACCGTCTGCCATGTCGGGGGTCATCTGCTCGCCAAGGTACTGGATGCCGGCATCCGTAAAGGCGGTAATGCCGTAGCCGCAGGTGGAGATATGCCATTTGCGGTCGCCTATGCTTACCAGCAGCAGCACGCCGTCCCGGTTTTCACCGTAGCCGAACTGGCAGTAGTCGTACAGGTCATCGGCGTATTCTTCCATGCTGGTGTAGCCCTCGCTTTCCAGCGAGTCGATGGTGGCAATGACCACATCAAAACTCTGGCGGACGCTCAGCTCCTCCAACGAAGCTTCCAGCTCGCCGTCCTCGTCCTCGGTCAGAACTTCTGCGCTGTCGTTCATGCGGTAATACAGGTCGGCAAAGCCGTCTGCGGCAAAGGCCGGTACAGCCAGCGCCAGCAAAAGCACCAGTGCGGCCAGCGCAGCACAGAGGGAGCGCAGTCGGGTAACAGTGTTTTTCATCTTCCGTCCCTCCTTTACAGAATACCGGCCAGCCACAGCAGCCACATCACCGCATAGGATGCAGCACCGACGGCTGCTGTAAGGCCCAGCGTCCACTTGCGGGCAGCGGCCTTATCCACCGGCAGGTTGCCCACAAACTTGCCGGTCTGGCCGTTCATGGCAAAAATGTAGTTGTTGCCCTGCCAGCTGGTGCTCAGCACCCACACCGGGAACAGGGCATACTTTGCCTTGCCGCCGTGCAGCTGAATGCTGCTGTTCTCCATTTTCACGGAGTCGTAGCCGGTAACGGTCTGGGTAAAGGCGTCCTCAGTGGACTGCCGGATACGCTCGTTGGCGCGCTTGATGCTCTTTTGGGCGTCCACATCGTACTTATCGGCCACATAGCCTGCCAGATACGCCGTCTTGAAGGGCACGGCATCGCTCATGGTAAACGGCTCGATGGATTCCATCAGGTCGTCCTCCATCTTGGAGGAGCCGTCCACCGGAACCGCGTCAAAGCCCAGCACGCCGTCCCGGCGCACGGAGTAGTAGCTGGTCTCGGTATAATCGTAGTCGTCATCCGACCAAAAGCGGGTGCGGGTGGCGGTAAAGCGCAGCTGGGCGTCGGCATCGCTGTCGTACAGCCAGAAGGGCACATACACGCCCTTGATCTCGTCGATATGGTTCTGGCTGCGGAACACCTTGGGCAGCAGGGTCTTGCCCTTGAGGTGCTCCTGCAATTTTGCCTTGGCAGCCTTTTTATCCAACTTGAAGGGGATGATGAGGTCGGGGCGCAGATCTCCGGCAAACTGTCCGGTCAGCACGATGGGGTTGCCGCAGAAGGGGCAGGCCGAAGCGGCCATGGTGTCGTCGCCAACGATCTCGCCGCCGCAGCTCTTGCAGACATAAGTATGCAGACCGGCGGTCTCGCCCTCTGCCCAGCTGCCGCCGGGGGTGGCCCAGTTCATCTTGCTGGGCTTTTGGTCTTTCAGATCCTCATCGTAGCCCTTCAGCGCGTCCACCTCAAACTCGGTGTCGCAGTAGGGGCATTTCATCTTCTGGGTGGTGCTGTCAAATTTGATGGCACCATCGCAGCAGGGGCACTTATATTCCAGCATTCCTGCCATAGCGTTTCCTCCTATGATCTGCGGAGCAGAGGCTCCTTCCCTGCCCCGCAGTGTGATCGGTTATTGTGTGCCGGGTTCAGCTGCGGTCGCTGTCGTCAAAGGGGTCGCCGCACTCCGGGCAGAACTTGGGCGGGTGTACGGGGTCTGCCGGTTCCCAGCCGCACTTGTCGCACTTATACTTGGGCGTACCGGCGGGCTTGGGTTTGCCGCACTCGGAGCAGAACTTGCCCTTGTTCACCGCGCCGCAGCTGCAAGTCCAGCCCTCTGCTGCCGCCGGGCGGGGCTTGCCGCACTCCGGGCAGAATTTGCCGGTAACGGTAGCGCCGCAGCTGCAAGTCCAGCTGTCGGCAGCGGGCTTCGGCTCCGGCTTTTTGCTGCCGCATTCCGGGCAGAACTTGCCGGTGACGGTAGCGCCGCAACTGCACTTCCAGCTGTCGGCGGCAGAAGTCCGCTGCTGGGGTGCTGCGGGCTGCTGCCCCATGGCGAACAGGCTCTGGGCGTTCATGCCGTTTGCACCGGCTGCCATGCCCATGCCCATAAAGCCGGTCATAGCACCGGCGGTGTTCCCTGCGGCAGTCTTCATGGCGTCGATCTGACCGCCCACCAGACGGGCTGCGGCGGTGGTGGGGTCGGTGGTCATGGCATTTTCTTCCCACTCGGTGATCTTCTTCTGCTGCTCCTCCGGGATGGACAGGGAGTTGATGTTGAATGAGAATACCTCGATGCCGCGCTTTTTGCGCCAGATATTGGACAGCTGCTCGTTGAGGGCGTCCGAGATCTCCAGCGTGTGGGCGGGGATCTCGTAATACTGCACCTTGTTGGCAGAAAGGGTGGCCAGCGCCGGCTGCAAAGCGTTCATCAGCTCGCTCTTCAGGCGGGGAGCCAGCTCCGAGGCATCGTACTGGTTGGAAACGTTGCTGCACACGTTGGTGTAGAACAGCAGCGGGTCGCAGATGCGGTAAGTAAAGCTGCCGTTGCAGCGGATATTCACCGAGAGCTTATAGCCCCGCTCCTCGCTGACCACCACCCGGAACGGGATGGGCGTCGCGGTGCCGTACAGGATCTCGCCCAGTTCCTTGGTATTGATGTAGTACACGCGCTGATCCTTGCCGGTGTCGCCGCCGTAGGTAAAGCGCTTGGCTACGGTCTGGAAGGTAGCAGCCAGACTATCGCCGAAGTTGCCGGTGAACACGCTGGGCTCGGTGGAGGAATCGAAGGTATATTCGCCCGGTTCGGCGCACACCTCCACCACCTTGCCCTGCTCCACGATGAGCATACACTGGCCATCGGCCACAGCAATGCCGCTGCCGTTGGTGATAACGTTGTCCTCGCCGTGGTTGGAGCTGCGGCGGGAGGTGCGCTTCTGACCCTTGACCATCAGCACATCCTTATCCAGAGAATCGCAGTAGAAAAATTCCTTCCACTGGTCTGCAAGAGTTCCGCCCAGTGCGCCCATACCTGCTTTGATCAAACCCATAGTAATTTCCTCCTGTACGTTTTATTGTTTTGCTTTCTTCTTTATCATGCAGAACGATTTCGTTTGTAAAAAGGTTCTGCCTGCTCAGGGGTAAGGGTCAGATAATTGATATTATAATCATACTGCAATGCAGCACTGAACGCAACCCATTCCGGGCCGTTTTCAGTGTCGCGCGCCAAAGAAAAGCCCGCCTTCTCCCCTGCTGCGCGTGCCTGCGCACCCAGGGGGAAAGCTTTTGCGGCTGCCGCAAGGTTTCCGGCAAAGTCTGAAAGCTTTCCACGAGAGTAAGTTTCCCTCACTGAGGGAGCTGGCAAATCCGAAGGATTTGATAGAAAGATCCCCCGACAACAAAAAAATCCCGCGCATTGCTGCACGGGAAAAGGTATCATTTACTTCCAGAGTTTGGCATCCCACATGATCAAAGATGCATGCTCTTCTTCGTATTTATTGCTGGAAATGACAGCCTCGATCTCGATATACTCTGCATTTGTAATGTCAACTTCAAACTCTACCGGCTCTTTTGTTTTCTGCCTAATAGCAGGAGAAGTCTTTACCAGCTTCTTGTCGGCATACACACTGACGGTTGCCCAGCCTTCCGACTGCGTGCTCTTATACGGGTTGAGCTTCATCGTCAGCTTCGTATACTTTTTGTCAAGAGAATACTCGACTTTACCGCGGTAGGTCTCGCCCAGATCATAGGTTGTGTTGTTCCATGCACCGCCACACGGTTCGAGCACGATTGCATTTGCACCGGTCGTATAAGTGTTTCCAAACGGGTCTTCCGGCAGGGTGTTATTCCAGTCGTAGTAACCGTTCAGAGGTTTCAGATTTGCAAGCGAAGTGGAACCGTCAGGTACGATCACACCGCCACTACATCCAACCAGCGCCGTCATTGCAGATACAGCGCCTGCCACTCCAACCGCTTTCAGGAATGTACGACGATTCATTTCTTTCATCATGATCAATCTCCTTTTTAAGCTTTTCGTGCACAAATATTTTCACATTTAAGAAAACCATTGTGCATTTTATCAATCCCATCTTATTATCCCCCCCTCGCATCAATTTGTCAAGTGTTTCTTTCGGAACTGCACAAAATGCAAAAACCCCCTGATACCAGAAAAGGTTATCAGGGGGACAGGTATCAGATGGTTCTCGCCGGGACTCAGAACTTCCGCCATGTATCCGGCATAAACAGCACCAGCATGGGGAAGATCTCCAGACGGCCGGCCAGCATATCGAAGATCAGCACCAGCTTTGCGGGGTCTGCAAAGCAGCCGAAGTTCTGCATTGGGCCTGCCATTTCCAAGCCCGGGCCGATGTTGTTCAGGGTAGCCGCCACGGCGGTAAAGTTCGTCACCATGTCAAAGCCGTTCAGGCTGATGAGGAAAAAGGAGGCCGCAAAGATAAAGATATACGCTGCAATGAACACGTTGGTGGTGCGGATGGTCTCGTGGTTCAGCAGCTTGCCGTCCATGCGGGCGGGCGCTACCACCTGCGGGTGCAGGGCGGTCTTGAGCTCCTTGGCCAGGGTCTTACCCAGAATGAGGAAACGGCTCACCTTGATGCCGCCGCCGGTACTGCCGGCGCAGGCGCCAATGAACATGAGCATGACCAGGATCTCTTTAGAGAGGGTGGGCCACAGGTCAAAATCGCAGCTGGAGAAGCCAGTGGTGGTGATGATGGAGCCCACCTGAAAAGCGGCCTGCCGCAGCGCCTCGCCAAAGCTGTTGTACATACTATAAATATTAGCAGTGATGATGCCCACTGCCACTGCGATGACCACAAAGTAGCCCCGCACCTCCTCGCTGGCAGCAGCGCGGCGGAACTTGCGCATGAGCAGCAGGAAGTAGGCATTGAAGTTGACGCCGAACAGGATCATGAAGATGGTCACGACCCACTGGATGTAGGGCGAAAAGCTGGCAAAACTGTCGTTGCGGAAGCCGAAGCCGCCGGTGCCCGCCGTACCAAAGGCAGTGAGCATGGCTTCGAACAGGGGCATTCTGCCAAGCAGCAGGAACACCAGCTCCAGCATGGTAAGGGCAAAGTAGATGCCGTACAGGATCTTAGCGGTGGACTGCACCTTGGGCACCAGCTTATCCACCTGCGGGCCGGGGCTTTCCGCTTTCATCAGGTTGACAT
>ERZ773103.2537-NODE-2537-length-16742-cov-3.923294_pt1 | contig 16742 bp, 12 predicted proteins | sample MGYA00511118_ERZ773103 | MGnify/ENA primary metagenome ERZ773103 (study PRJEB29015, sample SAMEA2737821) | human gut metagenome | biome: human gut; feature: human-associated habitat; material: faeces | place: China | collected 2012 ... | reverse complement strand
AGATTTAAAACACATCTTGCAAACCTTCCAATCTACTATGAATACAAAGCAGATGGAATTGACAACACAGATGCGATTAAAGGTACATACCTTGATAACTACCGTAACATCTGGGATCTGTACATCAATAATGCAACATGCAGTCCAAAACAGTTAAGTACCAAGACAGCCGACGATGCAATTTCTGAATTCGTAACAGAGCAGGCAGTCTTCTACCAGAATGGTACATGGGCATATTCAGATATCGCTGATATCGGAGATGATAATCTCGGAATGCTTCCTATTTATATTGGTGTAGAAGGTGAAGAAGACCAGGGACTTTGTACCGGTACTGAGAACTACTGGTGTGTAAATAAGAACGCTTCTGAAGATGATATTCAGGCTACTCTTGATTTCATGAACTGGTGCGTAACTTCTGAGACAGGTACAAAAGCAATGTGCGGTGCAGCAGACGCTATGCCTTCCGGTGCAGATGGTATGGGATTTGTAATTCCATTCAATGGAAATCTTGAATCAGAGAATCCACTTGTAAACATTGCAAATGATTATGTAAGCGAAGGAAAAACTCCTGTTTCTTGGAACTTCTCTACAATGCCTTCTGAGCAGTGGAAGAATGACCTTGGCTCAGCTCTTACAACTTACGCATCAGACCAGACAGACAGTAACTGGGATCTTGTTAAATCTGCATTCGTAGATGGATGGGCAAAAGAAGCCGCAGCAAGCAAATAATTGTTCACGAAGCAACTTACTATTGCAGGGGAGCACACTGCTCCCCTGTTTTTATTCAAAGAGGGATATTATGGAAAAATCAATTAAACGTTATTGGCCAATTTTTCTAGTTCCTACTATGGCAGCTTTCATGATTGGATTTATCGTTCCTTTCCTGGAAGGTATTTATCTTTCCTTCTGTGATTTCACAACTATCAAAGATGCCTCTTTCGTAGGATTTGAAAACTATGCAAAAGCTTTCTCTGATAAGACATTTACACATGCATTTTCTTTTACAACTGCTTTTGCAATTGTCACTTTAATACTGATCAATGTGCTTGCATTTGCTGTCGCACTTGCACTCACACAAAAAATCAGAGGAACAAATATTTTCCGTACCGTATTTTTTATGCCTAACCTGATTGGTGGTATCGTTCTTGGTTATGTATGGCAGTTAATCTTCGACGGTATTCTTGGCAAGTTTGATCTGGCATTAAAACTGAATGCAAAATTTGGTTTCTGGGGTCTGGTAATCCTGATCTGCTGGCAGCAGATTGGTTACATGATGATCGTCTATATCGCAGGTCTTCAGGCAATCCCGGGATCATTGAATGAAGCAGCAATGATCGATGGTGCAAATGCAAGACAACGTCTGTTTAAGATCACCATCCCGATGATGATGCCTTCCATCACCATCTGTACATTCTTAACAATCACAAATTCTTTCAAACTATTTGACCAGAACCTTTCACTGACTTCCGGTGAACCAATGCATCAGACAGAAATGATGGCATTAAACATATATGATACGTTCTACGGTCGTGTAGGATTTGAAGGAGTTGGTCAGGCAAAAGCAGTGATCTTCTTCGTGATTGTAGTAGCAATTGGTCTGATTCAGCTTCGTGCAACCAGAGATAAGGAGGTTCAGCAATAATGAAAAATAAAACAAACGGTATTTTGGCCACTCTCTTTTTCACCGTAATCTCTATTCTTTTCGTGGCACCGATTTTTATTGTTTTGATGAATTCTTTTAAGAAAAAGGCTTTTATCAGTCTTTCGCCATTTTCACTGCCTGACGAAAAGAGTTATACAGGTCTTGAAAACTACATTACAAGTATTACAAAATATGAATTTGTAAAGGCAGTTGGCTGGACATTATTTATCACAGTTATTTCTGTAGTTGTAATTCTTGTATGTTGCTCTATGTGTGCCTGGTACATTACCAGAGTAAAGAACAAACTGACAAAACTAATCTATCTTTTATGTGTATTTTCTATGGTTATACCATTCCAGATGGTTATGTTTACCCTGTCCGGAACAGCAGATTCTCTTCATCTGAATACTCCTTGGGGAATCGTAATCGTTTATCTCGGTTTCGGTGCCGGACTGGCGGTCTTTATGTTCTGCGGTTTTGTAAAATCAATTCCGATTGAAATTGAAGAGGCAGCCATGATTGATGGGTGTAATCCAATTAAAACATTTTTTTCAGTGGTACTTCCTATTATGAAACCGACTTATATCTCTGTTGGTATTCTAGAAGCTATGTGGATCTGGAATGACTTCCTTCTTCCTTATCTTGTCCTGGATATTAAAAAATATAAAACTATTTCTATCGTTGTACAATATATGAAAGGAAGTTATGGACGTGTAGATATGGGAGCCATTATGGCATGCCTGATCATGGCAATCATCCCTGTCATCGTATTCTACTTAAGCTGTCAGAAATATATCATAAAAGGAGTTGCAGCTGGTGCTGTAAAGGGTTAAAATATAACGTAACCTATTGTTAACTATTGTTAGCAGAAAGGATTTTTCTTATGACGATCAAAGACATCGCACAATTATCCGGATATGGCATTGGTACTGTATCACGGGTTATAAATAATCATCCTGATGTCAGCGACAAGGCACGACAGCGGATTATGGAGGTTATTGAGGAGACGAATTTCCAGCCCAATTCCAACGCAAAGCACTTAAAGATGAGAGCCAGTTCTTCTATCGCCATTATTATTAAAGGAAATCAAAATATTCTGTTTAACGGAATCCTTGAGCAGATCCAACAGCTTCTTTTGAAGAACAATGAAGAGGCTGTCGTCAGCTACCTGGATGAAGATGCAAATGAAATTAATTATGCCATGAGTCTTTGCCGGGAAAAAAATCCCAAAGGGATATTTTTTCTCGGCGGGGATCTGGAATATTTTGAAAGAGATTTCAAACATATACATGTACCTTGCGTTCTGCTTACTAACAGCGGAAAGGATCTGAAATTCCCTAATCTTTCCTCCCTGACAACAGATGATGCGACAGCATCTGAAGCAGTTATTGACTATCTGGTAGACCAGGGACATACAAATATCGGAATCCTTGGGGGAAACCTTTCCGACACACAGGTCAGCTACAAACGTCTGACTGGCTGTATTGCCGGATTTAAAAAGCATCATCTGGATTTTCAACAGGATCTGCAATTTGAACCTTGTCGTTATTCTATTGAAGAGGGTTATGAAGCAACTCTCCAACTATTAAAACGTAACCCGTCATTGACTGCAATTTTTGCTTTTGGTGATATTATTGCATTTGGTGCAATGCGAGCTATTCGAGATCTTGGTAAAAGAATTCCGGAGGATATTTCTCTGGTGGGATATGATGGCATTGACTTCTCCCGTTTTTCTATCCCAAGGCTCACAACGATCCGCCAGGATACCTCTCAGATGGCCAAACAAGGCGTTGATCTGATGTTACAGCGGATTCATTATCCCTATAAAGCAGTTCATAAAATTATCCCTTATGAATTGGTTAAATCAGAAAGTGTCAAAAAAATTAATGAGAACTGAAAGGAGGGTTCATGGTGAGAGCAGCAGGTATTTTAATGCCCATTACTTCTCTTCCTTCCCCTTATGGCATAGGGACTTTAGGTCAGACTGCACGTGATTTTATCCAGTTTCTTGAAAAATCCGGACAGACATACTGGCAGATCCTTCCTATTTGCCCAACCGGATATGGAGATTCTCCCTATCAGTCATCTTCGACCTTTGCAGGAAACCCTTATATGATTGATCTTGATGATCTTGTTTCCGAAGGATTACTGCTTAGCAGTGACTATGAAGATCTCTTCTGGGGAGACGAACCTACGAAAATAAATTATAAGCTACTATATGAACAGCGTTTTGTTGTTCTAAAAAAATCTGTTGGAAACGTTTCCGCAAACATGGCTGACAGTCTGAATGCATTTTTGCAGACAGAATCTTACTGGTTAGATGATTATGCCTTATACATGGCTGTTAAGAATCATTTTGGTGGAACTGCATGGTCAGAATGGCCGGAACCAGTGAAACTCCGTGATCCAGATACATTACAAGAATTAAAAACAACTCTTGCGGAAGATATTTTATTCTGGAAAACCATCCAGTTTCTTTTCTTCCACCAATGGAGAAAAATAAAAGAATATGCCGGACAACATCACATTCAGATCATTGGGGATCTCCCTATCTATGTTTCTGATGACAGCGCAGATGTATGGGCTCATCCTGAACAATTTCAGCTGGATGAACATTTACGCCCGAAAGAGATTTCCGGCTGCCCTCCGGATGGATTCTCTGAAAATGGACAACTCTGGGGAAATCCATTATTTGATTGGGATTTCATGAAAGAAAATGATTATTCCTGGTGGATCATGCGAATTGCTCATCAGATGAAAATCTATGATGTATTGAGAATTGATCATTTTCGCGGATTTGATTCCTATTTTGCAATTCCGTCCGGAGATAAAAATGCCAAAAACGGAGTCTGGCGAAAGGGACCGGGAATTGACTTCTTTCAGACAGTAAAAGAAAAACTCGGTGATCTTCCAATCATTGCTGAAGATCTTGGATTTTTAACAGATTCTGTCCACCAACTACTGCATGATACCGGATTCCCCGGAATGAAAGTATTGGAATTTGCCTTTGATACCCGCGACACCGGTTATGGCTATCTGCCTCATTGTTACACCAGAAACTGTATCGTATATACCGGCACCCATGACAACGAAACTATCAATGGCTGGTTTGAAACAGCACCTGAAGAGGACACCGCCAATGCGATCCGTTACCTTCGCCTGACTAAAGAGGAAGGATATCATTGGGGCATGATGCGTAGTGCATGGGCAAGTGTTTCTGATACTGCAATCATGCAGATGCAGGATCTCCTTGGTCTCGGTCATGAAGCCCGGCTCAATACCCCATCTACACTGGGAGCTAACTGGACCTGGCGATGCAGACCTGAGGATATCTCAGACGAACTTGCTGAGCGATTATACGAAGAAATGAGAATATATGAGAGACTTCCTCGAATATAGTATAAAAAATGGACACTCTGTCATCAATACAAAATCAGACAGTGTGTCCATTTTATTTATTACTCTTTTAGTAATTCAAATTAGATTACGTCAGCATCATACGGTCATTCGCAAATTCCCCGCCACTGACTTCTTCGAACTTCGCCAGAAGATCTGCTACATGAAGTTTCTTCTTTTCTTCACCGGATACATCATAGATGATCTTTCCTTCATGCATCATAATCAAACGATTTCCATGTGCGATAGCATCTTTCATATTGTGTGTTACCATCATCGCCGTCAGGTTGTTCTCCTGAATAATCTTGTCAGAAAGTGCCAGCACCTTGGCTGCTGTCTTCGGATCAAGTGCCGCCGTATGCTCATCTAACAGCAGTAATTTCGGCTGCTTTAACGCTGCCATCAAAAGTGTAACTGCCTGTCTCTGTCCACCGGATAGCAGTCCCACGCGGCTGCTGAGTCTCTCTTCCAGTCCAAGATCCAGTTCTTTTAAACGTTCTCTGAAGTCTTCTCGTTCTTTCTTCGTGATTCCCCAGCCGAACCCTCGCCTCTGTCCACGTCTGGCACCAATTGCCATATTTTCTTCAATAGACATCGTTGCTGCGGTTCCTACCATCGGATCCTGAAATACTCGTCCAAGATAAATTGCACGTTTATGCTCTGAAAGGTCTGTAATATCCACACCATCTACGATAATATTTCCTTCATCCACCGGCCATACACCTGCAATCGCATTCAGTGTCGTAGATTTTCCGGCACCGTTTCCTCCGATGATCGTTACAAAATCACCCTGATTAAGATTCAGATTCACCCCATTTAAGGCGACCTTCTCATTAATCGTTCCTTTATTAAATGTCTTATGTAAATTTTTGATTTCAAGCATATATCCCATTATTTTGCAGACCTCCTTTTTACAGAATTCTTCTCTTTCAGATAAGGCACCGCAAGGAAGCATGCAACTACAACTGCAGAGAATAATTTCATATAGTCAGAAGGCATCTTAAGCCACAATACCAACGTATATGCCACATAGTAAAGAATTGCACCCACAAACACAGATGCCAGGGTATATGCAAATGCAATCTTCTTTCCTGCACAGAGTTTTCCGAAAATAACTTCGCTGATGATAACTGCTGCCAGTCCGATTACGATTGCACCTCGTCCAGCATTAACATCCGCAGATCCCTGATACTGTGCATAAATTCCTCCACAAAGACCCACCAATCCGTTGGAGATCATAAGTGCAATTACTTTTGTAAAATTTGTATTGATTCCCTGGGCACGGGCCATCTGTGGATTACATCCTGTTGCTCGGATAGATGCCCCCAGTTCTGTTCCGAACAGCCAGTAGGTAATTGCAACAAGCAACAGACAAAACAAAATAAATTTAATAAAAAACACGATTCTGTTATCCGCAGAAACATAACGTAAAGATGCTACCAGATTTTTCTGTGCAATACCGATACTCTGGTTTGACTTTCCCATGATTCCAAGATTCACAGAATACAGGGAAATCTGTGTCAGAATACTTGCCAGGATTCCCGGGATTCCAAGTGCCGTATGTAAAAATCCGGTCACGAAACCTGCTGCCATACCTGCTAAAAATGCAAATACTAAAGACAATGCAGGATGCATTCCTCCCTGAATCAACATAACTGCAACTGCACCTCCAGTTGCCAGAGATCCATCTACTGTCAGATCCGCGAAATCCAGAATACGGAAAGTAATATATACCCCAATCGCCATAATTCCCCATATCAGCCCCTGAGCTACATTCCCAGGGAGAGCACGGATCAGTGCTGTCGGATCCAACGATGCAAAATAAGCTAACATAATACCTAGTTCCTTTCATATTTATATAATGTTGGAAAACCCAACTATGATGCCTGCGGATTGTTCCGTGCTTTGCACTCCCACAATCTGGCATCGTTATATATGACAATACAGAGAAACAAATTTTTTCAATCTGCTTCCCTGTATGATCATTCATATTTTATTGTTTTCACTCAACCATAAAAATCTAAAAATTATTCAGACTCAATTGCCTGATAATCATCCGGGACCTTGATTCCAAGTGCTTCACAGTTTGTAGGGTTATATTCCTTTGTAAGATCTTTTGCAAATTCAATATCCATTGTCGTGATATCTTTGCCATTTACCAGAATATCGTAAGCCATCTCACCGGCTTTGTATCCGATATCATAGTAGCTGATAGATAATGTTGCGATACCACATCCTGAACAGATACCTTCCTCACCGGCGATTACCGGAACTTTTGCAGGTAAGCATACGTTATTGATAATCTCTGTATTTGCTGCCATTGTGTTATCTGTCGGCACGTAAATAGCATCACACTCTTCTACTGCACTTGTTGTTACAGACTGGATCTCGTTAGAATCTGCTGCTGTAAATTCTTTGTACTCGATTCCGTCTTCTTTTAATGCTTTCTCAAATAACTCTGCCTGATATTTTGAGTTCGGCTCTGCTGAACAATAGAGGATACCTACTTTCTTAACATCCGGAAGTAACTCTACTAACATATCTTCCTGCTCGTCGATCGGAGCCAGATCACTTGTACCAGATACATTGATTCCTGTAGCACCTGTCCAGTCCTCGATACCTAATGCTGTTGCATAGTCTGTGATAGATGTTCCAAGGATCGGGATATCTGCTGTTGCCTGAGAAGCTGTCTGTAATGGCAGTGTTGCATTTGCTAGGATCAGATCAACATCTGATGATACAAAGTTGTTGATGATCGTACCACACTGGCTCTGTTCGCCTTGTGCATTTTTTACATCAAATGAAACATTTCCTTCACCAAATTTATCATTTACCGCTGCCTGGAATCCCTCTGTAGCTGCATCTAATGCCGGATGCTCTAACATCTGGCAGATACCGATGCTGTACTTCTCTGATGATTTTGCTGCTGTTGAGCTGTCAGAGCTTCCTGAATCAGAAGAGCTTCCTCCGCAGGCTGCTAACGATAATACCATGGCTGCACTCATACCTGCTGCCAATACCTTTTTCAATTTCATAATCTTTTTCCTCCCTGATATAGCGAACTAACACTTTGCACCGTTACACTTTAACGCACGAAAGCTATGGGACTATTATACATTCCTTCTGTAGTTTCGTCAATTGTTTCTTGCAACTGAAATAAAAAAAAGTTATAGTATAATATAGTATGAAGTTATAACCAGAATGGAGATTACTTATGTTATTAGAAAATAAAACCGTACTTTTGGGAGTTACCGGCGGAATTGCCGCTTACAAAAGTGCATCACTGGCCAGTAAACTGGTAAAAGCCGGTGCCGAAGTACGTGTTATCATGACGGAAAATGCGACCAATTTCATCAATCCGATCACTTTTGAATCTCTGACCGGACATAAGTGTGTCGTAGATACTTTTGATCGTAATTTTGAATTTAAAGTAGAGCATGTTGCTCTTGCACAGAAAGCGGATGTGATCATGATCGCACCGGCAACCGCAAACGTTATGGCAAAGCTTGCCTACGGACTTGCGGATGATATGCTGACCACTACAGTGCTCGCCAGCAAAGCACCTAAGATTATCGCACCTGCCATGAATACCGGCATGTATGAGAATCCGGCGACACAGCACAATATCGAGCTATTAAAAGGATACGGAATGGAAGTCATCACACCAGCCTCCGGTTATCTTGCCTGTGGCGATGTCGGTGCCGGTAAGATGCCGGAACCAGAAGACCTCTATGAGCATATCTTAAGAGCCTGCTCTTATCCTAAGGATATGACCGGCTTAAAGGTTCTTGTTACCGCAGGACCTACGCAGGAATCCATCGATCCTGTCCGTTACATCACGAATCACTCTTCCGGAAAGATGGGATATAGCATTGCCAAAGTCTGTATGCTTCGTGGTGCTGACGTTACATTAGTATCCGGACCAACCTCACTGGCTTATCCTCCATTTGTTGATGTTGTTCCAGTTACTACCGCCAGGGATATGTACGAGGCAGTCACTTCCAGAAGTGATAAGATGGATATTATCATCAAGGCCGCTGCCGTTGCCGATTATCGTCCAAGTCAGATTGCCGATGAAAAGGTCAAAAAATCTGACGATGCCATGGCAATTCCTTTGGAGCGCACGGATGATATTTTAAAATATCTCGGAGAACATAAGCCGGACGGTCAGTTCTTATGTGGTTTCTCTATGGAGACCCAGAATATGCTAGAAAATTCCAGAAAAAAATTAGCGAAAAAGAATCTGGATATGATCGTTGCCAACAACTTAAAAGTTGCCGGTGCCGGTTTCCAGACCGATACCAATGTTGTAACCTTGATCACCAAGGATTCGGAATTAGAACTACCTCTGATGGAAAAAGAAGAAGTGGCTCATTATCTGTTAGACGAGATACTTGCCAGAAGATAGTTAAAATGATAGTTAAAATGATCGGGATAGAATTTTCTATCCCGATTTCGCATTTTCTATTGCATTTTGCTTATTCTTTCTCTTTTAATTCTTTCGTCTCTATAATGAATTTCACTTCACCTTTCTGTCCTTCTTTAATTCCAGAATAATTGGTGTATCGTCCATCAGCCTCTTTCACAGCCTTAAATCGATTCATCGTATTTACCAGATCATCTCCTGCCAGATCAGCAAGTTTCTGAATCCCTTCTTTATCAAATGTATCAATTCCACTGCTCAGCGCACTTCCGCCCTGAACCAGTGCATCGTATCCGCTAAATAACTGCGTCCCTGCAGTATTTAAGGCTGATGTTCCATTTCCCAGCTGTACAGCCCCCTGGTATGCCTGATTTACACCCAGCCCATAAACATCCATTCCTTTTGCAAGCGCTAAGCTGCCTTCACTGGCCGCATTAAGTGCTCCTGCGATCTGTTTTAGTCCCGTTCCCATATAGCTGATGCCACTATAATCATTCTGTAGAACATCAATCTGTGCCTGCATGTCTTCAATCGTTGCTTTCACCGCATTGATCGTAACTTCTTTTGATATTTCAGACGCGTCATTTAAAGATTTAGACGCCTGAGCTAACTGCTGCTTTGTATCTGTGAAGTCTTTCTGCACGTCGATTCCATCTATCTCAATATCTTGCAAAGCATTTTTTATCTGATTTTTTTGTTCTTCACTTATATCACTTACACTGTCTAATGCTTCCGCCACATTCTCCTTCATTTGTTCGCTTGCTTGTGCTGAAGCCTGATTCTCTGCATCATTCTCCGCCTGCTCGATCGCCGCGTCCAGCGAACTGTCCGCACCCGCCACCGACTGCCCTGCTGTCTCAAGTTTTCCCTGCAGCGTTTTTAACTGCGTTTCTAATGCATCTGCATCTGATTTCAATACTTCCGCGGCACTCTGAGCCTTGCTCATATCTTCCGGTATCTGCATATTGGCAATAGAATCATTTAACAGTGTAAGTGCCTGCTGTAACTTGGCTGCGCCCTCTGACAGATCCGATTTTCTTGTATCTAATTCTTTTAATCCCGAAGTTAACGCCTGCATTCCTTCACTTAAGGAAGTGACTCCGTTCTGATATTCACTCAGATAACTCTGGAAAGTCTCCAGACCTTCTGACATCTGCGCTGCACCCTCTTTCAAAGCACTGGATGCATCCGTCAGGCTGTCAACACCATCTACCAGGTCATTCACGTCATTCAGTTTGTCCGTATCTGTATCCTCCAAACCTGGTGTTGTAATAATGGTCGCCGTATATTCTAATTCAAAATTCTCCACATCAGCCGTGACTTCCACATAATCCGGAATCTCTACATCTTTTGTCTCTTCATAATCTCCCAGTTTCAAACTGTCACTTAACCCCGGGAAAGCCACACCTACTACAATATTGTCACTTTTATCTGCCATATTTTTACCATTGGATACCTGAATATTGGAAAATGTATCCGCTGGTAATGTCAGTGCCGACAATGCCATAAATGGCACTTTCACATCGATATCTTTTCCATCTACCTGGACTGTCTCTGACGTTTTATTCTCATAGTCAAAACGGATTTTTACCTTCCCGCTTTTCCCCACCATATTTTTTGGTTTCATTTTCTTTCCGTTCAGGTAATAAGACACCTTTACATCCACCGGAAGTTTTTTGTCGCTTTTTCCCTCATAGGAAATATTTTCTCCATGATTCTCCCAGAGAACCGTTCCATCATTTGACTGCGTATATTCCTCGTCTCCCTCTTTATTCTTGATATCGGTGAGTGTCGAATAATCCTCAATCTCTCCTTCTTTTCCACTGATGTCCAAGAGATCATTTACCTTTGTCTCCTTCACAGTTCCATCTGCTTTCGCCTTAACATAGACGGTCTCGGACTTATCTACTTTATCCTCTTTCGCATCTGCTGCCAAAACCGGAGCCACCTGCCCCGTAGCCAAAGCTCCCGCCAACAGCATAAGTACTACTTTTTTCTTCATAATATCCGTCTCCTTATCCTCTACTCCACATTTTTCAGTGCTTCGTCCATCGGAACTTTCCTGATCTTGCGATATTCCAGTGCCGCGACCACCGCGTAAGTTATCATTCCAAGTGCAAACATTTCCACATATACTCTGTCCGGAATATACAGTGAAACCCATCCGGTAAAGCTCTCCAACATCATCACATAGAAAATATAGATGAGTGCTTCATACACCAGTGGAATACTCACCAGTATACTGATGACGACCATGATCGTCGTCGATAAAATGTACAGTCTACTGATCTCTCCATTGGTGTACCCGAGAATCTTTGTCATGGATATGGACTGTGCATTCTTCTCAATAATAATCTTCGAAAGCAGATAGATCAGTACCATGAAAATGCCAATTGCAAATCCATCCACCAGATACATCATACTTCCCATAGACACATTCAGCTGTCTGCTGATCTTGGTCAATGCCTCCAGATCTATCACAGAACCTATGTAGTCTTCTTTTATGTCTGTGATCTTTGAATCTGAAAAATATCCACAGAAGTAATCGTCTCCCAGATCAAAGGTATCATTTAACATCTTTTTACTCATGAATACCGTCAGTGAACCGGCATAATCGTAGATTCCGCCTACTTTAAATGTATATTTTTTCTTCTCGTATTTTTCTTTTAATATGATGCTGTCTCCGACTTTTAACTTATATTTTTCCGCATATGCAGATGAAATATAGACCTTGGAGTCCTTAAAATCAATCGGTACATATCTACTGTCTTTTTCGATTCCATATAACAGAATCTCCTCACTTTTTGCCACATCTCCCAGTGTGTTAAGCGAATAGGCACTGAATTTTTCTGCATCTTCATTTTCTGTCTCCACACCATTAGAAAATGCCATCATCGAAAGCATCGTCTCGATTTTGCTGTCGCCACTCATCGCACTGACAGGAACCTGTAGCATATACTGATAGTTACTGAGCATCCCGTGTTCGATTTCGTCTTGATAATGATTTAATACCTCCGGGAGTGCAAGACCGAACATCAGCAATAAATTTGCAAATATAATTCCGATAAACAGTACCAGATAATTTTTCATATTCTGGAAGATCACACGCATCCGGAATCTCTGAAAAAACGGAATATGTCTGTTCAACCGGACTGCACGTTTTTGTTTCTTCTTGCTTAAATCTCTCCGGATAAATTTAAGAGGCGATAATTTCAGCTTATGATGCAATACAAAGAATGTAATGACCAGCATAATTACGATCGGAACAATCGTTGTCAATATGAACGCCTCGCCATTCCAGACTGTCACGTATGTAGGAAGGCTGTAACTTCCATAATACATTCCTGCACACACATTTTTCATGACAGTATAGCCCAGGATATTTCCAATCACTGCGCCTAACAGCGTTACGATCATCGGCATCGCCATGTAGTGCCTGATCAGTTCAGCTTTCGTATAGCCGGAAGCTCTCAGTGTACCGATCACATTTGCTTCGCTGTTGATTGTATTACTGATGATAATGCCAAACACAAATGCCATAATCGCGATTACCATATACAAAAGTACAACTATCATCGCACGATCGCTTCCCATATCTTCCCCGGTAAAATTGATTGCCTGATTCATATATCTTGGCACAAATTCTTCCATCGTGACTTCTTTGCTGATATCTTCCATCAGATTTTCTGCACGGTCTTTTTCTTTGCTCTCATTTTTCGTTGGATGATTATAAGTCCAGGCATAACTGTAGAATAATTCATCCTTTGTAAATTTCTCAAAGTCTTCTTTTGTGACAACGGATACTCCAAATTTGACAGAGTCAAACATCGAATCGTTATTATTGGAAAAAAGTGCACTGTAATCGGATAGTGCAACCAGACCAGTGATCTTCCAGCTTGATTTACCGTCCCCGATCTGATCGCCGACTTTCAAATGATTATTGTCAGCATACATTCGGTCAATTGCAATCTCATCGTCTTTCTTTGGCATCTTTCCTTCCATCAGGCATACTTTATTGACTGTATCGCGATTTGCAAAGATACGCATCGTACTGCCGTTATCCAACGCTTTTTCTACATAATAATTCTCATAGAGTCGGATACCATACGATTCGATGGATTTTTTCTGTGCTTTGTTCATTTCCTTATCTAAACGAAAATGTCCGTTTTCTATGTTATACTTTTCAAAACTTTCATTGTATGCTTTCAGCATACTTCCATCTGCCACCAGAAATCCTGACACAAAAGAAATCGTCGTAACCAGTAAAATAAATATCACCAGATATTTCCCGATCTCGCTCTTTAATTCCCTTGGCAGACGCTTATTTAACGGATTTTTCATGTTCTATTCCTCCTGATACCTCTCGCATGATTACCATTCCAGTTCCTCTGCCGGGATTTTATGTTCATTCAGATAATTCTTACGGATCATTCCATCTCTAAGACGAATCACTCTATCTGCCATATCTTTTACTGCATCGTTGTGCGTAACCATAATGACCGTATTTCCATATTTCTGATTTACTGTTTCAATCAGCTGCAAGATATCTTTGGATGTTTTATAATCCAATGCACCTGTCGGCTCATCACACAGTAAAATGTCTGGATTCTTAACAATTGCACGGCCGATAGCAGTTCTCTGCTGCTGACCTCCGGACAACTGATTCGGCAGCTTATTCTTATGCTCCCACAATCCAAGTGTATGTAATAATTCATCCACATCCAGTGCACGATTACTCAAATACGCCCCAACTTCTATATTTTCTCTAACTGTCAGATTCGGGATCAGATTGTACATCTGGAAAATATAGCCCAGATGTTTTCTTCGGTACAATGTCAGCTTTTTCTCACTCATCTCCCCGGTTTTCTTGCCATCGATAGAGATATATCCTCCATCTGCACCATCAATTCCTCCGATGATATTAAGTAACGTTGATTTTCCAGAGCCTGAAGGTCCTAATAATACGCAGATCTCACCTTTCTCGATTTCAAAACTGATTCCTTTTAAGACCTCTACTCTGCTTCCATCACTTCCAAATCCTTTTTTCAGATCTCTAATCTCTAAAAACATAGCATTTCCTCTCTGTTTGTTTTTTAGTTTTAACTAACCTATTTTCAAAAAAATTATACCTTGCTAACTTTTTCAAAGACATTATAACATTGTTATGGTTAGATTGTTAGGTCGTTATTGAGGATTTTTATCATTAAAATTGCCAGAGCTGCAAAAAGATCTGGCCATCACTGACCAGATCTTCGTGTATTTTCTATATTCATTCTCTAAATTAAATGGGCTTACTCAGCTTTCACTGGATTTGTAACACTTACTTTATGATCGTACCATTTTCCCTTTGTTCCGATCAGTGCCACATCAAATTCCTCATCTAAAGCCGGAACAGGAATATCAAATGCATTGATCTTCTCTTCTTTTCCATTGGTTGTCACAGTCTCTTCTGTTGGCTGAAGGAGATCTGCCCCGTCTTTTTTCGCATCTTCTGCTTTTCCAACAAACAGATTTACAATGTTTGTAGATGTCAAAGGTACGTGGATCGTCATCTTTCCATCTTTTACAGTCAGTGTACCCTTTCCATCATATGCTTCATTTACATGGAACATGCTGCTGTCAGTCTTGAACTCTGCTGTATATGTACCATCTTCTAATGTTGCAGCTGATGCATTATCGGAAGAACTTGCAAGTCCCTCTGCATCCATAGCATCCTTCGTATGTGCTACATATAACTGCTCTACATCACTGATCTCTCCAAGACCTGCGATCTGTGTATCTACTTTATCAAAGTCTCCGGAAGCTTCGAACTGGCTCTTCCATGAATCATCATCGTCTCCGGCCATATCGTTATTCGCATGATCTCCGGCAACAACCATCAACGGACGAAGAACTACATTCTTATAACCAGCCTCTTTTACTTTCTCGATTACAGCCTCACAGGAAGTATCTTCCGGTTCACCTTCTACAGTTCCGATAAACACATTCGAATATCCAAGATTCTCCATCTGTGCCTGCATCTGTGAGTAACTGATCTTCGCTGTGTGTGAAGTACCATGTCCCATAAATACAAATGCTGTATCTTCCTTCTCTGCTACGTCTAAGCTGTCATATCCTGCCTCTTTTACTGCTGCTGCAGTGATTGCTTTTGCTACTGCTTCTTTGTCTGGGTTGATAGATGTCTCATCTTCTCCAACTTCTCCAAGAAGTGGCTCTGCGATCTTAACTGTCTCAAATTTATCCTGATACTCTGCTACTGCTTCTGACAGCTCATCATACTCAGCACCGTGCATCAGATGTGTCGGCTGCACGATCAGATTCTTTACACCATTGTCAACTGCACGTTCCAGTGCCTGATCCATGTTATCAATCTTCTCATCATCACGTGCCTGTACGTGGTTGATAATGATCTGTGCTGTAAATGCTCTTCTAACTGACCAGTCCGGGTATGCTTTCTGTAATGCTTTCTCGATTCCACCGATATCAGCTACACGGCTGTCATTGAAAGAAGTACCAAAACTTACAACCAGAAGTTCATTATCACCAATCTCATCCTCATTTAACGGATCATCTTTAGATGCATCTCCTGTATCTCTTCCAAAGTAATCCGGATCAGCATTCTCACCTTCTACCAGAGCTTTCTGAGTGTCTGTCAGTGCATCCCATGCTTCTTTTGCTGCCTTACACTGATCATCTGTCTCATCGGTTCTCTGCTGAACATAGATGTCATCGATTAATTTTGCAACTTTATCTGCTGCTTTCTGATCATCCTCTGTCGCTACAGATGATGTGCTGCCTGCTGTACTGCTCTTTCCTGAGCATCCGCCCAACAACGATACACTCATCGCTGCTGCCAAACATAAAACTACGAGTTTCTTCTTCATTGTACATCCTCCTTTTTCGTACTGCCATTTTCTCGTGGCATGAACTCTTTTGTTCCTGTACTGTGAAAGGCAGGTCTCCCGGCTTATCACTATAGCGTATCTTGCTTCCTTCCCAGTCTCCCAGTGGTTCTCGCAGATACTCATGAAATACGGTGACGAGTTCGTACAGGATTCTCACCTGTTTCCCTTTTCACCAGCAAAATATTCTTTTGCTGACACCTTACACATCCTTGTTATATAATGAAAATTTGTATTTTCTTACATTAACAAAGCGATATGATTTTATCATATCGCTTCGCTATCTGTCAATCTAATCGCTTCAATCCGAACAATGATGAGCAATGACCTAATCTATAATTCCATTCCCTTTTAATGCACTGATTTCCTCAGGTGTATA
>ERZ773103.2536-NODE-2536-length-16742-cov-4.811051_pt1 | contig 16742 bp, 16 predicted proteins | sample MGYA00511118_ERZ773103 | MGnify/ENA primary metagenome ERZ773103 (study PRJEB29015, sample SAMEA2737821) | human gut metagenome | biome: human gut; feature: human-associated habitat; material: faeces | place: China | collected 2012 ... | reverse complement strand
TTTTTTTGTGCATAAATCGTCTGAAAAGTTCTTTAAAATATATTGACATATATGAAGTTGAAGAGTTTGTTAACAACTGCCAGTTTGCAGATTGGGTTTATAGATTATAAGGGGACATGTAAAGTGAAAGAAAATGTAATTTATATTACTGGGAGAAAAGGAGTGCAGATACCGGCAGCATTTGAAGAGGGAATAGATACGAATCCGGTTGTAATTATGGCACATGGATTGCAAGGATCGAAAGATGAGTATTTAAATACCCAACTAAGAATTGCAGATGAATTAAAAAAATTAGGAATAGGTTCATTGAGAATTGATTTTCGAGGCCATGGAGAATCCGAACAATCGTTGGAAGAATTTTCGTTGAAGTCACAGATAGAAGATCTGGTGACAGCGATAGAATGGCTGAAAAATAAAGAAGATAATTTGCGAATAATTACGCTGGGGATTAGTTTTGGAGCCCCACCGATTATGGTTGTGTCAGAGCTATATTCATCAATAATAAAGAAATGTGTTTTGATTGCTCCGGTTGTGGACTATAAAAACACATTTTTGTATCCTGTAACAGATTGGGGGAGAGAGAACTTCGGATATAAGAAAATCATAGAAGGTATATGTACAGGGGGAATAAATATTGATGAAAAATATAGATTAGGAAGAGAAGTTTTAATGGATATATTGCTGGTAGATGTTGCACAATTTGTTAAGAATACAAGCTATCCTATGTATATTTTTCATGGGGAAAGTGATAACATGGTGCCAGCCATATTATCGAAGGAGTTTTCAAAAATACGAAGTAATATAAAAATCTTTTTAATGAAAAAAACGGAACATGGATTAACAGAAGTTGGGGACGAAGAGTTTTTAAGCAATATTTCAATTGAAAATATGAAAAAAGTCATAGAGGAAATCTCGGAGTGATTATTGGAGGGAACGGTATGCCAAAAATCGAAATTCATCAGACAGCTATTATTGGACATGCATTAAGACCATTGCAGGGGATGATTTGCAGTAAGGAAAATCCGATGGATCCCAAAGTTATAATTGAGGGAGATTTATATATAGGTCCATATTCTGTAGTTGGTGAAGGTGTCTGCTTGGGAAAAAATGTTATAATAGATGTATATTGTAATATAGAAAGAGGCGTAATCATTGGTGAAAACACACTTATAGTTCATAGAGCGACTGTTGGAGGATATAGTAAAATTGGTCGAGAATGTGTAATTGGAGGTGTGATAGGAGAAGGCACAGTGATAGGAGACAGGTGCCGCGTCTTTGGGTCTGTTGTCCATAAACAGGATGATCCTTCATATTCATGGGATCACAGGCCGGAACCAGAACCGTCGGTTACGATTCATGATGATTGCTTTATTGGTTTTGAGTCATTTGTTGCAGGGGATATAGAGATAGGACCTAAGGCGTATATATGTGCTAATTCTGTAATTACAAAAACAGTACCTCCCGGTTATATTGCTTATGGAAGAAATCAAATGGTATATCATACAGAATGGAAAGGAAATTTAGGAAAAAGTCCTGTATTTGATGGTGTATAAATATGATATCTTATGCGTTGATAACAAATGGACAGTACAATCCGTTTTTAGCAGCTCCACTGCCAGATCATCACAAAATTGTTCAGAAGGTATAGATCTGGACTATACAGCTTTAATGCTAGGAGAGCAATTTTTTGTAGATGAAGCTGTTTTTGAAGACATTCTTGTATCCAGAAAAGAGTATTTTACTCCTATGAAAAATACATTTAGAGAACTGAAATCTAGTGGATTGCTTGTGTGTAAAAATTATGAAACTTTGTTTTATGAAAATAAAAATAAAATAATAAATATCACGAATATGTTGTTGGAGAATCCAGAAAACTGGTTGGAACTAGAACGAAAACAATGGATTCCATTGAAAGGTGAATTATTTGAATTTCAGAAAAAATACGGGACACAAGATATGTACCAGACTAATATTGGAAATATTGGAATAGAAAGCTGGCTCTCGTATTCGGATCAAATAGAAAATAGAGTATTAAGAACAAAACTGTATGAATTATTTGAAGGGAAAAGAGAGATATCAGAGGTAAAAGTAGAGGACGTTAAAGGAGCGTTGCAGTTCATAGTTGCACAGATTGTAATGTCAGATTTGATTGCTACATCTTTAAAGGTACCAATTTTAGATTGGGATGATGCAAAAGAATTGTATGAAAAATTATATTCTGTAAAGTGGGAAGGATACACACAAGAGTTAGCATTGCGAACTGAAGTTACAAAAATGTTTAATATAATAATGCCAGATTTAAAACCCAATAATATAAAATCTGTCATAAAATTCATACAGGATGACAAGTCGGTTGTTTCTCTGCGGAAGATGTTGAGTAATACTATCGGCAAAGGTGAAGAGGAAAGTAAGGAGTGGATGGAACAGTATATAAATAAGATGATTCATGCAGATCTTATTGCGCAAAAGAAGTCATCAGTGTTTCAATTCTTTGGAACCATACTGGGATTGATTCCTGGTATACCGTGGGTAGGAGCAGCAGGACTTGCAGGAGCTTCAACAGCAGGAGGAAATATTATAACATCTAAAAAATCAGACTATTATTGGTATTATGCATTGCAAAAATCATATAGAAAGAAAACTGAATGACTTTTCTTTCATGTGTAGACAAAGATGCCGGTGAGTTGAAAAAAGAAATAAAGGAGATTAAAACTCCATTGGTAAGAAGATTTAATAGTGTATCGGTGGCTGCAAAGCAGCCACCTAAAAATGTCAAGGTACTCGCTATTTTGCGTTTACTTAATGTGAGTATTTAGAGGATGATATATGGGTTCTTTATTATTTGAAATCAAAGACAACAAGGATGAGCTACATAGAGTAGGGATGTCAGATACAGGTTCAATTTTAACCATAAATGATGACTTTATGACAAAACAGGTAATGGCAAGGAAGGGTATAGAAAAAATTAAATATTGTTCGATTAAACCTAATGTTGAAAATTTGACATTAGTAATTAGGAATTATACTTTAACAGACACAATATATATAGAAAGTTTCTGTGATGTAAGATCAGCTATCAATATATTTCAATCTATAGGAACTAATATTCATATGACGGAACAAAAAATTCAACATATGCAGGTAGATTGTGCAAGCGTTTTTGTAGCTGATTGCAGTGTGGAAAAAATGGAGATTGGTATATTTTCGGTTGTAAATCAGTATAAAAATTTGAGTGGCGCACAAGAAAATATTGCTTATAAAATGGATAAATTGGAATTACGTGACATGAATGTAGGTATATTGGATTTATATGCGGAATGCAAATATATTAATGTCCAGAGAAGCAGAATAAATGAATTTAACAATAATGGTAATATGCTGAAAAATGTTACATCTACAGTAGGTTGGATAAACATATGGCAAAATACACATATAGGAAAATTATCTATCGGAAATAAAATAGAAAAAATGACGGTGGATGATACTTCTATTGATAAAGTGGTTGCACGAGCTAAACTTTATATTGATACTTTAAAAATAAAAGATTCCAATATTGAAAATGCATATGGATTTGAGAAAAAACAATTTAACGATTTAACATATGATATTTGGGAATGGATTGGAAAATCAGCAGATAACAGTAGAAATGTGAGAGGACGAGCAGAAGCAAACTATCAAATGGCTAAGCTACTCTATAAAACAGAAAAAGGAACAGACAAGTTTATGAGTTCATTGTTCGATTTTTGTGCTGGATATGGATATAAACCTTTTAGAATTATAAGAACATCAGGTATCATGGTATTGGTAAATACATTTATGTTTTCATTTATAAAATTTGTGGAAATACTTTCAAAGATGTGGGCTATTCCACTTAATGGAGAATCATTTTGTAAAGGAGCAACTATTGTTTGGAATTATTTTCTGATTTCTATTGCTGCTTTAGCGGGCCAAAACAGTTTTGAGCTGAGAGCGGGATTACCATATTGGCTGTCAGTCATTGAATATTTATTAGGAGTTGTTTTGTTTGCGATGTTTGTTAATGCATTATATGCGAGATATAAAGAATAAATGATGATAGATGAGAGTGCAGGGACATAAAATTCTCTGTATTTTTATTAGTTTCTATACTAAGAATGGGGAGAACAGATCTTGGTAAAACTGTATAAAAATATTGAAAGTTCTGTCTTATTTTGTCGAAAGAGGTAAAATTATGCAGATTTAGTGTATCATAATAAATATATTATAATTTGCATGTTTTACGGAAGGAATATGAACGAAGTGTTTGGTATAATGATTAGTATGTTATATATTGGCGAGTATTTATATTTGATACAAAATAATTTGTTTAGAATAGGCGGATTACTTTTGGTAGCAATAGTTTATATATTTGCAATGAATCAGCACAAATATAATATGCCTTCATATAGAGAACCGTTGTACAGTAAAATTGTAGAATATCTTCAGAATGACGATATGTAATGAAAGTGGTATCTTAATCTCTACAACTTACATATAAGGATAATTTAAAAGCTATTGCAGGAAGCGAAAAAAAGTTATGGGGAGACCCTCAGATTTATGCAGGGACTGGATTTGATGGAAATAAGTTGAATAGTTACTAAAAATATGATAAAGTACAAATGAGAATACAAGTGGGCTAAGTGTTTAAATAACAAAAGAATTTGGGGTGGATATTAAGTGGGAGATAAAGAAGATATACGAGATGTTTTGCCTGAAGAATTAAGACTGGAAGATAATATCCCTGAAGAGTTATGTTATGATATTGTAGAGCAGGCAAGAGGTAATGAACATTATAGCTGTGTATATCGCGTCGCGAAGTGGGGCAAGATTGAAGAGAGAGCCTTTTTGAATACATATGGAGAGATTCAAGAAGGATATATTCCGGATGATGATGGAAAATATCCGAAAGACAATATAGGAACATATTCTACATCAGTCTATACTGAACGAAAAAATTGTGATAAATTTATTAATATGTTAAAGAAAAGTGTTCGGCTCAGAAAAGTATATCCTTTTCCGGTTATAATTGTAGGAAATACTTCGAATGGTCTGGTACAGAGAACAGCGGACCGAGACGTGAACTATCCAGATCCAACACACGTAGATTGGTGGTTGTTTTCAGGGAAAAAAGGAACAGTATTAAGCAATTTTGTATTATGCGAATAGGAGTGAGATTATGCCATATTTGGGAAATATTCCGGAAATTGGAGAATTAACGGAAGAAAAGATTCTGTTTGAGTTTGATAAGATACCAATTATTTTTGTATGTCATAATCAAACTCGTAAAAAATATCTTTGTGTATGTACAGATTGTATAGTGGGATATAGTTGGTTGCTTACAGAAATAACGAGAACTACATTAATTGAGTTGATAAAAGATAAGATATCTGTGTTGAAAGCATTTGAGATATCAAAAAATAAAATTTATAGTATTAATAGAGAAGAAAATCAATATTCGTATGAGAAATATAATTTTGCAGATATTCCGGAGGAAGAACTTCCGGATGCAGAGGAAAAGCTGGAAAATCCATTTTTGACAGATTATTTAGCTCAATTGGAGGTGGAAGATTCCGTTACAAATGTCCGGTGGGAAATGGAGGACATTTTAAAAGCATTTTTTATTGCTTCAAAACCGAAAACGGTAAATATGGAGATAAATATTTCGAACGATAGAGAAAATGATATTAATAAATATTCAGAATCAAAAGATTTTGGTATGGTTGAAACGTCAGAGTTACCGTATATATGCGAGAATACTAATGATAATAAAATTTATATTCGAAAAGGCAAGCTTAATAGTTGTAGTTTGTTAATTTGAACAATGAGCAGGTGAATGAGTATGATTAAATGTGAAGAGGTATGCTTGTTTGAGGAAGCATTTAAAAGAAACTTGAATGATGTAGAAAAAAAAGACAATATTCCGGTAAAACTGGAAACTAATTTTGCACCGAATACGAGTAAAGAAGTGCAAGATGCAAAGTTAGAATTATTGATGATTATCGGAGAGGAAAATGCTGAAAGATATGCATTTTACTATAAGATTAAGGTGGCAGGGATATTTAGCTGGTATGAGGAAAGAATGTCGATAGAAGAGGCTCAAAAAGAAATTGAATTAAAAGGAATGGAGATTTTGTATTCATTTATAAGAACATATTTTTATGACACATTAAAAAAAGCAGGTATGGATCCAATCGTATTACCACCTGTAAGGCTTAATTGAGCTTGGTTGTCAGGAGAACTTCCGTTTAGCGTGGAATTGCTACAATATAAACCCAAAATAATAGAAGAGATTCGACGGGGAGAAAAGAGAAAAAGAATAATGAGACAGGAGATAAGACAGAAGATGGGAAATTTTCTGTCTTATTTTGTCGAAGGACGTCAGTTTTTATTGGTTGAAGTGTATCATATAACAAGGGGGATTTGTAACCACATAGTAAACGGTGAATAGTAGGTACCACGATTTTTGCTAGTTTTCATGAGATAATTACTTTAAAAAATCTAAGGTTTTTTAGAGGGAGGATAATCTCATGGATAAAATAACTCATAAAGTCCGGTGTGAACAATGGACAAGTATCATCAAAGAATGTCTTGCTAGGCATACATTTTTTGTGTGAATATAAAATGGATATATAAAGGAAAAATTGAAACGAAATATTAGGGAATATGATGATTTTTGTAAAGCAATTCAAAATGAGGAACTTGTATTCAAAAATTGGTGTTGTCACAGGTAGTTTTTGCTACTACAAATTATGATTTACTTTTGGAAGACGCAACGAAACTTACAACAGCAACTTATGAGAATCCCAGTGTTGTTTTTCCAACGTTAGACAAGCATATGTCTACACATATTCTCCATCATTTTTATTTATTAATATGGAAAATGATGATGAGGGTGTGGTAAAATATGATTAATATTGAGGAGAGATACCATGAAAAATATATTAATTACACCAGAAGGAATTAAGACTAACTTAAAAAATGTGAAGCCTTTAGAGGCGATATGTGAATATATATGGAATGGCTTTGACGCAGGAGCATCCCAAATTAAGGTATATTTGCATACTAACGAACTGGGATTAATAAATATGGTATCTGTTATAGATAATGGTGTAGGTATTGTATACCATGAATTGCCATATAAATTTCAGCCTTTTAATGAATCTAAGAAAGCGGGAAAGTCGAGTAGATCAAATCATTCTTTACCTCATGGACGTAAAGGAATAGGGCGATTGACATTTTTTTCATTTGCTCAGATGGCGAGATGGGAGACTGTTTATGAAAAAGATGGAAAGAGATACCAATACTACATTGATATGAATAAAGATTCGCTTAATGAGTATGATGATAATGGAGGAAATGAACCAGTTGAAACGAGTAATTCGGTTGGTACAAAAGTTACGTTTACACAGTTGATTACATTATCTAAAGATGAAATAATTGATGAAATAAAGAATGAATTTTTCTGGTTTATAGAATTAAATAAAAATAACCAATATGAAATATGGGTGGATAACAAACGAATTTCTTATGAAGATATTGTTGTGAATAGAACAGAACTGGATATGAAACAGTTTAAATTAGAACATGAATATGATGTAATATTTGTGCAATGGAATAGAAGTTTAGGCCAAGAATATTCAAAATTTTATTTTATTGATTCAAATAATAAAGAAAGATATAAAGAGGCTACGAGATTAAATAAAAAATCAGATGAATTTTATCATAGTGTATATATAAAAAGTTCTTTTTTTGATGAATTTAGATTTGAAAATACTGAGATAGAGGGACAAATTGGAATATTCCCGAATAAAAATAATCCAGAATTTAAAGTCTTAATAGAGGTGATAAATCGTTATTTAGTCAAATTTAGAAAAAATTATTTAAAAGAGGCATCTGATAAGTATATAGATAGCTTAATAAAAAAAGAAGTATATCCAGAATTTGATAAGAATAATTTTATGGATATGTACAGAAAAAAAGAACTAGATAATTTAGTAGAAACATTATATACAGCTCAGCCAAAGATATTTACGGGTCTTAATGATGAAAATAAAAAAATAATGATACATCTTTTGCAATTGATTATGGATAATAGCAACAAGCCGGAGCTTTTTGAAGTGTTACAACAAGTAATTGATTTGGATGAAGATGAGATAAAAGAATTAGCAGAAGTGTTGAAATATACTACGCTAAATAACATTACTAAAGTAATAAAACTATTACAGGATCGCATAAAAGTAATTCAGGGGTTAAAAGAGATAGTATTTGATGATAAGCAATTTGCAAAAGAGGTTGAACATATACAAGAAGTTGTAGAAAAGCATTATTGGTTATTTGGAGAACAGTATAGTTTAATTACGGCAGCAGAACCGGATTTTGAACAAGCTTTAAAGGGGTTATTAATTGCGACAAAAGGTGATGATTCTAAGGTAATCATTGATCATGAGGACAAGAATAAAGAAATGGATATTTATATGATACGACAAGATCGAAGAGGTAATGTTACGGAAAATGTTGTTGTAGAATTAAAACGTCCAACAGTTCCACTGGGAGAGGAACAACTTTCACAAGTAAAAAAATATATGAGAGTTATTAAATCTGATGATAGGTTCAATGCAAGTAATGTTAAATGGACATATTTTTTGGTTGGAAACAGGTATAATAAAAATGGTTATATACAAGATGAAATAGATGGGCATAGAGCACTTGGAGAACCACATTTAGTGCATGCAGATAGGAATGGAAATAATAAAATTTATGTTTTAACATGGAGTGATATTTTTGATGAGTTTTCTTTAAGACATGATTATCTGATGTGTAAATTAGAATTGGAAAAAGAAATTTGGTTAAAGAAACATGATTCTATTGAGAATGTAGTAGAAGATATAAAGGAGAATTCGGCCACTTTAGATAGTGCGCTTATTCCCAAGCGTGCACAGAATTAAATGATGAAGGAAAATTCATTAAAACGCCGATTGAATAAAGAGGCAGAAATTAACAAAGCGGGAATTACATGATATAACCGGTGTGAGAACAGAAAAAAGGATTGACCAGTCGATAAACTGATCAATCCATTTCCATTTTGTTAGGAACCCTCACGAAGAACCCTCGTACACGGTAAATAGCTAGTACCGTGTTTTTGCCCTAAAACCATGAGATAACCCCTTTGTAAAACTAGAAGTTTTTTAAAGGAGCAATCTTATGGATAAAACCACACATTAGGTCCGTATTGAACATTAGACCAAGAAATTTTAAATGAACCCGTGACTCAGAAAACATGTAAATATAAAACGTAAAAAAATTACATTTAAAAATATATTCTCTGAAAAAATATTGCATAGATTGTTAAAAATAGAATATAATGTGTATGTGATTTAAGCTAGGAGGAAGGAATATATGCTTAAAAGTGTTGAACTTAGAAATTTTAAGTCTTTTCATAATAAAGTAAAGATTGATTTTGAGAAGACCAATTATAAGACATTATTGAACACAAATGTAAGTGGTAATCTTTTAAAAGGAGCATTATTTGTAGGTAAAAATGCATCTGGAAAGTCAAACGTTTTGAAAGCAATTCGATTTTTACTTGAATGTTTATTGGCCAAAAATGAAGTGAATTGGGTGGAATATATATGTTTATTTTCTGATACTCCGGTAATGGAATTAAAATATGTTTTTGAAATTGATAAATCTGAAATAATTTATGATATTTCTTATCAATGGGTAGATGTATTTTTGAGAGAAAAGTTGACTGTAGATGGTATTGAATTGTTGTCAAGGGAGGGAAGTACAGCAAATACAATACTGACAGAGGTAAAGAATTATACAGATATACCAAAACAGTTATTATTTTTGAGAGATATATTTTTTAATACAAGATTTCGAGGACAAGTAAAATTACAGAAATGGTTTGAGTTTTTGTCTAATTCTGTATATATGGATATGTGTTTAAAAAGTGCTACGCAGTATAAGGGAGTGAATTTATCACTAAGGTCTTATATGGAAGAGTCTGGAACAAAACTCATTAATGATTTCTTTGATCAATATCATTTTGAACAAAGGATTGAGTATAATAAAAAAGCAACTGGAAATATCGTGACTTTAGAGTCTCCGGAGAATCAGATATATTTTAGGCGAAATGGGATAAACGAACCAATCCCGTATGAAATGGAATCATTGGGAAATCAAACTCTAGTACAATTATTGCCTGCATTTTTTTATTGTATATCTAATAGCGGAATGTTGTTACTGGACGAATTTTCAAGTGGGTTTCACAATAGTCTGGAAGAACTGCTTGTAAGATATTTTATGAAGAATGCCGGAGAATCACAATTTATTTTTGTGTCACATTCAACCAATTTACTTTCTAATAGTTTATTGAGACCGGATCAGATTTATTCTGTTGATTTTGATAAAGGAGGAAGTGTGGTAAAAAGATTTTCGAGTGAAAAACCAAGAGAAGCACAGAATATAGAAAAAATGTACTTGGGTGGTGTGTTCAATGGAATCCCGCGATATGAACGTTAGGATTAATAAGGAAAAATCAATTGGCAAAGTCTTATATATTGTTGAAGGTAATAAGACAGAGGCACTAATCTTGTATTATATTTTTTGTAAGATTTATGATTATCAATTTGAGAGCATTTTAAGAGGTAAAGGTTATCATAAGTATAATTCAAAAGAAAATATAATGTCTCAAGTATTTGTTATAAATACAGAAGAAAGCAATATTAAAACGATAGATAAAGATAATGATTTCCTGAATAATTTATATATAACATTATTTGAACAGTATGATTTTAATGTAGATAATGCGGCAATTTATTATTTGTTTGACCGTGATTACCAGTCTAATACAGATGTTTTATTTATCAATAAGATGATTAGTACGTTGGGGAATGCAAGAGATAATGGAGGGTATGACAGACAAGGACTGTTGCTGTTGAGTTATCCGGCAATTGAAAGCTTTACGTTGAGTAATTTTGAGCATCATGTTTTTGAAGAGAGAAAAGAGACGGGAAAAGAACTTAAACAGTATCTTCATAGTAGACATATAAACCATCAAAATATAACCGAAGAGAGTTTAATGTGTGCTGTTAGAGAATTGTGGGAAGCATTACAAAAAATAGGAAAATTAAAATTAGATTTGGATGATTTCAGGGAAGTTAACAAGAAAATATTTGATTTTGAAGAGAAAGAAATGGAATCGAATAAGGCATATAGAATACTGAGCTTGTTGTGTGTTTCATTGCTTGATTTAGGGTTATTAGAGATAGAAGAGGAAACTTAAGAGAATTTTCCATTTTATTCAAAAAGAATGAGAAATATTGATTTGCCCCTTGATTAGTTTTTAAGGACTGGTTGTATTTAGAGCAAAGAATATACAAAAAAGAAAATAAAGGCAGGATAAGTTATGAAAATGAAATGTGTGGAAGTGTACGAGGGATTATATCATCAGGAGCCGTTTGATGTGGCATTTTGCCCTTATCGAATAAGCCCATTAGGAGCGCATATCGATCACCAGTATGGTAAGATCAATGGTCTTGCGATTGATAAAGGAATACATATGGCTTACCATCCGAAGCAGAATGGTATCATTGAATTACAGTCTTTGAATTTTCCGAAGCGTGCGCAGTTTTTTGTAAATGCAGTGCCGGAGGAGAAGCAGGGAGATTGGGCGGATCATCTTCGTGGTGCAGCTAAGATGTTAGGAGAAAAGTATCGGTTGAAGATAGGATTGTCTGGTGTGATTGAAGGGAGTCTTCCGATTGGTGGACTGTCTTCCTCAGCGTCAGTTATTATCTGCTTTTTGTCAGCATTATGTAAGGTGAATGATATTCATCTGGAGCCGATGGAACTTATATTAACTGCAAAGGCAGCGGAGAATCAGTATGTAGGAGTGTCTTGTGGTAAGCTGGATCAGAGCTGTGAAGTGCTTTCTAAAAAGAATCATCTTCTGTATCTGGATACGAAGGATGACAGCTATGAGTTGATCCCGACCAGTCAGAGTATGAAGCCGTATAAGATTGCGATTTTCTTTTCTGGTCTGGAGCGTTCGCTGAAGAATTCAAAATATAACCTGCGTCAGGATGAATGTAAGGCGGCAGCGTATGCGTTGATGGGATATGCTGGCATGGATTATGGAACATTTGCAGATACAAGATTGCGTGATGTGCCGTATGAAGTATTCGAGGCTTATAAGGATCATTTGCCACAGCTATGGCGCAGACGTGCGGAACATTACTACAGCGAATTTGCACGGGCAGAAAAAGGAGCCGAGTTGTGGCGAAAAGGTGATTTGGAAGGTTATGGACAGCTTGTATTTGAAAGTGGAAAGTCTTCTATATACAGTTATGAATGTGGCTGTGATGAACTGAAAAAATTATATGAAATCATGCGGAATACAGATGGCATTTACGGTGGACGTTTCTCAGGGGCAGGATTCAAAGGATGTTGTATGGCTCTTGTTGATCCGGAAAAGGTAGAAGATATTAAAGCGAAAGTCACAGAAGAATATTTGAAAGCATTTCCAGAGTTAGAAGGAAGATATTCTGCATATGTATGTGAGAGTGCGGATGGAGTGAGACTTTAGTAGATATATATACGCAATTAAAGAAACAAAGGTTAGAATATTGAGCGAGGCAGGAAGTTGTATCTCCTGCCTTAGTGTATGTGACAGAATCTGTCAAACAGTTAAGAAAAAGAGAAAAGAAACTTCTTGATATAGAAAAAATATCATATATGTACTATAATGGAACAGTGACAAAAAATGCACATAATGTATGGGAAAGGTAATATCATGAAAGTTAAAAATGTGTCATTAGAGAATAAAGTGATTTTAGTAACCGGTGCTGCTGGATTTATTGGATCGAATCTTGTTATGGAGCTTTTGCGGGAGGTACATCCGGTACATATTGTAGGAATCGATAATATGAATGATTACTATGATGTGTCTATTAAAGAGTATCGTCTGAACCAGATAGAAGAACTGATAGGAAAGCAGGAAGGTTCTACTTGGAAATTTATCAAAGGATCCATTGCAGACAAAGCGCTGATCGATCGGATATTTACAGAGGATAAGCCGGCAGTTGTTGTAAATCTTGCAGCTCAGGCAGGGGTACGCTACTCAATTACAAATCCAGATGTATATATTGAGTCCAATCTGATCGGATTTTATAACATTTTGGAGGCTTGCCGTCATTCTTATGATGACGGAGCTAATGGAGTGGAGCATTTGATTTATGCTTCCTCCTCCTCTGTATATGGAAGCAACAAAAAGGTGCCATATGCGACAGAAGACAAAGTAGACAACCCGGTTTCTTTATATGCAGCTACAAAGAAATCTAATGAGTTGATGGCACATGCATATAGCAAGCTATATAATATTCCGTCGACAGGGCTTCGTTTCTTTACAGTTTACGGACCGGCAGGAAGACCGGATATGGCATATTTCGGATTTACAAATAAACTTCGCGCCGGAGATACGATTCAGATTTTTAATTATGGAAATTGCAAGCGCGATTTTACATATGTAGATGATATTGTAGAGGGAGTAAAGCGCGTAATGCAGGCAGCTCCGGAGAAGAAAAATGGCGAGGATGGGTTACCGATTCCACCTTATGCAGTTTACAATATCGGAAACAGTCATCCGGAAAACTTACTGGAATTCGTAGACATTTTACAACAGGAACTGATCAGCGCAGGCGTACTTCCGGAAGATTATGATTTTGACGCGCACAAAAAATTAGTACCAATGCAGCCGGGAGATGTGCCGGTAACATACGCAGATACCACAGCATTAGAAGAAGACTTTGGATTTAAACCACAGACAAGCCTGCGAGAAGGCTTAAGAAAATTTGCACAGTGGTATGCGGAATTTTATAAATAGGGGGTCAGACCCTCTTAAGATTTTCTTAAAAAGAGGTTGAGTAATATTATGATAGCAATTGTTTTAGCAGCTGGGTATGCTACGAGATTGTACCCGTTGACAGAGAATTTTCCGAAGCCGCTGCTTCCGGTGAATGAGAAGCCGATTTTGAACTGGCTTTTAGATGACTTAGAAGAGCAGGAAGAGATTACGGGATATGTGATTGTAAGTAATCACAAATTTATTGGATATTTTGAAGGTTGGAAAGAGACTTTAAATTATAAAAAGCCGGTAATTCTTGTGGATGATGGTTCTACGGATAATGAGCACAGACTTGGGGCAGTGAAGGATATCCAGGTTGCACTGGAGGCTGTAAAAGGGAGAAGTGGAGAGAGTTTTCTTGTAATTGCAGGAGATAATCTTTTAGATTTCTCGTTCCGTGAGTTCATTCAGTTTAGCCAGAAAAAGCAGGCACCGTGTGTGATGTGTCATGAGGAAAATGATTTGAAACGGCAGCAGAAGACGGCAATTATTGTAAAAGATGCAGAAGACAAAATCATTTCTTATGAAGAAAAACCAGAGGTGCCGAAGGGGAATTTGGCAGTGCCGCCATTTTATTGTTATCGAGAAGAAGATGTGGCACGGATCGACGAGGCAATTAAAGCTGGTTGCAGTACAGATGCACCGGGAAGTTTCGCAGCATGGCTCAGCCATCAGACAGATGTCTATGCATGGACGATGAGCGGAAAGAGGCATGATATTGGAGACCGTGCCAGCTATGATGCGGTGCAGGAGATTATGAAGAACCAGGCATAGGTACATATTACCTGAGAAAAATATGAAAGGTATGTAAAAGGAGAAATAAAAGTCATGAAGATTGCAGTAGCAGGAACAGGATATGTAGGATTATCAATTGCGACATTATTGGCACAGCACAATGAGGTATGGGCAGTAGATATTATCCCGGAAAAGGTGGAATTGATCAATCAGAAGAAGTCACCGATTCAAGATGATTATATTGAAAAATATCTGGCAGAGAAAGATTTAAATCTGACAGCAACATTAGATGCGAAATCAGCATATAAAGATGCAGAATTTGTTGTAATCGCAGCACCGACAAATTACGATTCTAAAAAGAATTTCTTTGATACATCAGCGGTAGAAGCTGTTATTAAATTAGTTATTGAGTATAATCCGGATGCGATTATGGTGATCAAATCTACAATCCCGGTAGGCTATACGGCAAGCATTCGAGAAAAATTTCATTGCGATAATATCATTTTCAGCCCAGAGTTCTTAAGAGAGTCTAAGGCGCTCTATGATAATCTGTATCCATCACGTATCATTGTTGGAACAGATGTGGAGAATGCAAGACTTGTCAAAGCAGCGAATACATTTGCCGGATTATTACAGGAAGGTGCAATAAAAGAAGACATTGATACTCTGATTATGGGATTTACCGAGGCAGAGGCCGTGAAGTTGTTTGCCAATACATATCTGGCACTGCGTGTATCTTACTTTAATGAGCTGGATACTTATGCAGAGATGAAAGGGCTGGATACGAAGCAGATTATTGATGGTGTATGTCTGGATTCACGAATCGGAAGTCATTATAACAACCCGTCTTTCGGCTATGGTGGTTATTGTCTGCCGAAAGATACAAAGCAGCTTTTGGCAAATTATGAGGATGTTCCACAGAACATGATGACTGCAATCGTAGAATCTAACCGAACAAGAAAAGATTACATTGCAGAACATGTGTTAGAGATGACAGGTGCTTATGAGGCTAATGATGATTACGATGCAAGTAAAGAAAAAGAAGTAGTCGTAGGCGTTTACCGTCTTACAATGAAATCTAATTCCGATAACTTCCGTCAGTCATCTATTCAGGGAGTTATGAAGCGTATCAAAGCAAAAGGAGCAACGGTAATTATCTACGAGCCAACACTGGAAAATGGTACAACATTCTTCGGAAGTAAAGTAGTCAATGATCTGGAAGAATTTAAGAAACAAAGCCAGGCAATTGTCGCCAACAGATATGATAGTAGTCTGGACGATGTAAAAGAAAAAGTATACACACGAGATATCTTTAAGAGAGATTAGAGATTGAGTGCAGGGATAAAATAAGAGTAGAGCAAGAGAAAAGAGGCAGAAATTGAAAAAATTCGGTCTCTTTTTGTATATTGAAAAGACAATAGAAATAGAAGAAGCGGTTGGTAGCCAGAAATGCAAAATGAAATAAATCTCATTCAGCAAGTAGTTATGGAATCGCATGTTATAAAAAGAAATGTAAGGTTATGATGAAAAGCGAAGAATAAAATATGGAATATAATGAAAAGAATCTGCCGTTGGCAAAATGGCTAATCGATAAGACAAATACAAAGGACTATCGCATAGGGAATCTCTTAGGAATGAAGCACCCAAAGGTGGATGGGGATCTTTTGAAAATAGTGGGTGGCAGAGATGAACTGGTCAGACAGGCAAAAGTTTTAGAAAGAATTCCAGCATTAGGCGGAGAAGAATATCTGCATTTTGACTGGAGAGAAATGAATACAGATATCACGAAGATTGATTATCGGGTAGAAGTAATTCCTGGATTATGTGACTTAATTGGGGTCATTGATCCTAGAGAACGCCAGTTACAGGCAATAACAAGAGTGTGCAAACTGCAGGAGGATGTATCCGGAAGCTGTCTGTTCGCTTATTGTAATCATGTGCTGGAACAGTTGAATAAAGGGAATACGAAAGAGTTATCCAAAGCGGAGGATGAAGAATTTCTTAAGTGTCTGAAAGCGTTAGCTGATCTGAAAGAACCGGAATGGAAGCGCGTGTTCAGCTCCAAAGTATTTGAAAAGAAAAA
>ERZ773103.2531-NODE-2531-length-16761-cov-12.393451_pt1 | contig 16761 bp, 14 predicted proteins | sample MGYA00511118_ERZ773103 | MGnify/ENA primary metagenome ERZ773103 (study PRJEB29015, sample SAMEA2737821) | human gut metagenome | biome: human gut; feature: human-associated habitat; material: faeces | place: China | collected 2012 ... | reverse complement strand
CCTTCTGGTTGATGATGGTATCGGAGGCGATGGTGGTCTTGCCGGTCTGGCGGTCGCCGATGATCAGCTCGCGCTGACCGCGGCCAATGGGGATCATGGAGTCGATGGCCTTGATGCCGGTCTGCAGCGGCTCCTTGACCGGCTGACGGTCGATGATACCGGGAGCGCGGCTTTCAATGGCGCGGAACTCGGTGGTCTCGATGGGGCCTGCGCCGTCGATGGGCTGGCCCAGCGCGTTGACCACGCGGCCGATCATGGCTTCGCCCACCGGCACGGACACCACCTTGCCGGTGCGCTTGACAGTGCTGCCTTCCTTGATACCGACGTCGGAGCCCAGCAGAACGATGGAGACGGTGTTCTCCTCCAGATTCTGGGCCATGCCGTATTCGCCGTTATCAAACTGAAGCAGCTCACCTGCCATGCACTTTTCCAGACCACTGGCGCGGGCGATGCCGTCGCCCACCATAATGACCGTGCCGGTCTCGCTCTGCTCAATGGCATTTTCGTAATGCTTGATCTGCGCACGGATGATCTTGGAGATCTCTTCAGGTTTCAGTTGCATCTTTGTTTGTTCACCACTCAATTCTTAAAAATCTTTCGGGTGGAAATTCGATCACAGTGTCACGGAAGCAATATCCCTGCGCAGGGCGGACAGACGGTTCTGCACCGTGCCGTCCAGCTCGGTGCCTTCGATATCCAGCCGGATGCCGCCCAGCACTGCCGGATCGACCTTTGTTTTCAGGTCGATGGTCTTGCCGGTGAGCTTTTCCAGCTTTTCGTGCAGGCTCTTTGCCTGCTGTTCCGTCATTGCCACTGCAGTGGTCGCCGTTGCTTCCAGAATGCCGTGTGCCTGATTGTAGCGCACACGGTAAGCCCGTGCACAGCCGGACAGCTCCCGCAGGGTGCCCTTCTCGCACAGGATCTTCAAAAAGTTCAGCACATAGAGGTGGACCTGATCCCGCAGTGCTTCATCCAGCAGGCCGCAGCGCTCTCTTTTCGGGATGCTGGGGGTGCTGAGCAGATGCAGGTAGTCCGGGTTTGCCTTAAAAAGCGCCACGGCTTCGTCCAGCTCACCCAGAATGCGGGCCTCCAGCCCTTCCTCCGCCGCCAGATCGTACAGGCTTCCGCCGTACATCCTTGCAGTCTCGGTCATGATGCTTCACCCACATTTTTGATAAATTCGTCGATCAGATCCTTGTGGTCCTTCTCGCTGATCTCACGCTCCACCACCTTGGAGGCGATCTCCATGGCGATGCCGCCGATCTCGTCCTTGACCTCGTTCACGGCCTTCTTGCGCTCCTGCGCAATGTCGGCTTCGGCCTTCTGCTTGAGGGCAGCAGCCTGCGCGCGGGCCTCGCCCACGATCTCTTCGCCGCGGGCGGTGGCCGTCTTCTGCGCATTGGCAACGATCTCGTTGGCCTCGGTGCGGGCATTCTGCAGGTTCTGCTCGTACTCTGCCTTCATGGCTTCGGCTTCAGTGCGCAGCTTGGTGGCATCGGCGATCTGGCTGTCTGCCTTCGCCTTGCGCTCTGCGATCACGTTTTTGACCGGATTCAGCAGGAACTTTTTGAAGATGAACAGCTGGATCATCAGGTTGCAGATCTGGGCCAGAAAGGTCCAGCCGTCCAGCGTGATCAACGCCTGGTACAGTTCCATAAGCGTCTCCTTTCGTTATTTTGTAAAAGGTTCCGCTTATGCCAGGAACTTCATGAACATACCGGGTGCCAGGAAGATCAGCAGCAGGCCGGTGACGAAGCCGTAAATACCGGTGGTCTCGGAAAGTGCAACGCCCAGGATCAGGGTGCTGGTAACGTCGCTCTTGCACTCGGGCTGACGGCCCACAGCTTCACAGGCAGCAGCTGCTGCGTTGCCTTCGCCGATACCGGGGCCGATACCTGCGATCAGTGCGCAGCCTGCGCCGATGCCGCAGCCTGCCAGAGCGATACCACGAGCGAGGTACTGAAAGTCAGTCATAAGATTTGTCCTCCAAAAAAGTTTTTTGTTTTGGGAGATGCCGTTGTGAGGGCTTAGTCCTCACCGGCAGCACGTTTGATGAAAATTGCGGTCAGGGTACAGAAGATGAACGCCTGAATGCAGCCGCCGAACCAGTCGAAATACAGGCCCGTAAAGGCCGGGATGCCGATCTGGAACAGCTGGATCTGGCTCAAGGCACCCGGCAGCCAGCCGAAAATGACATGGCTCAGGCTTGCCAGCGCCCAGTACAGCAGTGTGGAAATGACCGTACCGGACAAGATGTTGCCAAAGTGACGGAACGCCATACTGACGGGGGTGGAAACCTCCGACAGCACATTGATGGGTGCCATGATGAAGATGGGGTCCAAAAGCCCTTTCAGGTAGGAAAGGATGCCGTTGGTCTTGATCTTGTAGTACATGATCAGCACGAACACCACAATGGCCCACGCCGCCTCGGTGTTCAGGTCGGCTGTGGGGCTCCACAGGCCGATGACACTGATGAGGTTGCAGCCGATGCTCAGAGCGAAGATCGCGCCGATGAGCGGGATATACTGATCAAAGTGATAGCCCATGTTGTCGTGCACGAACTGGTCCAGCCGTTCTACGATGAACTCGGCAGCGGCCTGCCGCTTTGAGACATTTTCCAGCTTGAGGTTGCTGCCCAGCCAGATGGCAAAACCCGAAAGCAGCGCCATGACGATCCAGGTACTGACTAAGGTCTGGGAGATCTTGAAATCACCCAGCAGGGGGATGTCCGTATGGATGGTATACAGGATCTTTGCGCCGTTCAGTTCCATTTGTTACGTTTCACCCCCTTCGTCACGGGGTTCAGCTTCCGGCTCCGGTGCGGGTTCGGGGTCGTCCTCCACAGAGACGTCCACCGAAGGCCCGGCCGGTGCAAGAGGCTTGTACTTGCCGGTTATTTGCAGGTAGTAGATCGTAACGCGCGGGAAAAGCAGGGGCAGAACACCGGCAAACGGCTGGAACACCGGTGCCCCGATGGCAACGATGATCCACACCGCCTGCAAAAGCATCCGGACATTGTAGGAAGCCTGCAATGTCGCTTTGCGCCGTTTCTCATCCTGCTCGTCGATGACCTTCTGGCACACGAGGCAGATGCCCGCAAAGTTGCCGATGGCCACGGCCGCGCCGATGAGACTGCCCAGAACAACAGTGTAATCAAATTTCACCCAGCCAACCAGGTGCAGAGCTGCAAAGATCACCCACATGACGGCGGTACAGATGGCCGTGCCGCAGGCGATGCGGGTCAGCTCCTTTTTGGATTCCGGCTGCAGTTTCATAAAGGGAAACCTCCTGTTAAGTTTACTGATGCGAGTTGAACCCCACCCGCTTTGGTTTTTCCTTTTTGGTGCGGTCCATGTGTTCCTTTGCAAAATACCAGAAGTTCTGTGCCCCGGCAGCAAGCCCCAGCAGGATGGCCGGCAGGAACACCCATTCCGGCCAGCTCCAGTTGTTCACCGCCCACCATGCACCGCCCAGACACATGACCAGCGGCAGCAGCATATTCAGGCCCAGCTGGGTCAGCCAGACAAGATCCTCCAGTGCCTTATACCAGCCCTTCAACCTGCGTTTCCTCCCTGTGTGATGTGCCTTTGCAAAAGCCAGATTCTGGATTCTTTGCCAAGGATTTGCAGTCAGCAAAAAATCTTATAACGATAGTATAATTCAAACCGGCCGTTTTTTCAATCAATTTTCCACTGTTTTCTAGTAAAATTTCATAGTTTGTTCACACTAATGCCGTAACTGTACGCCCTGTATGGAGTTTGTGCGTCTGCGGGCGCATCAATACCAAAAGTTTGATGGATCTGTTGTGCAGAATGCAAAAAAACGGGCGAACCCTCTCAGGCGCTGACGCGCCAGCTCTCCCGAAGGGCGAGCTTTTATGCATCTTTCGGGCAGCACAAATAAAGCTCCCCCTTTCGGGGGAGCTGCTGAGCGAAGCGAAGCTGAGAGGGTCACACAAAAAAGCCGCCCGGCTCTTTGGGAACCGGGCGGCAGCCGTTATGTAGTTTTCAGGATATTACCAGAGGTTTGCGGTCTCGTTGTACAGTCCCTCGTAGCTCTTGGCGGAGACATCCCAGCTGAAATCGCACTCCATGCAGTGGTGCACGAGGTTCTTCCAGTTCTCCTTGTCATAGTAAGCATTCTGTGCGTTGCAGCAGGCCACATACAGCTCGTGGGCATTGTAGCCCGCAAAGGTGAAGCCGTTGCCCTCACCCATGGTGCTGTCGTGGATGGAGTCGCGCAGACCGCCGGTCTCGCGGACGATGGGAGGCGTGCCGTAGCGGCAGGCCACCATCTGTGCCAGACCGCAGGGCTCGCTCTTGGAAGGCATGATGAAGGCATCTGCGCCTGCGTAGATCTCCTGCGACAGGGCCGGCTCGAAACCGATGTAGGTGCCCACGCGGCCCGGATGGCGTGCGCACAGGTCGGAGAAGAAGTTCTCGTACTGGCTCTCGCCGCTGCCCAGAACGACCAGCTCGATGCCGCGATCCACCAGACCATCGGCGATGCTCTGCACCAGATCAAAGCCCTTCATGCCGACCATGCGGCTGACCATGGCAAAGACGGGGCTGCCATCCTTGTGCAGGCCGAACTTATCCTGCAGGGCTTCCTTGCACTTTGCCTTGCCCTCTTCAAAGTTGGTGATGTCGTAGTTGAAGGGGATGTTCTTATCCGTAGCGGGATCGTTAGAATCGGTATCGATGCCGTTCAGAATGCCGCACAGCTTGTACTGCTTCTCGCGCAGCAGAGCGTCCAGACCATAGCTGAACCACGGGTCGAGGATTTCCATGGCATAGGTGGGGCTGACAGTGGTGATCTTATCGGCAGTCTCGAAAGCACCCTTCATGAAGTTTGCGCAGCCGTCGTACTCTACGATGTGCTGGTCGCGGCGGCCGATGCCGCAGGTATCCTCCAGAATGTCGGTGCCGTACTTGCCCTGATAAGCGATATTATGGATGGTGAAGATGGTCTTGATGCGGTTGAACTTATCCAGATGGCGATAGTACAGGTTCAGGTACACCGGCACCAGAGCGGTCTGCCAGTCGTTGCAGTTGATGATATCGGGGGTGAAATCGATGTAGAACAGGGTCTCTAAAACGGCGCGGGAGAAGAAGGCGAAACGCTCGCCGTCATCGTAGAAGCCGTACAGGCCGCGGCGCTTGAAGTAATACTCGTTGTCCAGGAAGTAGTAGGTCACGCCGTTCCGCTCGGTCTTGAACAGGCCGCAGTACTGGCTGCGCCAGCCCACGGGGACGGAATAATTGGTCACGTACTCCAGCGTATCACGGAACTTCAAATCGCCGTACAGGGGCATAATGACGCGGGCATCCACGCCGTCCTTGACCAGAGCCTTGGGCAGGGCGCCCGCAACGTCGGCCAGGCCACCGGATTTTGCAAAGGGTGCAGCTTCCGAAGCAGCATACAGGATTCTCATAGGATCGCTCCTTTCATATAGTGGGATATTTTCGTTCTCCCCCACCGCCCTTGCAGGCAGCACGAACCATTTTTACAAAAGAGCAGGCGGGGGCACACAGATGCCCCCGCCCCTCTCAAGAGGGGCTACCGGGGAGGAAGCCGCCCCTATGGATAACTCAGTAAAATCAGACGGTGTGGTTCTTCTGCACGTACACCGGGAAGCTTTCGGTGCCGGACAGCTTCTTGCCGGCAGTGATCTTCACGTTCTTATCGGTAACAACGCAGTCCAGCTCGGCATTGGCTTCCACCACCGTATCCTGCATCAGCACGCAGTTCTTGACGACGGCACCCTTCTTGACCTTGACACCGCGGAACAGCACGCAGTTCTCCACCGTGCCCTCGATGACGCAGCCGTCGGCCAGAATGGAGTCGGTCACCTTGCAGCCCGGCACATAGCGGGTGGGGTTGTCGTCGCGGATCTTGGTGTAGACCGGGCTCTTCTTGGGGAACAGCTTTTCCAGATTTTCGTCATCGGTCAGCTTGAGGTTCTCGTCGAAGTAGCTCTTCATGTCACAGACATGTGCCACATAGCCGGTGTACTCCAGAGCGTGGATGTTCAGGATGTTGACATTGTGGGCCAGAATATCGCGCTCGAAGTAGATCAGACCGCGGGAGGTCGCATCCCGGACCAGCTTGAGCAGGGTCTCGCGCTCCAGAACATAGATGTTCAGGTCAAGGTTCTGCACGCCGGGGCGGTAATCGTTGAACAGCAGCTCGGTCACACGGCCATCAGCATCAACGGTCAGGGTGTAGTTGTCATTCTTGCGGCCCTCGGGGATCTCGGTCTTCTGGTAAGCAACGGTCACATCGGCACCGCTTGCCTGATGGGCAGCCAGCAGGGCGTTGAAGTCGTAGTTCAGGGCAACATTGGCGTCGCTCATAACCACGTACTTTTCCTTCTGGTTCTCCAGGAAGTTCATGATGGAGCCCAGAGCTTCCACACGGCCGGAATAGATGCGCACGCCCTTCTCAGCGAAAGGCGGCACGATGTTCAGGCCGCCGTGACGGCGGGCCATATCCCACTCACGGCCGGTGCCCAGATGATCCATCAGGGAGTGGTAGTTCTTGCGCACCACGATGGAGACATTGGAGATACCGCAGTTTGCCATGCTGGACAGAACAAAGTCCACCATACGGTAGCGGCCCGCGAAGGGGATCGAAGCCATTGCGCGCTCGGTCACCAGCTCGGGGACGGTATTATCATAACTGTTGGGGAAAATAATACCCAACGCATTGGTGTTCTGGCTCAGCATACTTCCATACCCTCCTTGACGGATTCAAAGACTTTGGCACCTTCCTTGACGGTTGCGCCTGCGCCGACGGTCAGGCCGGTGCCCACATGGGCAATGGGGCCATCGCCGCCCACACGTGCACCTGCACCGACCACAACATCCTCCGCCAGGATGCAGCGTTTGACAACAGCACCAGCCTTGACCACAACGCCGTCCATCAGGACTGCGTCCTCAACGGTAGCGCCCTCTTCCACAACAACGCCTGCGCTCAGCACAGAGTGATGCACATTGCCGTAGATCTTGCAACCCTCGGTGACGAGGGAATCCTGCACCACAGCGCGGGGGCCGATCTTCTGCGGAGGCAGGACCGGGTTGCGGCTGTAGATCTTCCACTTCTCGTCGAAGATATCGATGCCGGAGTTTTCAGGGTCCAGCACTTCCATGTTGGCTTCCCACAGGCTGTCGATCGTGCCCACGTCACGCCAGTAGCCGGCAAAGCGGTAGGCGTACATCTTGCGGCCGTCGCGCAGCAGGGCGGGGATGATGTTCATGCCAAAGTCGTTCTTGGAGTTGGGGTCTGCTTCGTCCTCTTCCAGATACTTCTTCAGCACATCCCAGTTGAAGATGTAGATGCCCATGGAAGCCAGATTGGACTTGGGTACCGGGGGCTTCTCCTGGAACTCGGTGATGCGGTCGTTCTCGTCAGCCACCATCAGGCCGAAGCGGGAGGCTTCCTTCCAGTCCACTTCCATAACAGCCACAGAGAACTCTGCGCCCTTTTCCTTGTGGAAGCGCAGGAAGTCGGCATAGTCCTGCTTGCAGATCTGGTCGCCGGACAGGATGATCACATACTCGGGATCGTAGCTGTCGATGAAGCCGATGTTCTGGTAGATGGCGTTTGCAGTGCCCTTGTACCAGTCGGTGCCCTTTGCCTGCTCGTAGGGCGGCAGGGTGTGCACGCCGCCGTGCAGACGATCCAGATCCCAGGGCTGGCCATTGCCGATGTACTCGTTCAGCTTCTGGGGCTGATACTGGGTCGCGATGCCAACGGTGTCGATGTTGGAGTTCACGCAGTTGGACAGCGGGAAGTCCACGATGCGGTACTTACCGCCGAAGGACACTGCGGGTTTTGCCGTTTTCTGTGTCAGCGCGTACAAGCGCGAGCCACGTCCACCGGCAAGGATCATTGCCACAATTTCTTTTGCCATAGCTTTATTCTCCCCTTTAACATTAACATTTCCGTTGTTCGGAAATGAGCGTCAACATGTGCGGTATGGGTCGGCCGAAGTGCCGGGTCATTCCTTGGGCTCCTTCGGTTTGCGGGTGCGTTTTGCGGGTGCTTTTTCCGCCTTGGGTTCTGCCTCTGCCTTGGGCTTGCGGCCGCACTTTTTGGGTGCTTCCTCGGCCTTTTCCGGCTCAACCTTTGCCTTGCGGGCGGTCTTTTTCACCGGTTTTTCCTCTGCAGCGGCAGCTTCTGCCTTGGGCTTGCGGCCCGGCTTCTTTACCACCTTTGCTGCAGCTTTCTCCGCAGCGGTCTTTGCCTTTTTGGCTGCGGTCTTTTTTCCCGCCTTATCGGTCTTGTCCGCTGCGGCCTTGCGGGTGCGCTTGGCGGGCACTTCAAAATACAGGGTGCTCATGGGCGGCAGGGTGATGGTGATGCTCTGCTCAAACCCGTGCATCGGCTTTTTGTGGGTGCGCACGGCCTTGTTGTGGACTGCGCCGGAACCGCCAAACTCTGCATCGTCGCTGTTCAGGATCTCCTTGTAGGAGCCTGCCACCGGTGCGCCCAGCGTGTAGCCCTCGCGCAGGACGGGGTTGAAGTTGCACACCACAAGGATCTGCTTGCCGGAAGTGTCCTTGCGCAGGAAGGCGATGACGCTCTGCTGCGAGTCATCCGGCACGATCCACTGGAAGCCCTCCCAGCTGTAATCCACCTGCCAGAAGGCGGGATGCTCCTTGTAGAAGGCGTTCAGGGTCTTGACGTAGGTCTGCAGCTCGGTGTGCTTATCGTAGCCCAGCAGCATCCAGTCCAGCGGCTTTGTCTCATTCCACTCGGCGAACTGGCCGAACTCCTGACCCATGAACAGCAGCTTCTTGCCCGGGTGGGCCATCATGTAGCCAAAGAAGGTGCGCAGGTTTGCAAACTTGGCGTCGTACTCGCCGGGCATCTTGTTGATCAGGCTGCCCTTGCCGTGCACCACCTCATCGTGGCTGATGGGCAGCACAAAGTTCTCGCTGAAGGCGTAGAAGAAGCTGAAGGTGACCTTGTTGTGGTTGCCGGAACGGAAGAGCGGGTCAGTCTTCATGTAGCTGAGCATATCGTTCATCCAGCCCATGTTCCACTTGAAGTTGAAGCCAAGGCCGCCGTCCGAAGCAGGCTTTGTGACCATGGGCCATGCAGTGGATTCTTCCGCGATCATGTACTTGTGGGGGTGACGGCCCAGCACGGTGTCGTTCAGCTTGCGCAGGAAAGCAACAGCCTCCAGATTTTCCTTGCCGCCGTCCTTGTTCGGCTCCCACTCGCCCTGCTTGCGGTTATAGTCCAGATACAGCATGGATGCCACCGCGTCCACGCGCAGACCGTCGATATGGTACTGCTCCAGCCAATACAGTGCGCTGGAGATCAGGAAGCTCTGCACCTCGCTGCGGCCGAAGTCGAACACCATGGTGCCCCACTCCTTATGTTCGCCGCGCTTCGGATTCGGGTCCTCGTAGCAGGCTTCGCCATCAAAGTTGTACAGGCCGAACTGATCCTTCGGGAAGTGAGCAGGCACCCAGTCCATGATCACACCAATGCCGGCGGCATGGAGCTTATCCACAAAGGCCATCAGGTCCTTGGGGGTGCCGTAGCGGCTGGTGGGTGCAAAATAGCCGGTGACCTGATAGCCCCAGCTGCCGTCAAACGGATATTCCATGACCGGCAGCAGTTCCACATGGGTATAGCCCATCTCTGTGATATACGGGATCAGCTCGTCTGCCAGCTCGGAATAATTGTAGGGCTTACCGCCCTCCTTCATCTTCCAGCTGCCGGCGTGCATCTCGTAAATATTCATCGGGCTGTTGATTACATCAGCCTTTTTCTGTGCTGCCTGCCATGCATCATCGTGCCACGCAAAACCACTGATATCGTAGACCTTGCTGCCGTTGGACGGGCGGGTCTCGGCGTGAAACGCATAGGGATCGGCCTTATAGACCAGATCACCTGCGCGGGTGGTCACGCAGTATTTATAAACATCATATTCCTTCATGCCCGGGATGAACAATTCCCATACGGAATCGCCATCCACCTTGCGCATCGGGTGGCTGCCCGGCTTCCAGCTGTTAAAGTCGCCCACCACGCTGATGGCTACAGCATGGGGTGCCCACACGCGGAACACCACACCTGCTTCACCGGCACGCGTTTCCATGTGTGCGCCAAAGTAGCGGTATGCTTCACAGTTATTGCCCTGTTTGAACAAATACACCGGCAGGTCCGATGCATTGCTCTGGATCTTCTCCTCGGTCGGTTTCATAGACTGCTCCTCCCCGTACAGATGCACAAAGCGCACCTGTAGCTTTTTACCCTTTTATATTAAAGAATTTCGGTCTGTTTTTCAAGAGTTTCGCCGCATTTTACTGTAAAATTTACCATAATCTTTTCGTTGATATTTTTTCCTTATATACATACCCGCCAAATTTTTACAAATTTTATGGTGAATCCTGCCAATCTGACAATAAAAAAGAGCCTCTGCGCACCCTCCCAAAGGGAAGGTGTACAGAAGCTCTCTGTTTCTGTTGAAAATTTTCAGTTCCGGTTTCCCCGGTTCTTTTCGGCCTGCTCAGTCCACCACGTAGACGTTCACCTGAATGGCTCCATTGATCACGCTCTCGGCGTAGGTCTCGTAGAACAGGTCCACAAGGATCTGGCCCTTCTGCACGGCAATGCCGGTATCGGTAGCCACCGCATAGCCGTACACGAACTTGCCGTCGGTGGAGGTGATATACAGCTTGGTGCCGTAGGGGATCACATCCGGGTCCACAGCCACAGTGCCGTAGCCCAGACCCAGACCGGAAGAACCCTTGCCGGTCTTGGAATAGTAGCCGGTGGCCTTTCCGGTGAGCACCTTGCTGTAAGAGGCGGGTGCATTGGTGGTGCCGTCCGGGCCGGTCAGCGGGGAGACCGGCGCGCCTGCGCCATAGGTCTTTACGATGTGGTTGGTCGGCTCCACAGTGGTGGTGGAATCCACCACGATGCTGTTTTCCAGCTCGCCGTCCACATAGCGGTCGCGGGTGGTGATCGTCTGCTGGCCTTCCGCACCATGGCGCACCGTGGTGGCGCGGCCGGTGTTGCGGAAATACAGGCTGGTGTAGACGTACTCGGTATCGTAGGGGATGGCCTGCGTCTCCACACGGTCGGTGTAGTCCACGCGGTGCACCGTGATGGTGGAACCTGCGCTCACCAGCTGGTCCAGAGCAGGCTCGGTGTAGTCGTCACCCTCCAGGGTGATACCGGCACGCTTCAGGGCATCCGCCACGGTGCCGAACACCATTTTGACGGGGTACTCCTGACCGTCGGCAGTGATGCTGACGGAGAATGCGCGCTCAATGTTCAGGGCGGCAAGGTTGCCGCTGTAGGCCGTGTAATAGACCTGATCGCCCTCTTCGGACTGGATGCCGGAAAGGTTCATAACCTGTGCAGGGTCGGTCTCGGAGGTGAGGATCACCTGCCGGGCACCATTGGAGTCTGTGACGTAGGTCAGCCGCAGATTCGCAGCGGTCACACTGAGTGTAGCCACAAGGCACACGACCATGACACAAAACGCCAGCACACGGGGAGAGACTGCATGCTTGCAGTCAGACAATGCTTTCTTCAATTTTACGGAAGCGATACGAGACAACTCCTCTCTTTTCAAAATTGGCTGCGGCTGCGGACATGTTTTTCATGCCCCGGCCGCCCGGACTGCGGGGCGGGCAGAAGCCATCTGGCCCCACAATCAAATACGATGCCCTCTTTTTGGTAAAATCGAGCATCGTATACAATTTGGACTCCGCTGCGGAGGGTGCAGTTACCCTCCCGGCCCGGACCCCATCTGCCCGCGCCGCGCCGTATATAAGACGGCTTTTTACTTCATCCAGATAATTTTTAAACGCTGCAACGTCTGTTGGTTCCGTTGAGCGAGTCTTATTTTACCAGTCCAATGGCCATTTGTCAAATCACCTTCTCATACTTTGTTAGTTTTTTGACGTTATTTTTTGTGCAACTTTAACATTGTTTTCTCCAAAATATTGTTTTTTCGGTTATTTCCTTCCGATTTTCGACCTGTTTTCTGGGGTGTTTTGTTCACGAATTTTTAACATTTATTTTGGACTTTTTGCACCGGAAACTGCACTTTTGGGTTCGTTTTCCCATGCGGCAAGCGGCCAAAAATCGCTGGTTTTCCGTACAAAGCCACCTCTTTTTCATCCCATTTTTCACCCACAAAGAACTGTGCGAATTACTCATGAAAAGCGCCTCCCGGCAAAATGCCGAAGCACAGAAATTTGTGCAGCAAAAGACCACACTGGCAGCTGCCGGGCAGCGGCTGTACAATCAAACAAAAAACAGAAAGGAAGGTTTTCAAGTGAACATCAAGATCATTCAAAGGCAGTGCGGCGGCACTGAATTTCTGTCCCAGCCGCACCGCCTGCACCTCGGTGCACAGAACGCTGCCGGTGTGGACGAGCTGTGCTTCACGCTGCCGGAAGCATGGGCCGGGTGCACCGTTGCGCTCTACCTGCGCCGCAGCGACGGCACCCTGCTGGCACCGGTCTCACTGGACACGCAGCACTGCGTCACCGTGGACCGCCGCCTGACCGGAAGCACCGGCGGACAGTGGATGCTGGCAGCCATCGATGCCAGCGGCTACGCCGCCTATACCCGGCCCGGCAGCTACGACACCTACGCCATCCTGCCCACCGACGGCGGCGCGGAAGAGCTGCCGCCCTCGCAGTATGAGCAGTTCGTGGCGCGTGTGCTGGAAAGTGCCAGTACCGCTTCCACCGCCGCGCAGCGTGCCGCAGCCAGTGCTGCAAGCACGGCATCCAATGCGGCACAGGCCCAGACCGCGGCACAGCGCACCAGCGCCGACAGTGCCGCTGCATCCCGCTGTGCAGCCCGTGCCGAGGCTGCTGCCGCACGGGCAGAGGAGCTGGTGCCTACCGACGGTCAGGTAGTGAGCGTGAACGGCAAAAGCGGCATCGTAAAACTGACGGCGCAGGATGTGGGGGCGCTTCCCTGCCCGGCAGTTCCGGTCTCCGGCCAGCTGCTTCGGGTGCTGAGCGTGGACCCCAACACCGGGGCCGTGTTGACCGATACTGCCGCCATGCCGGATCTGTCGCCCTATCTGCGCAGCAGCACGGTGCCCACGGCTTCGGCCCCCGGCGCAGTGCGGGTGGACCCTGCCTGCGGCATCAACGTGCGCAGCGACGGAACCCTGATCATCGCACCAGCTGCCCGCGAACAGCTGGACAGCATGACGGATGCACTTCTGCCGCTGACCGCAGCCCTGCTGCCTTATGGCGTGAAGAAGGCTCTGACCACCGCCGCAGCCGCCGGGGAATGGACCGCTGCCGAAAAGGCAAACGCGATCACACCGACAAAGACGCCGGCAAATACACGCGATACAAAAATACAGTAGTAGAAAATCATCAACTGGATGACAACCGGCGTTCCCCGGATGACCGTCAGATATACCTGGCAGACACCATTTAAAAATTTCATTTTACCGGTTTTGTCGTGAGTCGCACGGACAATCGCAATCAGCAGACCAAGGGCAATGCCGATCAGGGTCGCAAATAACGTGATGATCAGGGTATTTTTTAGGCCCCCTGTCAAATACTGCCACCTGTCATCCTTGATCAGGTTTAAATATAAGGCCTGCTTGAGTTTCTCCAATCCGTTTTCCTCCTTGTAAGATGATATAGACCCGAAAAAGGGCTGCTGCCGAATTTCATCTTTTCATTCTGCAGCAACCTTTTTCTTAATCAAACAGATGTAGCTTTTTCTGTCAAATTATTCAGCGGTAATGTATTTTGCAACGATCTCGTCCAGTTTTCCAGACTCTTTCAGGTTTGCGATGGATGCGTTGATAGCGTCCAGAAGCTCTGTATTGCCCTTCTTAACTGCGATTGCGTACTCTTCTTCTGCGTACGGTGTTTCCAGAAGCTTTAAGCCTTCATTCTCGTCTACAAATACCTGTGCCGGTTTGTTGTCAATGATAACTGCATCGATCTTGCCAGTAGACAGTGCCTGTACTGCATCTGCGCCTTTGGAAAATCTCTGTACGCTCTCCTCGCCGAAATCATCAGTGGAGTACAGGTCTCCGGTGGTACCCTGCTGAACGCCGTGATCTACGCCCGCTATTCATCTGCTTGCCCTTTAAATCATCCAGGGATGCGATGTCGCTGTCCTCTGTTACGATAACAGACTGAACGCCGGTTGCGTAAGTGTCAGAAAAATCCACCTGAGTCTGACGGTCCTCGGTAACAGTCATGCCTGCTGCTGCGAAATCAGCTTTGCCGGACTGAACCTCCGGGATGATAGAATCGAATGCTACGTCGGTGATTTCCAGAGATGCTCCCATATCCTCGCAGATAGCGTTTGCAATATCTACGTCGATACCTACGATATCATTTCCATCGTGGTACTCATACGGTGCGAACTCAGCGTTGGTGGACATAATCAGAGTCTTTCCTGCAAATGCGCTGTCGCCAGCTTCTGCCGCCTCGCTGCCCTCTGCTGCCTCTGCGGTTGTCTCCTCATTCTCCTCTGCGGCTGCGGTTGTCTCTGCCGGTTTGGAAGAGCATGCTGCTAACGATGCTGCCATAGCAGTTGCCATAGCGATTGCTGCTAATTTCTTTTTCATAATAAATTCCTCCTCATTTCTATTCGCTGCTTTTGTATTTTTATGCAGTAAATACGAATATTCTTACTTTTATTATTGTATCTAGGAATACATTATACCGCATTTTTATAAATAATCAAGCCTGAATTCCTGTTTTTTACAGGGTTTTGTATGATTATGCATTCTTTTCCAATTTGTACGGTTCCAGTTACGAACTGATCTTGTTGTTAATTCTTGGCACGGGAGTTTAATAGTTGCATAATCAAAAAACGCAGAGACTTTTTATATTTGTCATTCCTACACGAAAGCAAATGGCAGCACTTCTTACTCCGTATGTACGGATCTTCTGGATGATGCGGTTGATGAAATTTTGAAAGTAAATGAAAGCAGATGACAGCTCGAAGAATGTTTCCGGTTTCCGAACGGATTATCAATTCATAACGAACAGTAAAATGAGAACAATTCCAAAAATGGACAAGGAAGAAAAAAATACTATAGTCTGCAACAGCAACAAAAATCGCTGCACCCCAACAAATACAAGGGTTACAGCGATTTTATTTTCACTCAACTGCCAAAGACTGGATATATATTTTTTTCAATAATCCAAATTTTTGTTTTTTCTGTGTTTCCTGTTTTCAAACTTCACGTTCTCTCCACAGGCAATATCATTTACTTAGAGAATTTCTTTGAAAAAAATTTCCTTTTTTCTACCAATAACTCAACAAGCACTTGACAACACCTTGATAGTTCAGCGCCTCAGCTAAAAAAACGCATAAAAGCAATCCATTCGTTATAATAGCGTTGACTAGAAACTATAAAACAAGCCCGGCAACCAGGTTGATACGACAGGAACAAACGATACCAGCAGCAAAATAGGTAATGCACCAAAAAGCAAAAATGGAAGAATAGGTTTAATAAGTTTATGAATCGGAACATCACAAACTCTGGAACATGCCATCAGACAAGTAGCCATTGGCGGTGTAATTGAGCCAATACCTATCGAAACAAAAACGATTACTGCTAACTGAATTGTATCTATTCCACATGCAGTAGCAATCGGTGTAAGAAGTGGCACCAGCGTCAAAATAATAACATTTCCATCCAAGAAAAAACCTATAAAAAACAGCAGAAGATCTATTAACAGGATAAGACCAATACGATTATTGGTAATTCCCAACATTAACTCTGCCACCAACTCAGGAATATGGTTAAGTGTCATCAAACGACTGAAAATCAAAGTCATTGGAAACATTATAACCAATGCCGAAACATCCTTGACTCCCTTAGAAAAAACGCCCATCAATTGAACCAGAGAAAGCTTTTTATAAACTACCACTCCCATGATCGCTCCATATAAACAGGTAATTGCACCTGCTTCTGTCGCTGTAAAAATGCCGCCATAGATACCCCCTAACACAATTATTGGCATTAAAACTGCTACAACAAGCTCTAAAAAAAATCTATTCCGGCTTATAGTCTCACGCGCATTTTTTTCTGATTCTTCTTTAGGCTCATTATCTTCAGTACATGCAGAAACGGATGCAACTGTTTTACCCGCATATTCTGGATGATAATATTTTATATAAATAATCCGATTAATGATCAAATAGAGTCCTGCCCATATTAATCCCGGCACAATCGTAGCCATAAATAAAGCACCAACCGATGCCGAGGACACGGATGCAAAAATAATAGCATTTACATTTGGTGGAATCATAAAGCCAAAAGGACTAGAAGCTGCAATTAATGCCGCTAAATATGCTTTATCATATCCTTTCTTTTCCAATTCTGGCACCATAGCTGTTGACAGTGTATTAGCCGTTGCCAATGCTGAACCGCAAAGGGCTCCAAAAAAGCAGGAAACTACTGGAATTGTGGCCGTCAATCCTCCCTTTACATTATGTAGCATCTTATCCGCTACCCGAATCAGCACATTTGCAATTCCGCTTCGCTCAATCAAAGAACCTCCTACTATAAAAAGCGGAATCGCCAACATAGAAATAGAGTTCAAAATGTAAAACGCATTCGTTGCAAACGTTCCTGTACTTCCAAGCCCCATATATGCCACAAAAAAGGAGCCGCCCAAAAATGCTAACGGAACTGCAACGCCGGAAAAAATCATGAGTAAAATTAATACTGCAGCTATTCCAAATATCATAATGTGCGTAACCTCCTTATAGATTTACAAACAT
>ERZ773103.2523-NODE-2523-length-16800-cov-7.028426_pt1 | contig 16800 bp, 7 predicted proteins | sample MGYA00511118_ERZ773103 | MGnify/ENA primary metagenome ERZ773103 (study PRJEB29015, sample SAMEA2737821) | human gut metagenome | biome: human gut; feature: human-associated habitat; material: faeces | place: China | collected 2012 ... | reverse complement strand
TTGATATTGTAGCCGCAATGGGAATCGCTTATGCTGCGTATAAAAAGTTCAACACCTCTGCAAAAGAAGCTAATGAAAATATCAACAATGCTTTTACGGAATCTAAGAATCAATTAAAATCAGTACAGCAACAGAAAGAAACTGTCGATCAGTTATCAGAGTCTTACGAAAAACTTTCCAAAGGTGTAAACACATCTACCAATGAAAATATTTCCTTAAATACAGATAGTTATAAAGAATACTTAGATGTTTGCAATCAGATTGCTGATATCTACCCAGATCTTGTAACTGGTTATGATGCACAGGGCAATGCTATCTTATCATTAAAGGGTAATGTAGATGCACTAACAGATTCCTATAAGCAAGCACAAGAAGAAGCATATGCTACTGCATACTATGGTGTTAAAGACGAAAAAGGTAAACGTACTGGTGGTGCAAAAGATAGACAGAAAGCCTTAGATTATGCTACAGACACTTTTGATAGTAATGATAATGTATTTACATATATGGGGCAATATGTTGGACAATCCTATACAAAAGGCAAGATTGAAACAACTACCAATGAACTGATGAGCACTTATAGTAAAATGCTCAAAATGTCCGATGATGAATTGTACAATTTTGTTACCGATACAAGTGCCAATGCGTCTATGTCTACTAAACAATTCGTTGATACAATTTCAGATGGTTCTAAAGAATCCTGTGATGCTGTTCGTAAGGAAACTAGACAGATATTAAATGAATTACAAAGTAGTCAGACAGAGGTTTTAAAAGAAGAACAGACTGCTCTTGAAGGATACATGAAAGGTGTATCTGATGCAGGTGGTACGGCGTTAGCATCAGGTTATGATAAGCTTACAGAAAAACAACAGAGTCTTGCTACTTCTCTTCTATCATCTTTAACTTTTGATGATCTACTAGATTTCAAAAATTCTGATGATTTTGAAAAGGCAGAGCAAGAGTGGGTAAACAACATCGTATCTTCCATCTCCACAATGTCAGCGGAAGCTAAAAATGCTTATGATGAGTTACAGGATTCTATCGCTAATCCAGACAATTTAACTACTGAAGGAATTAATAATATTGACAAGTATCTTGGAACGTTAGAAAAAGAATTAAATATCTCCAAAGACAAACTCAAAGAGATTTTTAATCTGGAAGACATTTTTGATACACAGACCTCTTTTGATAATCTTGTAAAACAGTATCTTGGCGAAGATGCATTTAATGAATTATCTAATGGTGCTAAGAAAGCTGCTGAATCTGTAGATGAATACGGTAACGCTATTAAAGAGGCTGGCAAATCCAGTGCCGAACTGCTTGCTTCTCAGCAGGCGCATCAGGAAGCAATGGAGGCAGCCAATAAACGTCTTCGAGAACAGAATAAAGAAAATACAAAAGCAGAGCAAGAACAAGCGCAGAAACAACAGGAACAGGCTGAGAAATCTGCTAAAGCTCATGAAAATGCCATGGTTATTGCTAATGCTCGTCTTCGTAAACAGCGTCAGGATGAAACTAAACAACAGCAAGAAGATCAGAATAAACAAGTTGAGAACGCTAAAAAGCAGATTGATCAGATTGCTAATAGTGCTTCTTCTTCTCATAAAGAAGTAGCGTCCAATATTCAACAGGTATGGGATGAAGCTGATAAGTCCGTTGCTCAGAGCATGGATAACATTCGACAGAGAAACAAAGATATCATCAATTCTGATGAAAATATCCAAAATGCAAAACAGACTGGAAAAGAATTAGCTGATTCACTGGTTTCTGCTTATAAATCATACAATGACTTACAGATAGAAGGTCATAAAAACGATTTTGAGATTTCACAGCAACAGAGTGATAATGTAGATAATTTAAAATCAAAAATTAAAGAACTTGGCTCTGCTTATATTGATCTACAGACACAGGCGCACTCTAGCGATGATGAAATTTTACAACAGCAGAGTGATAACATTACAAACGCCAAAAGTAAAATTAAAGAGCTTGCTAAAGGTTATTTAGATCTACAAACTGAAGGACATAAAAATGATTCTGTAATTTCACAGCAACAGTCTGATAATATTGATAAAGCAAAGTCAAAAATCAAAGAACTTGGAAAAGGATATATTGATCTACAGACCCAAGCTCATAAAAGTGACACGGAAATCTCTAAACAGCAGAGTGATAATATTGATAAAATCAAGAGTAAATTTAAAGAGTTAGGACAGTCCTATGTTTCAGCTCAGATAGAAGCTCATAAAAATGATTCTGAGATTAATAAGGCAAATACTGATATTTTCAAAAATTTAGGCGAGTCAAAAGTAGCTCAGAATTTTAAAAATGCAGGAAAAACATTTGTTAAAAATAATAAAACAATTCAATATGTCAAGGATACTGCTAAGGATCTTTTAAATGCTAATGCTGCTATTCAGAAAGCCAACGATAAAACAGCTCAATTATCAGCGGCAAACAGTTCTACTAAAAATGTGGCTGGTGCTGGAATTTCACAAGTTATTTCTGCGCAGGAACAGTTAGAAAATACTAGAAAGAAAAATGCTGAAGCTGAACAAGCACGTCAGACCGCTCAGAAACAGGCGAATGAAACTCTCAGAAAACAGAATGCGGAGAATGCCAAACAGGAAGATGCCCAACAACAGAAATTAGCTGAATCCAAACAGAAGCATGACGAGGCTATTGCTAAGGCAAATGAAACTCAGAGAAAACAGAATGAGGAGAAACAGAAAACATCTGAAAAAGATGCCAGACAAGAACAGCATTGGCTTACGCAACAAGAATTAGCATTAAAGAAACGTCAAGCAGCAGAAAAAGACGATGCCGATGCAGAACAATGGTTATATGATAATTATAAAAATATGACTGTAGCACAAATGAAAATGTATGAAGAAGCCGCAAATGGATCGTCAGGTGCGGCAGAAGCTATGAAAAAGTACAATGAAGCACTTAAAAATAATGCTTTAAATACATTTTCTATTGACATTGCAGACGTTACAGAACATATTAACAATCTAAATACCGCTCTTTCAGAATCAGCTTCTGCAACAGGACTTACTGAAGATAGTATCAAAAATTTGAAAGCAATGTTTTCTGGATTGGATGAGTATGATGAAGCTGCGTTATTTGAAAACACAGCTAACGGTGTAAAATTAAATCGTGAAGAAGTCGAAAAGTTAAATAAAGCATACTATGATACAAAAGTAGATGGTGCAGAAGAACAACTTACTATTTTAGCAAATAGTTATAATGATTTAACGGAACAGATTAATAATTGTAGTAACGCATCAGAATTAGCAAATTTATACGCACAAAGAGATACTGTACAAGAGCGGATTAATGATGTACAACAGTTAATTTCTGAGTATGACGGTCTTACATCTGCTTTCAATGAATGGCAGAATGCTCAGAATGAAACAGCTCCTAGTGCAAATTATGATTCCATGTATTCTTATCTGGAAACTGCAAATAAATTGGCAAGTGAAGGTAAATGGGGAGATCCTGCACTACAGAAGTTCCTGAAGTTACTTACCGGAGAAGACATGTCTGAAAAGACCGGAATGCAGTTAAAGGAGGTTTGGGAGAATTTAGACAAACCTATTCAGAATACAAGTCATAATTTGATGGAATTCCTCACAGAAGGAAGTGAAGGTTCCCAAGCATTTATTGATACGCTTCAGCAGATAGATGATAAATATGTGCAGCTTGGAGAAGACGGAAGTATCTCAATTAATATTGATGATATGGATGATCTTGCTAAGAAAATGGGAACAGATGTAAGCTATGTTCAGGTATTACTTGATAATTTATCTGAATATGGTTACAAAGTTCATGTAGATAGCACAGACCTTGAGTTGACAAAGACAAAAGCTGAAGAAGCAAATGAAGCTTTAAATGAATCTCTCAAGCAAAAAGGTCAACAGACATACACATTCAATTTCGATGCTGATAAAGATAGTATTAAAGGCGAAGTTGATAAAGCCAAGGAAATGTTTGACAGCATCAAGGCAAGCGGTGATACTGATGATTTGCAACATATTTCTGTTATTTATACTCAGTTGTTAGCACAGAGAGAGGCATTACAACGCCCCCTTATCATGCAGATTAAAACAGACGATTTAGATTCCACTCAGCAAAAAGCTATTACTACTTTCCAAACATTACAGAATTGTATCGATGGATATCAGGTAGCAATTGAGACTGGCACAGATACTACTGATTTAAGAGCCTCTATTGAGGAAACATTAGATAGTTTTGACGGTGTTTCGAATGATATCAAAGAGAAACTTGGTATGAATAGTCAGGCATTTAAAGACGCTGTTGCGACACTCAAACAAAATATTGCGGATGGTGTCGAATTAGACCCTGGCTCTATTTCTACTATTGAAGAACAGTTTGCAAATATTGATCCAGAAATTCTTGCTAAAATCGGTATTGATACAGGTAGTATGGATGAAGCTATAGATTCCACAACTCAAGCATTTCAGGATGCATTAACAAATGTACTTGACGGTCTACAGATTTCTTGGGACTGGGATACCATGAGTGTGAAGATTACTGCTGATACAAGTGATCTGGATTCAAAGGTGGAAAATGCGAATGATGAAGTTGACAATATGCATGATGGTCATAATACTCTTACGTCTGACAATACTGATGCCATGATAAAGGAACAAGAGGCTATAGATAAAGCCGAAGAATTTAATGGAAGTACTTATCAAGCAAAAATGAATACCGTTGCTGATTCAACGCAGGCAGATACATTGATCGGTAAGTTAAAAGGCTGGTTTATGAAAATTGGAGCTGGTATGTATCAGGCTACGGTAAAAACAAATTCTAGTGGGTCTACTCCTTCGACTGGTTCTAACAATAAGCCATCTACAGGAAAAAATAAAAAGGGCGTAGCTAAAAGTGGATATGACAAAATTCACGGAACTGCATCTGGAACTTTTCATGGTTTTGCTGAAGGAACATTCCTCCGTGGATATAAGAACGGCACAGATGTTACTATTCCAAATAATCAGACAGCTTTAATTAATGAAGTTGGAACTGAAGCTGTATTACGCAATGGTATACTCACAGAAGTACCTGGTGGCGCACAGCTTATTGATTTGAAAAAAGGTGATATTGTATTCAACCATTTGCAGCTAGAGCAATTAAAACGCAATGGTTATGTTACTGCTAATGGTGGTCATGGTCAACTCATTGGTGGATTTGCATACGGTACGTTGAATGGAATTGCCGGATATTCTGGATCTGGTAAGAAATACAAAGCGGGTGCCATTGGATCAAAGTTAATAAAAAATCAGAAATCCACAAAAACTTACGGTGGTTCATCTTCCTCTAGCTCAAAATCCTCTTCTGGTTCCAAATCAAAATCTTCTGGATCTTCAAGCAAAAAATCTTCATCCGGATCATCCAACTCATCCTCCTCATCTTCTACTGATTCATCTTCTGATAAAGAAGAAACAAAAGAAACACTCAATTGGATTGAAATTAAGATTTCAAGGGTAGAGCGCATTATCAAGAACCTCGGAAAGACGGTTTCAGCGACATATAAATCATGGTCAGAACGTAATAACGCTCTTTCTAGCGAACTCTCACAGGTAAATTCCGAAATTTCTATACAACAACAGGCATATAACCGGTATATGCAAGAAGCAAACAAGGTCGGATTGGACGCTGGTTATGCTCAGAAAGTCCGTGACGGGAAAATCGACATTGAAACTATTACCGATGATAATCTGAAACAGAAAATTGAGGATTATACCAATTGGTACGAAAAAGCTTTAGATTGTTCGGATGCTATTCTTGACCTTAAAGATGATTTATATGATTTAGCACAGACTAATTTTGATAATATTACAAAACAGTTCGAGGAACAGTTAGATGTAATTACTCACTCAGTCAATATGGTTGAGGGATATATAGATCTGGCAGAAACCAGAGGATATTTAGCAAGTACAGATTATTATGACAATCTTATTAAATTAGAAACTCAGAATATTGGTACTTTGAAAAATGAGTATGACAGTCTTGCTAATACTCTCACCAATATGACAAACAGTGGTCAGATTCAGAAATATTCAGAAGTATGGTATGATTTATACGGTCAAATTTGTGACGTTGAGGAAGCTTTGCAGGATGCAACAAAAGCATTGGCTGAATATGAATCTAAAATGCGTGAATTGAAATGGACTTATTTTGAAACTCAGCAGAATTATATCACTAACTTCACAGATGAAATGAGCTGGCTGAATGATTTGTTAGAGAAACAAGGTAAACTTATTGATGATAATGGAAACATGACAAATCGCGGTACTGCTTCTATGGGGCTTCATGCAGTTGGTTACAATACACACATGTCTCAAGCAGATGATTACGCAAAAGAAATCCAGAAAATCAATAAGGAATTGGCGAAAGATCCATTCAATACAATTCTGATTGATAAACGTCAAGAGTATTTGAAAGCACAAAGAGATTCTATTGATGCAGCATATGATGAAATCGATGCAGCTAAAAGTCTGATGAAAGAAGGATACGATGCTCAGATTGATGCGTTGAATAAGTTAATTCAAAAGAAGAAAGACGCGATGGATGCTGAAAAATCGTTATATGATTATCAAAAATCAGTTAGTGAAAAAGTTAATAATATCTCCTCTCTTGAAAAACAGAGAAAAGCATACGAGAATGATAATTCAGAAGAAGGTATGGCGAAACGTCAACAGTTAGACAAGAGCATCAAAGATGCCAAGACCGACTTACAGGAGACCGAATGGGAACAGCAAATTAGCGATGTTCAGAATATGATGGATACGCTTGCCAGTGACTATGAGGAATTTCTTAACCAGAGGTTAGATGACATTAACTTCATTCTGAATACAATGCTTGATTCTGCAAACCAGAATTCAGAAAGCATCAAAACAACTCTTACTGACGCAACAGCGTCTGTCGGAACCACGTTGTCAGAGACAATGAATACTGTATGGACTTCTAGTACAGGACTGAACAGTATTGTAACAAATTATGGCAATGGATTTAATAATGCTCTCACTACTACTAACAAAGCATTAGCAAGTATCGAAGCTATGATTAAATCTATGGTTCAGGAAGCACAGAAGAAAGCTGCTGAAGATGCTGCGAAACAGGCTGCTGCCGCTAAAGCTGCACAAGCACAGACTCCAAAAATAAACAGCACATCCAATAATAACAACAATTCAAACAAGTCTAATTCGAATGGAAGTTTCTTTATTCCTTTTAAGGATTCTTATCCGAAAGGAAAATTAAACATCCAAAATTCGATTGTGGATGTTAGGTTAGTCCACGCTAAACGCATTAAACTGCGGGAAACTCCCCACAACCCTATTTCGCTACAACAGAACTGGAAACGGTAAATGTGAATGCGGTATATGTTTATAACATAACAGCTTATAAAAGTAGAAACCATAAAAAGTAAATAGGTTAGGGACAACCGAGTGTGCAAGTCACTCAGACGCAACGAAACTCCTAAGTCGTTATGATATGGAGGACGCTCAACGACTATAATATGCGATTTTATTTTAAACATAATATTGAAAATAATTAGAATATAGTATATAATAAAAAAGCAAAAGAAAAAAGGTGCTATCCGTAATACAGACAGCAACCTGAAATTAAACGATACTTATTTTAGAAAGTAACTGTTCAGTTTCCTAGTCTGAGGACAGTTACTTTCTTCTATTTCTACCATTCTCATATCCTAGTTTATAGGAAATTCTGCATACTACACCAAAGATGGTGAATATAGCAGCAATATCTGATAATGACAATGAAATGACCAAAAGCAATTACCTCCTCTTCCTAGATTCTCAAATGTTGAGTTTCTATGTAAACAAGGCTTGTACTCCTTGGAGAAGATTACTGTCCTATACTATCTTAGATAACACCTATAAATTATTTTACTATATATTGACATATTTTGTCAATTCTAAGAAAATAGTGATGTTTAAATTAAAATATTGTATAGTCTAAACCCCTAATAAATATCGGGAATACCGAGGGTATAATTGAGACTTAAATATAAGGATTTCGACAGCTCATTCTCTGCTCGTTCCTCATACTACAAAGCTATGGGCAACGGAGACAGATATACAGGATCAGCATCCCAGAATATTAAAATGCTAAATTGGATGAAACAAAACGGATTCTCTACAGGTGGAGAAATTACTGATCTCATCGGACATACAAAAGACGATGGATGGGCACTCGTTGGAAAGAAAGAGACTATTATTGATCAGCAAGCAACTCAGAACCTTAAAGATGCAATCCAGATGCTTAATCCGTTACAGAACTTTATCAATTCTATGACAACGGCAAATATACCTAAAGTATCAAGCACAATGTCACAGAATTTTGAAAATCATATTGATGTTCAGATGAACTTCCCGAATGCTAAGAATTACGAAGAGATTAAAAATGCTCTACTCGTTGATAATAACTTCGAGAAGACCATGACACAGGCTATTTTAGGCGGTGCTATGGGGCAAAATTCATTGAAGAAACGAAGTATGATTAAATAAACTCAACTTACAGGACAGAATCGTTTTATAGCGGTTCTGTCCTATTTTTATGAAAGGAATAAAAGGATGAAAACGGATTTTTCGATAGATATTAATCGTAAAGTTGAATTGCAGGATGAGATTATAAAAAATTTTGAAGAAGAAAAAATAAAACTTCTTAACACGATTGAATCTTTAGAATTTGAAAAAGGTTTTGACAAAGAAATGAATCACAATGCTTTTGATACGGCAAAAGCATTGATTCAGACTATGGAGAAACAAATTCATGAATTGAGTACTGCAACAAATGATATAAACCGATTAAAAGAACAATATAAAAGATGTCTCGAACAGGCTGAAAAATTAAAAAATAATTATCAAATAGCCATAGATACCATTATTTCTGAAATCAGAACAGATCTGTCTATGGATAATAAGCAGGATAAAAAGCGTAAAATTGCGCTACTAAATAGATTAAAAGGACGAAAATAACTAAACAAAAAAATATAGAACAGGTGGTGATAAAATGATTGTAGATTTTGAGTATGCAGGTGAACGATTGTCTGATTTTGGATTAATTATTGCATCAGTGGATGGTTCATCCGGATCAGATGTTTTAGAATGGGCTAATCAACTTGAATCTCAGACTATTCGTAACAAAATTAGTGGAAAATCGTATTCCACTTCTGCTTCTTATTCAGATGATTATACTGTAACATTTCAAATAATCAAATATTCCTGTAATTCCGGGAATATTCAATACATATCAGATACAGAATGGAGATACTTAGAACGATGGCTTAATAGAAAAGACAATTTACGCTTTACCCCTATTTCAGATAACACGGAATTTTGTGGATACCATTTTTATGGAAGTTTTAATATCTCTCCAATTAAATCTAATGGAGAAATTATTGGTGCGGAGTTAGTATTTACGTCCAATGCACCGTATGGTTTTGGAGACACAGTTTCTATAGATGTAAACTCTACGTCCATGGAAGTATATAGTAATTCTGATGAACTTGGACTATTGCCGATTAAAATGACTATAAAACCATCTAAAGCTGGTAATTTAACAATTGTAAATTCATTAATGAAAATTTATGAACCAGAAAAGTCTACTACTGTTATCAAAAAATGTATTGCAAATGAGACTATTTCTTTGGATTCTGAACATCTTATCATCTCTTCTTCTAACGCTAGTCATTTAAAATTATACAACGATTTTAATTATGTATACCCACAATTATATACTAATTATGTGAATCAGGTGAACAAATTTACTTTTTCAGTTCAATGTAAAGTTCACATGGAATTTGAACCAATTAGGAAGGTTGGTGTTCTTGTATGAGCTTAATGGAAAATATACCAAGTGTACAGGATTATCATATTATATTATCCACTCGAAACATGACACACCTTGGAGAGATTCAAAATATTGATCAAGAATCTATTAGCATTAATGAAAATTTTAACTCCGCGAATGAATTGTCCTTTACAGTATATAAACAGTTGGATGGGCAAAAATGTAAATTATGGGATAAAATAGTGGATTTAAAGCTCGTATATATTGCAGAACGTAATGAATATTTCCAGATAGAATGTCCTATTACAGATTCTGATGCTATTTATAAAGTAGTCACTGGTACTTCATTATGTGAAGCAGAGCTTGGACAAATTAATCTTAATGGTGTTTATATTAATACAGAAGAAGATATTGCCAGAGATGATTACATACCAACTATTTTTTGCAATCCAACAAAACCAGCTGGCTCATTGTTACATCGTGTACTTAAAAGTGCTCCACATTATACAATTGGACATGTGGATGATTCATTAAAAAATTTACAGAGAACATTTTCTATTGATGGAACATCAATTTATGATTTCTTTACCGGAGATTGCGCAGAACAGTTTAATTGTATCTTTTTGTTTGACACACCAACCAGAACTATTAATGTATATGATTTATATACAGTCTGCAATAAATGTGGTTATCGTGGAGAATATAATGATGTGTGTCCGAAATGTGGAAATGATGATTTAAAGTATTACGGCGAAGATACCACTATTGCTGTTTCAAAAGATAATCTTACAGATGAGATTTCTTATTCTACAGACGTAGACAGCATTAAAAATTATTTCAAATTAACAGCTGGCGATGACGATATGACTGCAGCTGTTATTAATAATAATCCTGCTGGCACAGCTTATATCACTGTCATTTCTGATTTTCAAAAAGAAGATATGTCGACTGAATTAATTGATCGGTTGAATTCTTATGATGCATTATATCAGGAGAAACAGCCAGAATATTCGAAATTGACTGAAGGGTTATATGAGGCAATTGATAAGATTGGTTATTATACAAGCTCTATGATGCCAGAAGGGAAACCACAAGAAGAAATTACAGCGGCTAAACAAGCGGAGAATTTGACAGAAAAGAATTTAAGTCCACTTTGTTTATTAAATGTTACTTCTTCTACTTCTATTGCCACTGTAGAATCTGCACTTAAAAATTATGCAAAAGTATACGTAAAATCTGCATATGTGAAGCTAGAAATTGTCGATGGCATTAATTATAAGAAAGAATTTTCTTATGAAGGTAAGGATGATGATGGCAATCATTATGGATACTGGAAAGGTCGTATTAAAGTAACAAACTATTCCAACGAGGAAGACGTTGCTTATACCGATGACCTAAATCTAAAAGTATATGATATGTATGAAGATTTTCTAAAACAGAAAATCGCAAAAGTAATTGATAAAGAAAATGATGACGAAGGAAGCATCTATGATGTTCTATCAATTAAAGTGTACCAATCTGATGGAAAAACGGAAGATTGTGAAAAAACATTAGAGAGATTTAAAAAAGCATTAACTTATTATAGCTTAAATCGCCTAAAAGCATTTTATGAAGCCGTACAAAGTTGTATAGATGTAATGGTTCAAGAAGACCAAGCATCTGAAATGGCTGATTTATACAAAGCAATGTATGTGCCCTATAAAAACAAATTGGATGCTGTGCAAGCAGAAATGGATAAGCGTCAAGCTACAATTGACGAGTGGCAAACAAGATATGATTCTTTGGATAAACAACGTATTGAAATGCAAAAAGAATTAAATTTTGAAGAGTATCTTGGAGATGAATTATTTTTAGAATTTTCAGCATATCGCCGTGACGATACATATTCAAACGATAACTATATTTCTGATGGTTTGGATAACGCAGAGTTATTTAAAAAGGCTAATGAGTTTTTAGAAGCTGCTAAAAAAGAAATTAAGAAAGCTTCTGAACCTCAACATATAATTTCAGCATCATTATATAATCTGTTGAAAATAAAAGCATTTGAGCCTCTTGTAGATCATTTTAAAATTGGCAATTGGATTAGATTCATTGTAGATGATAAAGTTTACAGGTTACGTTTAGTTAAGATCGGATATGACAATAGTGATTCAACAAAATTAACAACAGAATTTTCCAATTTAACAGTTACGCCTGATATACAAACTGATGTCCAAAGCATATTATCTTCAGCTCAATCAATGAGCAGTTCATATTCTTATGTAGCAAAGCAGGCTGAACAAGGAGAAAAGGCGAAAGCAGCACTGTCAGAGATGGAACAACAAGGGTTAAATTCAGCATTATATAATATCATTAACGCGGATGATCAGGAAGTAGTTTACGATAAACATGGTTTATTATGTAGAAAGTATGATGATATAACTGGCGTTTACGATCCATCACAATTTAGAATTACTGCTAATTGTATGGCTTTTACCTACGACAACTGGCGTACAATTATAACTGCTATTGGAAAACAAAAGTATAAATTAAATGGTGTTACTTATGAGGATTATGGTGTTAATACAAGATTCTTAATTTCTGGATTAATTATTTCTGGTAATATTTATTCTAAAAATTACAAAACCAATGATCAGGGCGTTATCATCAATGGAACTCATATTGATCTTGAAACAGGAAATTTTGATTTTGCCGGTGGAAAGCTTCATTACAGCTCGGAAGACGATGTTTTAGAGATGACTGGGCATATGAAAGCTGGGCTTATTGAAGGTTCAAGATTTGAAGGTGGTTCGTTATTAATTGGTAAAAAAGAAAGCAATAACTATGCTGAAATTGATGAAAACGGTAAAATGATTGCCAGAGGCGTAACTATTATTGACGGAACATTTGAATCTGCTACTACTGGAACGACATATGTTGGAGTTAATATCAAGAATTCTGATATTACAGGCAGTTCGTTTTCTTCTTCTAATGGAACACATACCGTATACACAGAAATTTTGGATGATGGAGAATTTGCATCTAAAGGTGGTACTTTTGATGGAGAAATTAACACAACATCTGGAACTATTGCTGGAATGAATATTAAATCAAACGGAATACACTCTGATAATGACTCAAAGAGTTCCGGCATTTCATCTGAGGCTAAAAATGTATTCTGGGCAGGTACCACATATAATAGTCGTGCTATTGCCCCATTTAGAATTTCCGATGATGGAACAGTATTCGCAAAAGATATCCGCGTAGAGGATAATTCCAAAAACACTTCTTTTTCAATCATTAACAGTAAAATCACAGGAACAAATAATTCAAATTTTGAAACAGTGTCTATTTCAAATTCAGATGGGAATATCACATTGTATGATTCAAAAAGTGAAAACCCGCTTACGCTTTCTTCGGAAGAAATTAATTTATCAGATCCAAATAGCCAATTAATTGTAGGCGGTACTAAATCCCGTGTTTCAAAAACAGAGAATTACAACGATAGGCTGTTATATTGCTACGAAACGCCATCACCTATGTTCGGAGATATTGGTTCAGCGACAGTAGATGATACAGGAGAATGCATTATATATATTGATCCTGTTTTTGCAGAAACAATTAATACAAATAATTGTAATTATTATGTATTTTTAACTCCTTATGGGAAAGGTGAATTGTATGTGTCAGACATACAAGCAGATTATTTTATTGTATCTGGAACTTCTGGTTTAAATTTTTCATGGGAAATAAAGGCAAAACAAAAAAATTATGAATCATTGAGATTGGAAGAAAATATGGCAAAAGTATCTGCTGATTATACGGATGAAGAATTATTACTTTCAGATATAGATAAATGGACAAATAGTATTATTAAGGAGGCATTAAACTATGAATAAAGTGACGAGCATGGCGCTTTTAAATACAAATGGTATGCAGAGAATCAGCATTACCTACTCTTCTATTGATGAGAACGGAGTCATCATAGAAGATAACAAACGTATTAACCGAGTTGTGGTTGATGAAGATAAGCTGAAATTAGTTGGTCAGTTATATGAATTTGCTGACAGCATTGTTCAGACAAACAAATAGAAATAAATAATTTAGAAGACCTTGAAATATAGGTCTTCTTTTTTATTAGAAAGGAATAAAAATGGCAACAATTAATGGAATACAATATATACGTGCGGACGCAAATGATAATTCTGAAATTGTAGTAAGAGTAAAGCAATATGATAAAGCCACCAGATTTTTAAATATAACATATGCAGAAAGTGGTAATGTGTATCGTATTGATAATAGTTTGTATCGTGCTGTTGCAAAAGTAAAAACTCCAAGCTATCATAATGCAGACTATTTAGTAACGATCGAATCAGATGGTACTATCACTGTCCCGCTTTCTGATAACATTTTAAATACCGCTGGAGTCGGCAGCATGGAAATAGATTTATATTCTAAAACATCAGAATCAGTTATTTCTACAATGCCGATTAAATTAATTGTGGTTGGCAGTGTGTATGATGATACGGATGAAGTTGGGGGTGACGAATACAGCGTATTAAAAGATCTGATTGCTGAAGCAATACGAAAAGAAGCAGAGTATGAAACTGCTGAAAATGCAAGAGCTGATGCTGAAAATAAAAGAGTCGATGCTGAAAATAAAAGAAACGCAGAAGAAACAACTCGAGGCAACAATGAAAAAACTCGAGGCAACAATGAGACTGCAAGAGAAACAAACGAAAAAAAAAGAAAAGAATCAGAGCAAAACCGTGTTAATGTTGAGAAATTAAGAGTAAGTGCCGAAGAAAGTCGCGTAGAAGAGTTTAAGGAATTGAAAAAAGCTTCTGAAACTGCAACAGCTGGGGCTGAAAAAGTTAATATTAAATCTAATTCAGCAACAGACTCTTATACGCTAACGATTACTAATCGAAATGGAGATTCTAGTATATCACCAAATTTATTAAATAAGATTGGTATTGGTGCTGTAAATACATTAGCATCTGACAAAACAGCTACAGCATCCTTGACGGGCAATTTTGGCTCACAGAAACTTAATCTTGGCATTCCCGTTGGAAAAACTCCGCAGTTCACTATCGGAACGGTAGAAAGCGGATTAACCCCCTCTGCTACAATTACAGGTACATATGAAAATCCAATTTTAAATTTAGTATTACAAAAGGGTTTTGGAAATGAAGACTATTTAACTGTTAATGATTTTGAAGCAATGTTCACGCCAACTGCTATGTCTACACAAAACAGTGAAAATGATGATGCAGAAAATACAGCGGAGAACACAATTAATGGGGATAAGAATTTAGAATCGGTATAATCTAAAATACAAAAAATACTTAGGAGTATACAAAGATATCTTGATTGATACTTTGTATACTCCTATTTTTTACGTTTTTTAGTTGTCAAATATATTATTAAGCATATTAATATTTCGTTCTTTAATTTTTGGTGTTATATGATTAGCATATATTGCCATAGTTGTTCTTAAGTCTTTATGTCCAAGTCGTTTTTGAACATAAACCATATCTGCTCCGTTTTCAACTAACATGGTAGCATGTGTATGTCTCAAACTATGAATATCAAATTCTGGGAAATTTAATTCTGAATGAACTATACGGCTTAAATGTCTGGCTGTTCCTGGAGATATAAAAGTACCATTTTCTCTTCTACATACAAAATTTATTCTAAAATCAGTTTTTTCTGTGCTAATTTTATTTTGTGCAGGTACTAACTCTTCCGGTTTAATACCACCTGTGATTATTTTACTTTGAGCATAATAATAAGTATAATTCTCCGCGTAAAATTTTTGCGCATTTTCTTGACGTTCTTTTTCTTTTTTTAATGCATTAAATAAAGTGTCATCTATATCTATTATACGATATGAGTCAAATTTTGGAGAATTAAAATACCAATATCCACCACTTTTAGATGTTCCATTGTATTTTTTCTTATCTTCTGCCATTCTTTCTACTGAATACCATTGAACCTGTCTATTTATCGAAATGGTTTTGTTATCAAAATCAATATCATCCCATACAATAGCATGTGTTTCACCAAGACGAGTACCAGTATGATATGCGATTAATAATGGAAGATAAGATGGATGCCCCTCTGGAAATCTTTCAAAAATTTTCTCCATTTTTTCTTCAGGAATATAGACATGAGGCTTCTGTCTGGTCTTATTTTTGGGCTGCAAATTTACAGGAATAATTAAATCATTCGCAGGAGATGTTGTTATATAGTGTTTACTTACAGCAAATTTAAAAGAATTTGTAATCACTCCTTTTATACCAGCAATTGAATTTGGTGAAAATCCATCATCAAACAACTCATTGATAAATTCTTGTAATGTATCTGTTGTGATAGATTTCAGCCTGTATTCTCCCAATTTAGGATTGATGTATAATCTAATCTTTTTGTTGTAAGAATCAACAGTCGCCTTCTTGCATGTTAATTTACATCTTTTATCGATCCAATATGCTAAGAAGTCTGCATATGACATGTCTGCATCTGTTTTTACTACACCTGTATTTTCGTATATTTGCTGTGCTAATTTTCCGGCTTCTTTAGCAGCCGTTTTAGTTGGGAACCCAGACTTCGTTTTCCACTTTCGTTTCCCATCTACTGAAGCGATCTCAAATCTGTATTCATAAACCACTTTTCCATTGTTGCGCGTTCTCGTTTTAATCAACACATCGCCCATAGATACCACACCTTTCTTAATATTCTTTATTGTATTGACAATATAACATTTCTCGTCCACATTTTCAATGGTGTTTTCTCGTCCACATCCGTATTCTACGTGGACATTACGTGGACATTTTTTATTTGTGGACATTTTTATACGTGAAATCTAATTAAAAAACGGGACTTCTGAAAAAATCAGAAATCCCGCAAACCCTTGATTTTATTGAGTTTTTTCTTAGAACTTACCAGCCTTAGCAGCTTCCTCTACGGAAACTGCAACGGCAA
>ERZ773103.2522-NODE-2522-length-16806-cov-6.596920_pt1 | contig 16806 bp, 10 predicted proteins | sample MGYA00511118_ERZ773103 | MGnify/ENA primary metagenome ERZ773103 (study PRJEB29015, sample SAMEA2737821) | human gut metagenome | biome: human gut; feature: human-associated habitat; material: faeces | place: China | collected 2012 ... | reverse complement strand
TTCTTGACGGACCGCTTCACCACCAAGCGGCTCTTCCTCGTGTCCATGGTTATCTTCACGTTGGGCAGCTTCCTTGCGGGCTGGGGTCCCAGCTTCGTCGTGCTGCTGCTGGGCCGGCTCGTGCAGGCCGCCGGCGCGGGCATCCTCATGCCCCTTGTGATGACGGTGCTCATGTGGACGTTCCCCGTGGACAAGCGCGGTACGGCCATGGGCCTGTTCGGCATCGTCATCGCGTTCGGCCCCGCCATCGGCCCCACCGTGGCGGGCGTCATCATCGACCGCTACACCTGGCACGATATGTTCTACATCATCACCGCGCTGTCGGCCGTCGTAGTGCTTATCGGCGCGTTCGTGCTGCAGAAGGGCGGCGAAACGAAGAAGGACGTCACGCTCGACGTGCCCTCCGTCATCCTGTCGTCGCTGGGTTTCGGCGGCCTATTGTACGGCCTGTCCACCATCGGCTCCTACGGCCTGCGTGCCGACGCTATCGCCGGCACGCTCGTTGGCGCGGTAGCGCTCGTGTTCTTCTTCCGACGCCAGCTGAAGATGGAGAAGCCCATGCTGCAGGTGCGCGTGCTGCAGAACCGCAAGTTCCTCATCGCCACGATCATCGGCATGTTGGTGCAAGGCGCGCTTTTGGCTGCAGGCATCTTGGTGCCTATCTACCTGCAGTCGCTCATGGGCTACTCCGCCACCGTGTCCGGCCTCGTGTTGCTGCCCGGCGCCATCATCATGGGTGCCATGGGGCCCATCGCCGGCCGTCTGTTCGACAAGCACGGACCGCGCGTGCTGGCGCTCGTGGGCATGGGCGTGCTCACGCTGACTACGTTCTGCTTCGCATTCCTGAGCACCGAAACCGGCATCATCACCTTGACCCTTCTGTACACCGTGCGCCTGTTCTCGCTGTCGCTGGTGAACATGCCCATCACCACCTGGGGCATGAACGCGCTCGACAACGAGCTGGTGAACCACGGCACTTCGGTGAACAACACGTTCCGCCAAGTGGCGGGCTCGCTGGGCACCGCCATCATCGTTTCGGCCTCCACTATCGCCACGAACATGAGCTCCCGGACGATGACTCCCACGCAAGCCAGCATCTTCGGCATCGACGTGGCGTTCGCCCTAGCCGGCGCGCTGTGCCTCGTCGGCTTCGTCATGGTCGTGGCGCTGGTGAAGAACAAACCGGGCGAGGCCGCCGAGAAGGATCGGGACAACTCCCGCCGCACGGTGCTGGAGTCCATCATGAAGCGCGACGTGTACACGCTGCCCGCCAACGCCACCGTGGCCGAAGCCATGCAGGTGCTGATGGACCGGCACATCAGCGCCGCCCCGCTGGTAGACGAACAGGGCAAGGCCGTGGGCTTCGTATCCGACGGCGATATCATGCGCTACCTGTCGAAGCGATCGCAGATGCTGATGGACCCCGTGGTCATGATCATGCAGACCGTGGACGCCGACGGCGGCAACCAGGACTTCGCCCGCAAGCTCGACGAGCTCATGGGCATGCCGGCGAAGAGCATCGGCGCGAAGGGCATCATCGGCGTGGACGTGCATGCCGACCTTCCCGAAGTGTGTCGCGTGTTGGGCGAGAACCACTTGAAGAAGGTGCCCGTGCTGGACGAGGGCCAGGTGGTGGGCGTGATCAACCGCTCCGACATCACGCACTACTCCATGCAGCAGTACCTGGCCGAGCGCGACGCCGAAGCGGCGTCGAAACTGGAGCGCTCCGAGGAAGCCGCCGCGCTCCCCGACGACGAAGCGATGGCATCGTCCATCTAACGCGCCCTTCCCTTTTCGCTCCCCTGAGACGGCAGCCGCTTGGCTGCCGTCTTTTTTCGCAGCGCATCCCACCGCTTTCGCAGCGGTCGCCTACAGACTCCCCTTGCATGCTAGCATCTGAGCGTTAACCTGCCCGAAGGGAACTCCCATGAGAAAACGCCTGATCGCTCTTGCTACCGCCCTCGCATTCGTCTGCCTGCTCGACCCAAACGTCGCATTCGCGAGCGCTGTTCCCGTCACCATCGAAATCGGCGCCGACGGCGCGCCGATCGGCACGTCGGGAGAAGGCTGGACGTACGCCGACGGCAAGCTCACGCTTGGCGCGGGGCACGCGTTCACGTTCACGGGCCACGCGCTCAACGTCTCGAGCGAGAACCTCCTTCGGAACAAGGGCGTCATCGAGGACGGCACGTTCGTCGATGCGTCGCAGACGTCCGGTTTCGCCGTGCGCAACGAAGCGGGCGGCGTGATCAGGGGCGGCGCGTTCACCGCAAGCATCGGAAACGCGGGCATCATCGCAGGTGGAACCTTCAACAGCGACCCGAACGATCCCACAAAATCGTACGTGAGCACCTCCTCCGGCACCATCACGGGCGGCACGTTCGACTGCATGGTCATGGGGATGAGAAGCGGCGCGATCGAGGACGGCACGTTCAACGAGTCCGTGAACATATTCAAAGGCTTCGCCATCAACGGCGGAACGTTCAACGGAGAGGTGAACAGCGGCAACAGCTCCAACCTCGGCGGCTCCATCTGCGGAGGCACGTTCAACGGCCGCATGCAGAATCAGGGAACCATCGAGGACGGCGTGTTCCACGGAACCGTGCAAAACGCATCCAACAACGCCGGCGCCGGCGCCATCGCGGGAGGCACGTTCAACGGCTACGTGAACAACTACGACGGCGCCGTGATTTCGAGCGGCACGTTCAACGACGGCGGCGAAAACAACAACGTGACCAACGACGGCACGATACGCGGCGGCGAGTTCAACATCGGAGTGGACAACGGCGGAGCCATCGAAGGTCAGGGCGTATTCAACGCATACGTGCAGAACGGATACATGAGGTTCGATCCCGACGAGAACCGATCCTGCACCATCAAAGGCGGCACGTTCAACTCGGATGAAATAGACAACTTCGGAACCATCGAAGGCGGTACGTTCAGCGGCAAGATTCTCAGCAGGGGCGTCATCGCGGGCGGCGCGTTCTCCTCCACCAGCTCCGTGACAAGCAACGACGAAGACACCACCACCGGCGGCGGCACCATATCCGGCGGCACGTTCGACGGCACCGTAACCAACGGCGATCCCGACCCCGACTACAACAACGCCGTCCTGACGGGCGGCACGTTCAACGGCAGCGTGACGAACCACGGAACCATCGCAGGCGGCACGTTCCTTAGCGACGTGACCAACCGAGGCGTCATCGAAGGCGGTATCTTCGAGAACGTCATCAGCGACCAGGGCGGCACCGTGACCTCGTGCGCGTATCCGCTGCGCGCGAACCTGACCGGGCTGTCCATTGCCGCGGTACCCAGCGCAATGCCGAAGAACACGGCTGCAGGCTTCCCGGCGGAACCGTCCGCCGCGTTGACCGCCGCGTTCGAGAAGGACGGCGCAGATGCGAACCTCTACCAGCTGAGCGCGAACGAAGGCTACCTGCTGCCCGACGCGATCGACGTGCGCTGCGGGGCGGCCGACGGGCAAACGCTCGCACTGGCCGCGGGCACCGATTACACGTACGACCCGGCCACCGGCGCGATCGCGATCAAGAAGAGCGTCGTCACCGGGCCGTTGCTCCTCGCGGCGCAGGGCGCGGCGGCTCCCACGCCCCCGGTTCCCCCAACGCCGGACACGCCGGCGCCCGCTCCGGAACCCGAGACTCCAGCACCGAAGCCGGAGTCGAAGCCCGATGCGCCCAAGCCCTTGCCAAGCACGACCGACTCCAAGCAGGCACCGGCGAACGCCGCCGCACTCGCCGCGACGGGCGATGCGCCCCTGCCGCAAATTGCGCTGGGCATCGCGCTTCTCGCCGGCGGCGTAACGCTGACCTGCGCGATCGCCATGCAGATCACGCGGAAAAAGCGGAGCAACCGCTCGTAGCCAACGAGAGAGGGCACCGGCAACGGACAGGGCACGTCGAGCGCCAGCACGGCGGGTCCTTGCACGAAACGCGTCCTTTTTTGCACAAAAAGACGCGACGTTTGATATTTCGCGGTCGCAGCTTGCAGCAGCAATTCGAGCAGCCGAAGAAAACAGCAGGTCAAGGAAGCGCGCTTCCCAACAAGGGAGCGCGCTTTCGTTTTGTCGCGCCTTTTCTCAGCCCCGTGCGTCAAACGTCGCATCTTTTTGTGCACCGCAGGGGAAATCTCCTGCACAACCGCCATCGGCAGACAACGCAACGGGGATCGCCGCTAACAGCGAACGGCGCGGAACGCAAGAAAAACGAGTCGCCCGCTTGGGCTATCCGGCCGCTCGGGCCAGCATCTCGCGCGCGTGCGCAAGCGATGTCTCGGTAGCATCGCCCGACAGCATGCGCGCGATTTCGGCGGGACGCTCGCTTTCGGGCAGCTGCCGCAGGTCGGTTTCGGGCATGGCCCCCTCGTCCCCCGCAGCCTTGCGCACCACGTAGTGCGCCTGGCCTCGGACGGCCACCTGCGCGAGGTGCGTGACGACGATCACCTGGTGCGTGCGCGCCAAATCGGCCAGCACGTCGGCCAGCGCCACGGCGGTCGAACCTCCCACGCCCGCATCCACCTCGTCGAACACAAGCGTGTCCACGTCGTCGACCTCGCCCAGCACCACCTTCACGGCCAGCATGACGCGGCTGACCTCGCCGCCCGATGCGATGCGCGCGAGCGGACGCGCCTGCATGCCGGCGCCAGGTCGGAACAGGAACTCCACGGCCTGCGGGCCCGCCTTCGTCCACTGAACGCGCTCGAGCGGTGCGAGGTCGCACACCAGCTGCGCCCCGCCCATTTCCAGGCGATCCATCTGCGCCGTCACGGCTTCGGCGAACCGCGGGGCGGCCTCGGCGCGCGCGTCGGCCAGCGCGGACGCCGCCTGCGCGAGCGCCTCTTCGGCCAGGTCGAGCTCCCGCTGCGCCGCGCGTTCGCGCTCGGCGGCATCGTCCACGAGCGATACGAGGTCGGCCGCTTCGGCGCGACGCGCCAGCACGTCTTCCATGCGCGGACCGTACGTGCGCAGGAGCCCTTGCAGCGAAGCCATGCGCTCTTGCTGCTGCGCCAGCGTCTCGGGGTCGAACTCCACGCCCTCGCGGTAGTCGCGCGTCTCGCGCGCCATGTCCTCCAACACGTAGCCCGCCTCGCGCAACGCGTCGGCGAACTCGCCCAGCTTGGCATCGTAACGCGCCGCACCGTCGAGCGCCGCCACCGCGCTGCCCAGCGCGTCGATGGCCCCCTGCTCGCCCGCAAGCGCCTCATGCGCCCCGTTCGCAGCGACAGCCAATGCCTCAGCATGCTCCACGCGGGCGAGGTCGTCCAGCAGCTCGTCGTACTCGCCCTCGCGCGGATCCACCGCGTCGATGCGCTGCAGCACGAAGCGCGCCTCGTCGAGCTTGGCCGAGGACGCCTCGCCCGCCTCGCGCACGCGCGTCAGCTCGGCCGCCGCCGCGTTCGCCGTCGCGAACGCCTCCTCGTAGGCGGTGCGCGCCTGTACCACCGCGTCGCCCGCCCAGGCATCGAGCATACGAACATGTTGGGACGTTTTCATGAGCTGCTGGTGCTCGTGCTGACCGCACAAGTCGATGGTGGGAGCAATGGCGCGAGCCAGCTCGCCGACGCTGGCCATGCGGCCGTCGATGGACACGCGCGAACGCCCGTCCGAGGTTACGCGGCGCATGGCGACCAGCTCGACGGGAACGCCGTCGTCCGCCTCCCCGCTTTCAACCGCGTCAGCGGAAGACCGGCCCGCAAGATCGTCGGAAGACGCAAAGCCGGAAAAGACGGCGCCGTAGAACCTCCCCGACACGGAGAGGGCTTCCTCGCCGTCGCGGACGGCGTCTTTGTCGGCGCGCGCACCCATGAGCAGCTTCAACGCCGAGAGCAGCGCCGTCTTGCCCGCGCCCGTCTCGCCCGTGAGCACGGTCAGCCCGCGCGCCGGCACCAGCGTCGCCTCGCGGATCAGCGCCAGGTTCTCAACTTGGATCTCGTCGATCATCGCGCACCTCTTACAGCCTCGTTCGTTCCAGAGCCATCAAGTATAGCAGCGCGAGGGCGCGCCGCCGAAGCGGATTCGCCCAGTCGCTCAAACCGCTTAAACCTAGCGCAGGGTCCACGCCTTTCCGACGCGCGTTACGCGCCGTGGCTCACAGCGCGAACCGCTCCTTCGCGCTCGTCGGCTTGGCCTGGGCGCGATGATGCTCCATGAGGTACGCCACGCAGTCGGTGCGGTTGCAAGCGCGCAAAAGCTCGATCTGCCGATCGAACGAGGCATCGTCGATAAAACCGGCCTTGACCAGAGCTTCCACCATGTTCCGATCTCCCTCGCGCGCGATGCGCTCCTGGGCCTCGCGCCCGTAGCCCCGCAGGTGCGACACCAGAACCGAGCGCATGTCGTCGGCGAGCCGGTAGGGTACGGCCAGCCGGTGCAGCAGCGCGCCCAAACGATCGGGCAGGTTTTTCCCCGACCGCAGAAGCTCGTCGTAGCGCCCGAAGTCGAACGGAACGCCGTCGGAGGCGTCCGTCAGAAAGCAGGTGAGCAGCTGATCGGCCGACACGTGCACGATCGCCCCCACGTGCGACAGGCGGCACACCGCGTACTCGAAGCTGCCCTCCCCGACCGAGCGCACGCTCGCCGGGATAAGCACGGGCCCCTCCAGCTTACGCGACCAGAAGCAGTGCGCGCCGATGGAAACCAGCCCTTCGGGAAGGATCAGGCGCTTCGTGCCGCGGCATGCGTTGTCGCGTTCGATGATGCGCACGGTTTCGGGTACCACCACCGAGGCCGGCGCGAACGGCAGGGCTCTTACGCCGATGCGCACGAGCGGCCGCCCTTCCACCTGTCGCGGAAGCGCCAGCACGTCGCTCGCGCTGGCCGACACGTAACCCACGGTGGAGCCCGCTTCCCCCGAGGCCGCGAACTCCGTGGCCGCCTCGGCAGCCGCCGCAGCGGGCGAAAGCGCGCAGACGTCGGCATCGTCTGCAACCTCGTCTTTGCCGCGCACGGCCACGGCGCGCACCGCAGCCTGCTCGGCGAAGCGCCGCGACACCGATATCGGCTTCGGCGGCCCCGCTACCAGCACCGCGCCCTCCGCGTCGAAGTCGTACCAGCATCCTTCCAACTCGACGGCTGCCGGCCCCGCCAGACGGACGCCGCGCTTGCGAAGCGCGCGGTACGCGGGAGCCTCGACCGGGCAGCGCCAGACCGCGTCGTCCCAGCTGCGAGAGTCAACGCGCGCAAGCGCCGCCGAGCAGTCCACCACCGCAGGGGGCTCGCAACCGTCCGCAAACGCCGACGAAGCCACGCGCTCCACCCCATCGGGCAGGCTCACGCGCTCGCCGTACGGAGAGGCCAAGAACACGAGCTCCCGTCCGCCGTCCGAAAACAGGTTGCCCTCGCGCGCCAGATAGCGCGCGTTTCCGGCATCCACCGAATACTCCCGGCGCGCCAACCGCGGCGAGACTCCCGCCAAATCGCAGCGCTGCTCTCCTAGCTGGCTTACGCCGCGCCCGATATGGATCCGCTGCGCCGACATCGCTGCGAACGCGTTCGCAGCGATATGCTCCACCGTGTCGGGCACCACCAGAAGCAGCACCCCCACGCCCTGCACGAAGCGGCGCGCGAACGCTTCCACGGCCACGCGCACCACGGGGATCCCGTCCACGTACGCGGGCAGCAGAACCGCCAAATCGTCGCTCTGCCCCACCGCCGCAGCGAATCTCCGCAGATCGAACGCGGTCAGGGCATATCCGCCGGGCACCTGCCGCACCCCCACGGCTCCGCGGAGCCCTTCCTCCATACGAGCGCGCGGCGTCTCCTGCGCGTCGGCGGCATCGCGTTCGGCCGCCTGGGCAAGCAGCTCGTCGAACTCGCCCATCCACAGCGCGCCTGCGGAATACAGATCCCCCTCGCGACCCGCACCGCCCGCGACGTCGCCGGCTTCCCCTTCGGCAGCCCAGGCCCGATAAGCCGGAAGCTGCGGAGACCACACTTCGCCCTCCACCGCCCGCGCAGCCTCGACAACCTCCACATCGCGCGCGTCGAGGCGCACCGGATTCTTGATCGCATGATCAAGCAATTCTTCGATCGGCGCATGAGCACCATGATAGACCAGCGTGTTCTCCATCATAGTATTGTGCTACCTCCCAAAAACCTCTCGGCAACGAGCCTGTTTACCCTTGGCTTCCCCCATGCTACACTGCGGGAAGCGACGAAGGCAAGAGCCGCCGCGAAGCAAGCACGCGCTTCGCGCACGCACATTCGTTCAAAGGAGCATCATGGCCGTCGAAGCCGTCGAGCCGCTTGCCCGCCAAGCGCTCGACCTTGCGAAAAACGCGCTGCTCGTGAACCTGCGCTTCATGAACGCTGCGTTCGCGCGCCTGCGCCCTTTCCCCGTGCGCGATGCCACGCTGGCCACCGACGGCCTTCACATCCGCTTCGACCCCGCAACGCTCGCGCGCCTCTACGCCGCGGAACCGGCCGAACTCACTCGCGCCTACCTGCACATCGTGCTGCACAACGTGTTCCTGCACCTCTACCCCGGCCCGCACGTGGACGTTGCGCGCTGGGACGCCGCATGCGACATCGTCGTGGAACGCACCATCTCCGAACTCGACCTGCCCGCCACCCGCACCGCTCGCGCCGAGCGCCAGCGCGCGACCCTCGCGCGCATCGACGCGGCGCTGCCGCTGGCAACCGCAGAAACCGTGTACCGGTACCTGCAGGACGAGGGGCTCGACGATGCCGAGCTGGCCGATCTGCGCGCACCGTTCTACATGGACGACCACGATCCGTGGTACCGCCTCGCAGCCGCAGAGGAGGCCCGCAAAACGAATTCGGAAGAGGGCGAACGCGATGAGGGGGCGGACGCGCAGGACGGAGCCGCGTCGGCCCAATCCGCCACGAGCGGAACCGACATGGAGATGCCGTCCGATGCCGACCAGGCGAAGCCGAACCACAAGTCGCACCAGGCGGTCAGCCAGGACGACATCGTGCAGAAAGAGGCTCCCGAACAGGTAGGACGCTCCATCGACGACCGCTTCGCCGACACGGTGAACCTAGATCGGTCCAAGGAGCAGTGGAAGAGCGCGGCCTACGAGATGGGCGTGCAGCTTGACGCCTACGCGAAGCTGTGGGGCGTCGAGGGCGCGAACCTTGCCATGAACCTGCGCGCCGTGACGCGCGAGAAGCAGGACTATCGCGAGTTCCTGCGCAAGTTCGCCCGGATGGGCGAGCAGATCCGCGTGAACGACGACGAGTTCGACTACGTTTATTACTGCTACGGGCTCAAGCGCTACGGCAACCTCCCGCTCATCGAGCCGTTGGAATACGTGGAAGAGCGGCGCATCCGCGACTTCGTCATCGCCATCGACACCTCGGCCTCCACCAAGGACGGCCTCGTGCGCCGTTTCATCGAGAAGACGTACGCCATCCTCAGCCAAGAGACCAGCTTCTTCGCCGACATGAACGTGCTCATCGTGCAATGCGACGCCGCCATCACGGACGTCGCGCGCATCTCGAACCTGCGCGATCTGGACGACTACCTGGACGGCCTCGAGATCAAAGGATTGGGCGGCACGGACTTCCGCCCCGTGTTCGCCTACGTGGACGACGCCGTGGAGCGCGGCGACCTCGTGAACCTGGGCGGCCTCATCTACTTCACCGACGGGCAGGGAACCTATCCCGCCCGCAAGCCCGATTACGACACCGCGTTCGTCTTCGTCGACGACGCCTCGGCCGCCGCGAGTCCGAACGTCCCTGCGTGGGCCATGAAAGTGGAGCTCGACGAAACCGTCGTATTGGAAGAAATGTCCTAAAAGGTGCCTGTCCCCTTTTAGGACATCAACTCGCAAGGAGAGCAATCATGGACATCCGTCAGGCAAAGCAGCAGATCAAAAACGCCATGCTGGCGTACTTTTCGAAGGACGAGTTCGGCAACTACCGTCTGCCCACCGAACGGCAGCGCCCCGTGTTCCTGCTGGGCGCGCCCGGCATCGGGAAGACGGCCATCATGGAGCAGATCGCCCAGGACCTCGACGTGGGGTTCGTGTCGTATTCGATGACGCACCACACGCGCCAAAGCGCGCTCGGCCTGCCGTTCATCGCGAAGAAGACGTACGACGGCGTGGAATACGACGTGTCCGAATACACGATGAGCGAGATCATCGCCGCCGTGTACGACGCGATGGAGGCCACCGGCAAGCGCGAGGGCATCCTGTTCCTCGACGAGATCAACTGCGTGTCGGAAACGCTGACGCCCGCGATGCTGCAGTTTTTGCAGTACAAGATCTTCGGACGCCACCGCGTGCCCGACGGATGGATCGTGGTGACGGCCGGCAACCCGCCCGAGTACAACCGCACGGCGCACGATTTCGACATCGCCACCTGGGACCGCCTCAAGCGCATCGACGTGGAGCCCGATTTCGCCGCCTGGCGCGACTTCGCCGTGGAGACGGGCGTGCACCCCGCCGTGCTCACGTACCTCGATATCGAGCGCGACCACTTCTACCGCGTGGAGACCACCGTGGACGGCAAGTCGTTCGTCACGGCGCGCGGCTGGGACGACCTCTCCGCCATGATGAAGCTGTACGAGGAGCAAGGCGTCCCCGTCGACGAGCTGCTGATCGGGCAGTACGTGCAGAACGCCGAGATCGCGAAACGCTTCAGCGTGTACTACGACCTGTTCACGAAGTATCGCGCCGACTACCAGATCGAGCGCATACTGGATGGCTCCGCCGAGCAGAGCGTGGTCGAACGCGCCCGCGAGGCGGCGTTCGACGAACGGGTGTCGCTCATGGGGCTGATCACGGACGCGCTGGGCGGACGGCTGCGCGACGCCGTGCTGGAAGAGCGCGCGGTGGAGTTCGCGCACGGACGGCTGGCGGCGATGCGGGATGCGCTGACCGTCGACGACGCGAACGCGCTGCCCCTCCTGCGCGAAGAAGCCGCCTCGCTCCAAGCACGCTTGGACACCGAGCGCAAAGCGGGCCTGCTGTCGGACGAGAAGTACGTGGCCTACCAGCGCGCGCTTGCGCTGATCGACCGCGCGCTGCGCTGCGACGCTGCGGGCGGCGGGGTGCCGTTCTCGCAGGTGAAAGCTTTGTTCGGGGAAATGGTCGACGCGCTGGACGCGCGCATCGCGGCCGTGTCGAGCGCGCTGGACAACGCCTTCCGCTTCGTGGAGGACGCGTTCGGCAACGGCCAGGAGATGCTGCTGTTGGTCACCGACTTATCGGTGAACCGCTATGGCATGGCCTTCATCAACGACCACGGCTGCGAGCGCTACTTCGCCCACAACGAAGACCTCCTGTTCTACGAACGAGGAGCCGACCTGGCCGACCGCATCAACCGTCTGGATCTGACAGAAGAAGAGGCTTGATAAACGAACTGATGTTCTATATAATGAAGCACATCGTATTCACTGGTTGGGTGCTACCCTAACTTTCCCGTAAAGGACAGCCGCCTTCTCGAAAGGAGGCTGTCCTTGGAACAGATCTACGATCCTTCCCCGGATGAAGCCGTCTATCAATCGGTTCGCGCCGCACTCGAAACCGCGCGCACGAAAGCGGCGGCGGCAGTCAACGACGCGATGGTTTCCGCGTATTGGGAGATCGGCCGGCAAATCGTCGAAGCGCAGGGCGACCGCGCCGAATACGGCCAGCATCTGATGGAATACCTGTCCGAACGGCTGACAGCCGAATTCGGAAAGGGGTTCACGGAACGAAACCTTCGCGCCATGCGCCAGCTGTATCTTGCATATCCAATTCGGCACACATTGTGTGCCGAATTGAGCTGGTCGCATTATCGCCTGATCATACGCATAGATGATCCCGTCCGTCGCGACTTCTACGTGCGCTCCGCCGTCGAAGAGCGCTGGACGGTGCGGCAGCTCGACCGGCAGATCCACTCGTTCTACTACGAACGACTTTTGGCCACTCGCGCAGAAGGAAAAGACGAGGTTCGACAAGAGATCCAGAACCTCGAGCCGCCAACTAAAGCCGACGGCATCCTCAAAGACCCTTACGTACTCGACTTCCTCGATCTGGGTGGCAACTCGAACTACCTGGAAACGGATTTAGAGCAAGCGCTCATGGACAAACTCCAGCAATTTCTATTGGAGTTGGGAAAAGGGTTCTCGTTCGTCGCGCGCCAGCAGCGAGTCAGCGCCGATGGCGACCACTACTACATCGACCTCGTGTTCTACCACTACATCCTCAAATGCTTCGTCCTGATCGACCTGAAAACCGGGAAGCTCACGCCCCAGGATGTCGGGCAGATGGACTTCTACGTTCGCCTATTCGACGACCAGTGCACCCAGCCTGACGACAATCCCACCATAGGCATCGTCCTCTGCGCGAATCGCAACGAAGCGGTGGCCAAGTATTCCGTCCTCGCCGATAAGAAGGGAATCTTCGCATCGCAGTACGTGCTCTGCCTGCCAACCGAGGAGGAGCTGTCGCAAGCCTTAGAAGCAACCTGCCTGCTCGCAAGCGAAGAAGAATAATCACGCTCCGGCAAAACTAAGCATCTTCGCTCGTAAAACACGCGTTGGGAGCCGAGGCGTGTTTTGCGAGCGAAGATGGCGCCCCGCCGCCGCGAAAGGCGGCGGGGCGCACATTCCTATGCGCAGTACGCCTTGATGGCATCGCGGAGGAATTCCGCAGCGCCGGGGGCGACAGCTTCGTAGTAGGCCTTGAAGCGATCGTCGGCCACGTACATCTCGGCCAGGCCGAGGTGCGCGGCCTTTGAGTACGTTCCGTCCTTCCAGAATTCGCACAGCCATTGGCGGTGCAGGTCGGCCGCGCGGTGCGCGTCCTCGCCCGTCGGATCGCCCGCAGCCATCGCTGCCGCCAGCGCATCCTTGACGCCCTGCTCCAGCTTCTGGGTTTGGCGGTACTGCTCGACGCTCATACCCATGAGCTTCGCGTTGCTCGCATCGGCCGCATCGTCGCCCCAGCGTTCGCGCACCTCCTTGCCGTAGTGCTGCTCGTTCTCGCCCACGAGGCCTTGTTTGAACGCCTCGAACTTCTCTTCGTCTTCCATAGTTGCAGAACCTTCCATACAGGCGAGCGTCTTCTCCACGCTCGCGATCAATCCGTCGAGACGCTGCTTGCGCGCGTGCAGCTCGCGCAGGTGGCCGGCCAGCGCGTCGCGCGCATCGAACGCAGAATCGTCCAGCAAACGCCCGATAGCGGCAAGCGGCATGCCGCATTCACGGTACAGCAGCACCTGATGCAGCCGGTCGACTTCGGCCGCGCCGTAGCGCCGGTACCCGTTGCTGGCGCGTCGCGCGCGAACGAGCCCCAGCTCGTCGTAATGATGCAGCGTGCGCACCGTGCATCCCGACAGCTCGGCCAGCTCGTGCACCGTGTAACCGTCGCTCGTACGTTCCCGTTCCATGCGCGCCTCCTTTCCTGCGTGCAACCAGCGTACACCCTCACGTTACGTGAGGGTCAACAGACGCGTGCAATTTTTTTCGACCGGATTGAGGTTGCGCGGCGCTCCCCTCGCCAGACGTTATTCGAAAGAAGGGCACGCGCTGATCGAAGTGGACAAACAGTACTAATGTTTCACGTGAAACATTCCGATTCGGGCTCGCTTACCGCATGCGGCCCATGCGTAGACGCAGCACGCCCTTGGGACATACGTCGGCACAGGCGGCGCACTGGATGCATTCGGCGTCGGCGACGGTACCGCCGGCCAGGAGGTCTTGCACCGGCAGGCTCATCGGACACGCGCGGTCGCACTTCCCGCAGCCGATGCAGCCATTCGGATCGGCCTCGATGCGCAGTTGCGGAACCCGCAGCGCCGAACCCAGTTTCTCGCCCAATACCATGAACGGCGCCATCCAGCAGATGCAGTGACACATGGCGCGACGCCCCAAGAACAGATTGGGAACGAAGAACAGCGCCACGATGCCGAAATAGATAGGCAATCCCAAAGGGCTGTTCATAGACACGCCGCCCGGTATGCCGTACAACGGGTCGACCGTCGTGAAACCACCGGCGATCCACGCGCACGCTACGATGGAGCACACCCACGGCACCCAGATCACATACTTGACGCGCGCCCTCCACCCCAGTTTCGCGGGCTTGCCTACGGCGGTCGCCTCAAGCTCCTGCAGGCCGCCCGCCGGGCACAACCACCCGCACCACGCGCGACGCAGCACGATAGCCGACAAGAACTGCAGGCAGAACACGAGCATGCTGGCAGCCACCGCCCCTTCCAAGGCGCCCTCGATGATCAGCGCCGGTGAGAAGTAGAAGATGATGACCGGGAACAGCAGAAACGACACGAGCAGGGCCAGCCTCCGCACGCTCTGCCGCTTCTTTCCCCGCTCGCGCTGCGCGCGTACCTCGTCGGCCGATCGCACCGCCGACCCGCGCACCTTGTCGGCCGACCGCGCGCCAACACGTCCTCGCCCGCCTCGCGCCGGATCATTCGGTTCCTCCACTCGCGTCACGCCCGAAACGACATCATGCAACATGTGTTCTGAAACACCCGATGCTTCACGTGAAACATCGCTCGCACAATTTCTCTCCGACTCCTCCATGGTTTCCCTCATCTCACCAACGTCAGCAGACCCGTGAAGGCCTCGTTCAAGCGTTCGCCCAGTTCCTCGTCGGAAAATTGCGCGCCAGCAACCAGCATGGCCGCCATACCGTGGGTGTACACGATCATGTGCAGGTACAGCGCGCGCGCCGCCGCGGGCGACAGATGCCCCAGCTCCTCGATGCATTGCTGCACGCCGTCGATGGCCACGCTCTCGTACACTTCCGCGAAGCTCGTCGCCTCCATGTGCGGAGATAGGTACAGGAATTGGAACAAATGACGCTCCGTGCGCGCAAGGCGCAGATGCGACAACCCGTTCGCCTCGAACGCATTGCGGCCGTCGTCCACATGCTCGCGGTTGTACGCCGCGACCCACGCGCGCGCATGGTCGTACAGTGCGCGCACGAGTCCTCGCATGTCGCCGAACAAGCTGTAGATCGGCTGCACCGAGCAGCCCGCCCGCTCGGCCACCGTCCGTGCGCTCAGCGCCGTTTCTCCCCTCTCTCGCAGCAAGCCCAGTGCAGCATCGAGCACCGTCTCGCGCCCCACTTTCTGCTCCGGCATCCTCACCCTCCCGTATATTACAACCGTTATATAACGTTTGTAATATACGGTATGTCAACAGCACCGTCAAGAGATGCGACGAATCCCGGCAACGCCTTCCTTTCATCTTCGTGACGGCGCATCGTCGGGCAAAGCACGGCTCGCCATCGAAACCCCCCTGCGAAATTTCACACGCACGAGGGGTCCTACAATCGGCGCTGAAATCGTTCGCATACGAAAGGAGTTCCATCCATGAAGAACGTTGAGGAGCGACGCAACCGCACTATCGCTCGCGAGCCAAACCACCATGCAACCATGCGCGCGCCGCATATCGACAAGACGGCCATCAGTCCGTACGACGACTACTGCGACGGATACGGCATGCCCGGCGCCTACGGCAACGGCTACGTGTCCGTGCTGAAGGTTTCGGCAGGCACGGTGGAGAAGACCAACGACGAGCTGGTCGACCGCATCGTCACGTACGACAAGGCCGAGGCCGCCGATGCGTACGTCGGCCAGATCAACATGCTGACCGCCTCGTCGTTCTGCGGCATGGCCGGCCAGGTGTGGGGCTACGACCTCGCCCGCCACGACTCGGTCGACAACGGCAAGAGCAAGCCGCTGTTCACCGAGAAGCAGTGGAACGGCCGCGAGCTGGAAGTGTACGACGCCGCCCCGCTGCTGAGCGCAGGCGTGGAACTGTTCGGCACCGAGCAGAACCGCCGCTACCATCCCATTCCGGGCGCGCACACCATCTGCGCGAACAAGGGCGTCGTCGCCTACCGCCCGAAGACCGACCGCCCGCTCAAGGAGGGCGAAGGCTACGGCGTGTGGTCCTTCATCGCCATCTCCCTGTCCGCCGATCGCGACTTCGCCGCTGACCTGTTCATCGAAGACGCCGGCGTGTGGACCGAAAACGACAACGAAGAGGACATGATCGCGTTCCTCGAGCAGCATCGCAAGGCCATCGTCTGGTCCGTCGTCGAATGCGGCCGCGACCAGAACGTGCTGTTCGACCGCACCTACGTGGGCTTCGCTCACCGCATGATGAAGCCGGGCGAGATCGGCAACGCCATCACGGTGGGTCCCTACGTCACGCTGGCCCGCAACGCCGTGCCCGCTACCGGATTCGCCTCGCTCAACGACCTGCACCTGTCCGACTGGCTCAAGCAAATGGACTTCGAGCCGCTTACGGACATCGCGTAACCGACGGTATCCCCCTGATCGAGCCGTCCAGGCAACCCCCGGGCGGCTCGATCACGTTTAGACAAGGACTGGAAACATGGCAGACAAAACCGCTTCCGGTTCCGGCGGATCATCGGCCCAGGACAGCTCGAAAAAAGTTGGCCTGATCGGCCTGGTAGGCATCGTCATCAGCGCCATGATCGGCGGAGGCATCTACAACCTCCCCCAGAACATGGCCGCAGACGCCTCCGCAGGAGCCATCATCATCGCCTGGGTCGTCACCGGCATCGGCATCTGGTTCATCGCGAACACGTTCCGCATCCTGTCGGCCGCGCGACCCGAGCTCACGAACGGCCTGTACACGTACGCCGAGAAAGGCTTCGGCAAGCTGATCGGCTTCTTCGTGGCGTACGGCTACTGGATTTGCAACTGCTTCGCGCTTGTTGCCTACTCAGTGCTCGTCATGGCCACGCTGAACTACTTCGTGCCCGACTTCACGGGCGGCAATAACATTCCGTCCATCATCGGCGGCTCCATCATCACGTGGATCATGTACCTGCTGGCCCTGC
>ERZ773103.2519-NODE-2519-length-16816-cov-8.848875_pt1 | contig 16816 bp, 18 predicted proteins | sample MGYA00511118_ERZ773103 | MGnify/ENA primary metagenome ERZ773103 (study PRJEB29015, sample SAMEA2737821) | human gut metagenome | biome: human gut; feature: human-associated habitat; material: faeces | place: China | collected 2012 ... | reverse complement strand
GACTTAAAATCCCTTTCTGGAGACAGAGTACGGGTTCGACCCCCGTCGGCGGCATGCAGAAGCTCAGAATTGTTCGTTGATTCGAATGATTCTGGGTTTTTTCTTTTTGTTCCATTTTCTGGAAGCGCTAGAGGGGCGAGAGGGATTTTTCGCGAAAAAAGGAGGAGTCTCTCTCGTGCGTAACCGTGATTTAAGACCCGCTGCCAAGGCAAACCCTACCATCCAACAGGCCTTTGAAAGGTTCCAAAAGTACAACCGGCTCAAGAACCTCTCCCAAGGCTCACTCGACTTCTACGCCGCAAAGGGCAGAAGCTTCTTTCGGTTTTTGGGGAATACAGAGCAGCCCATCACTACCATCACAGAGGAAACGGTGGAGGACTATATTTTTTATATGAAGGACCAGCAGCTCCATGATACGACCATCAATACGAACCTCCGCATGGTGCGTGCGTTTTTGTACTGGTGCATGGAAAAAGGCTATCTGGAAAAGTATCCGATCAGACTGGTGCGTGCCGATGATCCGATCAAAGAACCCTATACCACCGACGAGCTGCAGAAGCTGCTGAAGGAACCGGACTGCAAGACCTGCTCCTTTGCTGAATACCGCAATTGGGTCATTGTCAACTTCCTGCTTGGGACCGGCTGCCGTGCGTCCACGCTGCTCAACCTGCAGATCGGAGATTTGGACCTTTCCGCCGGGACAGTGTTTTTCCGCCACATGAAGGCGCGTAATCAACAGATCGTGCCGCTCTCCAAGGCACTGGTCAGGATCATGGAGGACTATCTGGAGCACCGCAGCGGCGACCATACAGCCCCGTTGTTTGTCTCGGAGTATGGCAACCAGATGACGTTGAATTCGCTCGGGAATGCGATTTGGAATTATAATCATAGCAGAGGCGTGGATAAGACCTCTATGCACCTGTTCCGGCACACCTACGCGAAGCTGTATATCCAAGCTGGCGGCGACCCGTTCCGTCTGCAAAAGCTGCTGGGACACGCAGACCTTACCATGACCCGGCGGTATGTGGCACTGTATGCGGACGACCTGAGAGCCAACTATGACGCCCTGAACCCCCTAGAGCAGCTGACCCGCAAAAATCGCCACGGAGATAAGATCAAGATGGGGAAGGGGGAGGGAAAGTAAAAATGGGTCAATGTCCCTTGAGCAAAACGAAATGATATGGTATAGTGAAATCAAAAAAGGAGACGCGGATCAATATGAGTGATGAAGAGAAGCGCTGGCCATTCGATGGTTTCTACCTGAAGCTGGCTGAGGCACAACGGGAGTATGAGCAGGAGCAGCACATTGACCCTGCCTCGTTGACGGAAGAAGAACGACAGCAAAAACTGCAGGAGATTCTGGATTGGATTACTGCCTCTCGCAAAAAGAAAAAGGAGGCCGACGAACAGCTTGATCTCATTGTGCCGGAGGAAGAACCGGAAACCGCCGGGGCAACTCCACAGCCTGCAAAACAGTACATTACAGATCTTGTTGGTGAGGATTACAAGAACTGGCATGGAATCGTGGTGCTTGATGCGGGCACGAACTCCGGCAAGACCTATTTTATTCTGAAGACATTGCTGCCGTGGGCATATGAACGTCGTAAGCGTATCCTGATTCTGTGCAATCGCGAAGCTCTGCGCAACCAGATCGAGCGCGATGTGAACCGTTTGGGGAGTATAGAGGTATCCTACGAGGACTATGATCCCGCGCTTGGAGGAATTGTCAACAAACCCGCCATAGATAACAAGTATGAGCACACCATCTGTGTTGAAACATACCAGTGGCTGGAAACCTTCCTGCAAAGGAATGAAGATGCCGCCAAAACTTATCTGAGATCGTTTGATTATATCGTGTCAGACGAGTATCACTACATGGTAACAGATGCCAGCTTCAACGATCATGTGGATGCAAGCTATGAGGCGATTAAAGAGCTGTGGACAACGAAGACCTGCATCTTTATGAGCGCAACCGCCCGCCCCTTCTTTGATTATTGGGAGCTGCGGAAAATGATCCCGGAGGGACAGCACTATCGTCTGCCGATGGATTATCGGTTTGTGTCAAGCGTGAAGTTCTTCTACCGTGACGATGACGAATTGGATATCATCCGCCGGGTACAGCCGGGAGAAAAGATCCTTGTTTTTGCGAACACCATCGCCAAGCTGCGAAAACTGCGGGACACTCTGAAAGCAGAAGGCATAGAGGATGTGGCGTGCCTGTGCTCCAAATACCGTCAGGAAGCGGAGGAGTTTGACAAACTGGATGATGTGCTTGTGGGCAATGTTCTGCAGCATCAGGTCACACTGACCACAACGACCCTCTATAATGGTGTGGATATGAAAGACCGTGCGCTGAAATATATTGTCAGTGAACTGTGGAACCCGCTCGTTAATGCACAGATCCTTGGCCGCAAACGTCCCTTGGATGAGGGGGATACCTGCGCGGTGTATTTGCTGCATTACCCCAAAGAACGTCTGGAAGGGGAACTTAAAAAAATCGAGAAGTATCAGCTGGAACCGGTCGAGGCATATCGGAAATGGTTTGATGATAGGAAGGCATGGAAGACATACCTGCATCAGCCTGAAACAGTGGAAATACTGAAAAAAAGCCATACAGTCGTTCTGGATCCACGGGAAGGTGAATACTGCTGGCGGAAACGTGCGACCTTGCAGGCTCGTGTAGAACGTGTTTTCCTGCTGCAAATGCTCGAACAGGGGTATCAGACAGAGCTGCTGAAAAAAATCGATGAAAGCCTGCTTGCAAAAGTAGAGCGCCTTGACCCGCCGCTGCTGCTTGAGTATCTGGATGCCCATCTGAATGAGGAACGCTACTATCAAGACTGGCAGAAGATCTTCTTTGAGCTGGGGCACATCTACAACAAGGCAGATGGACACGCCGAGAAATCGTTGCCAAGCTATACCTGCGCACGTCAATGGTTGCAGCAATATGGATACGATCTACAGAAAAAGCGCGCAACAAGTGGAGAACTGCGAAATAAGAACGTTTGGTGGGTCACAAAGCAGTAAAATGCGCACGAAATTCACTATACTATATAACAAAGTGAAAAATATGCGCACGGGCGCCGCTCTTTATTCGACTTTCTTTATTTGATTTTTTGCGTGGTTGTGTTAGCCGAGTGCTTTTTGAACGGCCGAAGCATGAGGACGGGACAGAAACGCTCGGTTAACATGATCACGCCAACGGAAATCTTGACTAAGCGAACCTGTGAGCTTTTTCAAGATTGGAGTTGATCTAAATGGTATGAGCGCCAGCGAATACCTTCCTCTTTGTCAATCCTTCACCAATAGGACGCATATCAGAAATGGGCGACGATTTGATCAGAGTGAAATATCTCAAATAATTGAGAAAAACATCTGCTGCGGTGTGATTCTGTCTGACTTTGATACCATTAAAAAGTATACCTCGAACGGAATATATCGTGTTACCGTATAATACAAGGGCGTCTACACTGTGGACACCGTTTCGTGGCTGAATTTTAAGCTGCCAAAAGGGAGTCGCATTCCACGACCACCCTGAAACATGACTCAAGGAGGCGGTTTCAATTTGAAATCCCCTTGAAGACTTATCAAGACTGTCTTTGTTGCGCTCGTGACAGACGGCAGATCTCCATTACACTCTTCATATTAAGAACAATCGTATCATACATTTTTCCGTCAGTAGCCCTCAATTTGAGGGTGACTGATTTGTCGATAAACTGTTCTATTTCCATCAACTAGTGACAGTTTGACACTAGTTGAAAGCGGGTCAAGACGCTCGACGTTTCGTTCGCAGCATGAGGGGGATTACAAACTCCCTGCCCTGTACTGTCTGGTACGCTCCCATCGCCACTTGTGGCAATGGTCAAAAAAGTCCACCGTGCGCAGAAGTGTGCTATGACCGGGTGTCCACAAATCTACAACCCTTTGATTCTAAAGGTAGCAAAACGCGACCTTTGAACCTATCGCTCACAATTGAGCAATAGACAAGGATATCCTGAAACGGGACTACCCTTGGCAGTCGAAAATTCGGCTACTAACCTTTCCCCTGCAAGTGGAGAAAGAGCGTATTCTAAAATTTCAGAAATCGCTATTGGTGGCGCAAAAATGTTCTACCAATCCCTTCTCAAAAATGTGCGCCGTGGTTCAATTCTGGACTTTCGCCACAAGTGGAGATGTGTTTGACAGACCTTATGACTGGAATCAAAGTCCGCTCATAATTCCGTCGCATTTCACGACACAAATAGGGTATGCTCAAAAGTGGTGAAAATAATAATCGAGCCGCAAATCCGCCGGGATAGCTGCTGTCTGATATTAAACGCCGCTCTTTAAGTTTACTTCTTGACCGAATACCACAAAAAAGAGCCTTGCTACTCGTGTCTGAGCGGCAGAGCTCTGTTGCTGCATGATGTGCTATAGGAAATGGTGGTTGGTGTCAGCGTTCAATGATCTCAGTGGTAATTCTGGTTTGACCTTCACCAAGAAGTTTGCCATATGCGCGGTCTGAGATCCGCTTGAAATCCTCTGCTTTTTCTCTTGATGCAAAGTAGTCTTGTCCTAGCACGGAATCTCCGTTCTCATGATCGATAATTTGCACCAAGATTTTATTTTCAGCCATAAGCTTACCTCCTGCTGCTGATAGAAGTGGTGACGATGGGCGCGATGTCTATTACCGCAGCTTTCTCATATATGCTTGGGACGTTCTTTTCTGACTCTCATAGAAGGTAACGCCGGTAACATCGTCCACGACCAGATCATCATAAGGGATGCCCTTTTTGTTCAGGTGGTCAATGAACCAGCGCTTTTTTAGATAGCACCACGGGGTTCTGCTGAGGTCGCCGTAACTCGATGCAGGCCGCTCACATGCGTTGTAGGTTTTGCCGCAGATGCTCCACCATTCTTTACGCACTCGCTCCCGCATTTGCAGGACCTCAGAGGTGCCATGAAGGCCATGCTCCTCGCCATACTGATAATCTGCCTTCTTGATTTTTGCGTTCTGTCCCGCGCTGACTGCACCAGCTGCACCAAGACCCAACATGCCTAAAAATAACGAAAAAGCGCCTGCCATAATAGTTTCCTCCTGTATTTTGAAGTGTGTTTGCTTTTGCTGTACCTGAAGTCTACCAAACGGTGCGTCCGATAAGATGGACTTACAAGTGTGCGGTTAAAAATATGGAGCGTTGTGGCTGCCATCGCGCAAGTTTATAGATGACCGCACTATAGCAGGCAAAAAGTCTCCGGTAAGGCGTCCGGTGGCGGGGACACCTCACTCGGTCAGCCCTAACAGATAATCGGTCGACACCTGATAGAATTGGGCGAGCTGGATCAGATGGGGGATCTCGGGGCATTTGTCGTGCTCCCATGCGTAGACTGCCCGGCGGGTCACACCCATAGTTCGGGCAAGGTCGGTCTGGGTATAGCCGTGCGTCAGGCGCAGATGCTGCAAACGTTCTGATATAATGGTCATAGCTGCTCTCCTTTAAATAATGGGCGCCCTCTCACAGCCCGGTGGATCTCTGTCTTTACGGGTGCATTTTTAAACAACGTCAAGGGTAATGGTGCCGCTCTCTTTGGTGATGACCTCATACTCGGTAGTTTGGATGTCCCGCAGTATCAGCTTTTCGATGCTCAGGATGCTGGCAAGGGGGATGGAAAGCATGGTGTGTCCGGCCATGAAATGCAGCTCTGACTTGTTCCGGTGTGTATGCAGCTGGATGTCTTGGAACGCGATGTCTGCCCCGGAAAAAACGGCGCACCCACTGGCTTTGCACTCGGATGTCTCGGCAAGAAAGGTGTCAATAGCGATTTTATAAGTATCCATGAGGAGCCTCCTGTAATTTTATATATAGCACTACTCTCACTCGTGCCCTCGCTCTCTGTCCTGCTGTGATTAGTCAGCCTTCACAAACAACTCCATGCAGTCTGCACAGATGACCCGCACTTCCTTGGTGCTCCGGATGATGGTACCGCACTTAGGACATACCCACCGCCGGGTGCTGCTCTTTGCTTTGGGAGGCTTGGGCGCTCCGGTCTGACTGCTGCCGGGTGCCTTGCTCCCTGCTCCGGTGCCTGCCATATCCGACCATGCCAGCCGCTCGCCCATCTGGATGTCCTGCCAGCCCTGAAAGATGATAAAGTCCAGCAGCTCCTCGGACGGGCTTGTGATGGTCCAGCCGTACTTTTCATGGTGGTCGACGGTCAAACCGTGTGCCTCGGCCTGCTCCTTAAAGCGCCGGTTGTGGTAGATCCCGTTGTTGCTGGTGTCCTTGATGCCGGTCTCCATGCAGTGTTCGTGCACCATCTCGTGCAGTAGGGTGGATGCGGTCTCCTCGATGGGACGGTCAAGGGTAGCCGACGAAATATTGATCTCATACTTGTTCTCGCCGCCTGCCTGCCAGACCTTGGAGCAGGTGATATGACCGTATGCGGACGGGGTCTTTTTCAGGCTGATGATGGGCTCGGGCAGCTTGCCTGCAAAGTAGTGCTTGTTGAGCTCGCGGAACATCTTTTCCAGCTGACCGGCAGCGCGGGAGGTTTTGACAGTCTGTTTCATGATTTTTCGAACCTTTCTCTTGATAAAAAAGGCCGGGACAGGTATAATATTGGTGTAGCCCGCCCCGGCGGGTGTGTTGGGCTCTGTACAGCGCAAACTTTGGTCGGAGAGTGCTGTATGGGGCTCTTTTCAGGTGATACTCAGGCGGGTGCCGGTGACCGTTTTGCTGTACTGGTCGTACAGGTCGGGAGCTACGGCCTTGATGGCTTTGCTGTCGAGTCGGGTGCTGGAGAAATCGGACAGGCGGACTTTGTGGCAGCCTACTTCCAGATAGTTGGTGGAGCGCTCAGCCAGTGCCTCGCGGATCTGGATCTTCAGCTGTTCCTGCTCAGCCTGTGCGGCCTCGATCAGTTGGGCGGCCTCCTTGTACTGCTCGACAAGGGTCAGTAAAACGTTGATACTCATGTGTGTACCTCTCTTCAAATTGTTGGTGAATGGTCGGATGTGAGAACCGGTGTTCCCGATGGCATGAGTATACACATGATTGCACAATTATGCAAGATGGAATGTTGCACAAAGAAAAAACGATGATTTTATGCACTATGCATAATTGAGCAATCATGCATAATAAACAATACATATAAGAGTGGAGAGACTACAATGGGTGGAAGAACCAGTGCGGCAAGCCACAACAAATACAATGCAAAAGCCTACGACCGGATAAACCTTGTTGTCCGTAAAGGTCAGAAGGAGCAGATTCAGGAGTATGCTAAAGAGAAGGGGATGAGCCTGAATGCCTATATCAACGCCTTGATTCAGGCAGACATGGGCGAACACCTAACCCCGGGGGTAGTTAAAAATCTGGAAGGGGACGCTGACTCGGTAGAATGAGATAGTTGTTCCATCTCCCCAGACCTGATTAAAATCTAGCAGCAGAAGGCCTCTGTCTTTCACAGAAATGTGATCGGCGGGGGCCTTTTTAGCGTAAAAAATAGCCTGACCCAGAGCAGGTGGTAGCTGCAGTGACGGGATGCAAGTTATACCTATATATAATAGGGGCAGCAGGGAAGAGAGTAAAAATTATGTAGTACTGTGCGATATACCTCGTCAGGACTCCTGACTGATGTGACGGCATGAACTGGTTTTTCCGCGCGAGGGGGCGTTCTATTTAACGGTTGTCATTACATCGGAGCGGCTATCACACCTGACTGCACTCTCCAGCGCCTTGGACAACTATATGACCACACATTTTGTCCATCGATGATTTCATCTGGAGCTTTCATGCGAAACTGGGCAATGTGCAAAAAAGTTCTGGCTGAATCGCATTTTTTTCTAAAACATGGATGGATACATTTCCTCGGATTTCTATTGATTCCCAGATATAACCATGATAGAATAATAAGAGAATTCAGACGGCCACGTAGAAGAACTGGTATCCTCTGTTTTGTGATGGAAGGATACGCCTTGATTGCGGTAAGGAGGTGAATCCAGTGGGCTTATGTCTGTTTGCGAACAATCATGTGATAGATCATGAGAAAACCCGAATGATAGATCAAAATAAAAAGCCCACTGCTGTTTCCCTTGCTGGCGTGATGCGCAAAGGTGAAAATGAAGTGGGCTTGTTGAGGTTCTACAAAAATGTGAAATATTACATACTTGGATCAATACACATGCGGCGCTTGAGCTGTAGCATGACGTCCTGGTTTTCATTACGGCCACATTGCATTTGAAATGACCTTGGGCGAAGCTGTCGTCCGAGGGCTTTTGTCTGTCCAGAGATCAGTGATAACAATCTGTCAATTTTGGGAGAAGAGGAACGGTTATCTAAAAGGAAGGTGCTTGCCGGAACGGTGTGAGTTAAAGAGATTACTTTATAGAAGTTTGCGTTTTAAATGTCCAAGCAACATCCGCAAACTGCATATCGCAAATATGCCGTGTTGATAGGGCACTATTTCTGAAAATTGCGATAAAACGAATGACGATAAGAAGTGCATAGACAAGGATTTATGTGAGGAGAAAAAATGGCTACGAATACTGTTGGAATCGATAAGGAAGTTGAAGTTAACCGCAAGGAAAATCTGCGCGACCATCGCCTGTACTGGATCGGACGTCGGATGCAGGACGTGATCTTGTCATCGCTGGCACTGGTGGTGCTGTCGCCGGTCATGCTGGCTACGGCTATTGCAATTGTGGTGGACGACCCGTCTGCGGGTCCTGTTTTCAGTCAGGAGCGTATCGGCCGCAACGGTAAGCCCTTTAAGTTCTATAAGTTCCGCTCCATGTGCCCCAATGCAGAGGCAAAACTGGACGACCTGCTAGACCAGAACGAAATGGATGGTCCCGTGTTCAAGATCAAGGACGACCCCCGCATTACCCGTGTGGGCAAGTTTATCCGCAAGACCAGCCTCGATGAGCTGCCCCAGCTGTGGAATATCCTGAAGGGTGATATGAGCATCGTTGGCCCCCGCCCGGCGCTTCCCCGCGAGGTGGAGCAGTACGGCGACTACGAAAAACAGCGTCTGTATGTGACCCCCGGCTTGAGCTGCTACTGGCAGATCGCCCCGCACCGCAATGACCTCTCCTTTGAGGAGTGGATGGATCTGGACGTGAAATACGTCAAAGAGCGCAGCTTCTGGGTGGATTGGAAGATTATTTTTAAGACCTTCAAGGTGTGCTTGCTGGGGCGTGGGGAGTAAAAAATAGTACATGGAAGGAAAACGGTTGGAGAGACGAGATGGAGAGAGACCTTAGAATTGCGGTATTTGGACAGAAGCGATTGTCGAGAGAGGGCGGCGTAGAAATCGTTGTAAAGGAGCTGTGCACGCGGATGGCACAGCAAGGCTGTCAGGTGACCTGTTATAACCGGTCGGGACATCATGTAAGCGGCGCAGAGTATGACGATATTGATAACACGAACTACGAGGGAATCCGGCAGAAGTCCGTTCCAACGATAGAGAAAAAAGGGGCTAGAGATATAATATGGACAACCAGAGAAAATCCTGATTTCATGCGGGTTTACGCGGCTTGACCTTTTCACCTCAACCTGTTTCTGCCTGTCATGGTGCGTTACAGCCAGCGTGATTTCAGGTGCTAATGGCTTCTGGTTGCGCTCTATACTTAACCCACCACAGCGAAAGCTGATAGAGCAGAAAACAGAATAAGGAGGTACGAAGGCAAGCCTGTGTATATAGCAGAGATGAGGGATGGGGCAACACTGGGAAAGGCACGTCAATCTGAATATATGACGGTTTCAGGTGCTTGCTTTATCAACCAGAGCAGCCCGGTTATGACGATCTCTAAAAATGGAATCCGTTTCAGCAAGGCCTGCCATAGCCGGTTGGACGACTGCGAGTATGTGGAACTGCTCTATCATCCGATTCTGCAGGTCGTGATTTTGCGAAAGAGCAATCACGGCTTTTCAACGACGATGCGCTGGAGAGATGACAATGACGTTCATAGTGCTTTTTCAGCCAGAGCATTTTCTGGACTGGTCTGGCGTGCATGGATGTTTCTAAATTCTATCATGGTGACTATTACCTTGAAGAAGAAGTGAAGACAATGAGAGGCAAAGGGATTGCCAGCAGAAAAAAGTCATCGATTTAAAGGACGGCATGATGCCAAGAAAGAGCAATATGGACAAATCTATGTTGAAAAGTTTACATCTGCCAGCTTGATATGCAAGGCGTTTTATGGTAAGATGAAAGCATAATGGGGAGATTATGAAGCTCGGAGAGAGGCGGTGAGGCCGATGGGAGATAACAGGATGGTTAGTTTCTCACTGGGAGGAATGGCCTTTGAATACGATGATAATAAAAATCAGATAAATATTAAAAAACACGGAATTTCATTTAAGAGTGCAGCGCGTATCTTCTTTGACTATGACCGAATCGAGTTCTATGATGAGGATCATAGCGATGACGAAGATCGATATAACACCATAGGCGATACTTCTGCTGGACGGATTTCTCAAAAAGCAGAGGGTGCATTGATTGGCAATATAGACCAGTTCATCGGAAAGGTGAATGAAATACTATTTGTTGTATATACTGAACGAGTAAGAATTGAAGAAAGCGGTACAAAAACAGATGTGACAAGATTGATTTCGGCACGAATGGCTACCGAATTTGAAAGGGGGCTTTATTATGGTAAAAACGAGTGAAATGTCTATAGAACTGAAACAGGAACTTGCATTTACAAAAGAAGAACTCGCAGAACTGGAAGCGGCAAAGAAAATGCCAATCACGTTTGATGCGGATTGCCCTGAAACCACACCTGAGCGGGCGGTTAAATTTAGAAGAGTTAATCCGCCGCGTAACAGAATGGATGCCCATGGGGCATAATCATAATCAAGAAAAGAACATATAGAGTGTAGGTAAGCCCTACAAGGCTCAGATCGGTTCGGAACCGACTGAAACCCTTGTAGGGCTTATTTTTTTGTAAATTTTTTTGTTCCTTACTTGACAACCGCATATGGACAACCAGAGAAAAGCCTGATTTCATGCGGGTTTACGCGGCTTGACCTTTTCACCTCAACCTGTTTCTGCCTGTCATGGTGCGTTACAGCCAGCGTGATTTCAGGTGCTAATGGCTTCTGGTTGCGCTCTATACTTAACCCACCACAGCGAAAGCTGATAGAGCAGAAAACAGAATAAGGAGGTACGAAGGCGAGCCTGCGTATAGATTGTTGCTGCAATCTGTATACGGGCTTGTTGTCGTGCAATGAAGAAATCGAGAATGAAATGGAAAAATGAAGTTAAATGACAAAGTGCGGCATATGTACTTCGTAGGTGTAGCAGTGATACGGTGGATTGCCTTTGCGTGACCCGTCGTAGGCTTGATTTTACTCATGCGATAGGCATACGGATTCATTGAAAAGTGATTCTTTGAAACATATATATATGGATTAGTGTAAAGATAAATGATGAGGAGTATTTGAGGGATGATGAAAAATAAAATTAGAATACTGCATGTGGCTCAGGCCGCAGGTGGCGTGGATCGTTACATCCAAATGCTTCTCAAGTATTTGGATAAAGAAAAGGTCGAAAACATATTGGTATGCTCACAGGATTTCCATAAAGATGATTACAACGGGCTAGTTGATTATTTTGAGCAAATTGAGATGACGAGAGCTATTGGAGGCAACGACTTAAAGGCAATAAAAGAGGTTAGAGCACTGATAAAGAAGTATAACCCTGATATTGTCTATGCTCATTCCAGTAAAGCAGGGGCTATTGCTCGTGTTGCGGATATTGGTCTGAAAAATCATTGTGTATACAACCCACATGGCTGGGCGTTTAATATGCGTTGCTCTGCAATGAAAAAGGCAATATACACAGCGATTGAAAAGATAGCTGCACCATTTTGCGACAAAATCATCTGCATTTCCGATGCAGAGAAGCAGTCAGCACTGAACAAAAAAATTTGCAGAGAGGACAAGCTGCAAGTCATTTTTAATGGCGTTGACATCGAATCCTATGAAAATGGAGTGCATGGTGCTGTTAAGAGAAAAGATCTGAACATACCGGAAGATGCATTTGTCGTTGGAATGGTTGGGCGAATGAGTCCTCAAAAGGCACCGGACGTCTTTGTTAAGATGGCAAAGAAAGTAAAAGATGCAGTTCCAAATGCACACTTCATCATTGTTGGCAACGGAAATCAAGAAGCTGAGATGCTCAATGACGAAAATGTTCCTGTGCCAAGCGTATATAACAAAGAAAATAAGGCGTATGGCAAGGAAACGACCTATACCATAGCTCCTGTGATCTTATGGGATAGTTCTCGCGTTTGGAAAATCCTCACGGCGTATGTGTACACCGGGGCGATGGTTTTGGGCAAAACCAAAACACTGATTTCCGGCAAAAGCATTATCCGAACGGTTCCCAAAGGGCAGCGGTACATTACAGAGGGAACCCATGAAGCAATCGTAAGTCGTGAAGAATTTGAAAAAGCGCAGCTTGTCATAAAAAGCAACAGCCATAAAGTGCTGATGGGCGGCGTGGACTTCCCGCTAAAAGGAAAAGTCCGCTGCGGAAATTGCAGGCGAGTGATGGCGCACAATTTTAAACAGGTTGTGCCGACATTTTGGTGCAGAGAGGGCTTGGAACTGGTTGGGCAGACCCAATGCACATCTGAGATATTTCAGGTCAGTGATATTGAAAATGCTGTCTTTCAGGCACTGAAAAAGGAACTTTCTTTGCTGGATTCCCTCTACGGCGATATTCAAAAAGAAGAACAGGATTTGAAAGAAGCCCACAAAAAGGCAAACCGCCGCAAAACTCTGATGGAGCAGGAACTTAAAAACCTGAAAGGTGAGAAGATGCGGATGTATGAAGAATATGCAGCAGGAACACTCCCATTGGATACCTACAAGCAGAAAAAGCAGGAGTGTGACAGACGAATTTCAGAGGTGCAAGAGCAAATTGAACAATCCAAGGCGGAAGAATCCGCTGAGAGCGTTGTGCCGGGAACGGTACGAGCAGCAGCGGAGCAGGCAGAAAATTTCCTGCACGGGACGAGGCTCACAGCGGGTATGGTGTCGGCCTTTATCGAAAATGTCTTTGTGCATGATGGAGGGCGCATCGTGGTACGGTTCAAATATGAGCAGAGCATCCAGGATGCTGTGAGAGCATTGCACAAGAGCTGAATTTCAAAAAAGGCTGAGTTGCCCATGTTGTAACATCAGAGAGTGTGTTATAATATGGGCAACAGACCAGCCGGAAAGAGGACATTATGAAAGCGATTCGATGGCTGTTAAAATTGGTGCTGGTGATGATAACCCTGCCGCTGCTCCTTGCGGTGTGGCTGGCAAAGTGGTTTGTGGCATTTCTGCATCACTGTTCTGCATGGATTTTCTATCTGCTGGGCAGTGTGCTACTGGCAACGGCGATTCTTTCGTACCTCATGCAGCAGTCGCAAGGGGTGGAAGCACTTCAAATGCTGATCGGTGGATTTGTGATTTTTATGATACCGCAGGTGGTCGGCAGCGTGGTCGTGCTTCTGGAACTGGCGGCAGTAATGCTTCGGCAGGTATGGTACATATAAAATAGGGAGGCGTACAGATAGTGAAATTGGCGGCGATTCATCATGTGGCGATTATCGTTTCTGACTATGAAAAAGCACGAGATTTCTATGTGAACAAGCTGGGCTTTGCAGTTGTGAGAGAAAATTTCCGTAAGGAGCGGAACGACTGGAAACTGGATTTGCGTGTCGGTGATGGAGCCGATGCGATTGAATTGGAGATTTTTGCAGAGCCGAACCCACCCAAACGTGTAAACAGACCGGAAGCCTGTGGACTACGGCATCTGGCGTTCCGGGTGGAGGATGTGGAAGCTGCCGTGGCAGAACTTGCACAGATGGGGATTGAATGTGAACCGATTCGATTGGACAGCTACACCAAAAAGAAAATGACCTTTTTCTTTGACCCGGATGGCCTGCCCTTGGAACTGCACGAATAAAAAACAACGCCCTCATAGTTGAGAGGATTCGTAAATCTTCTCGGCTATGAGGGTGTTTCATTCCGCAGGAATGCGATAGTTATAGAGTGAGCGTTTCTACCTATATATAATGGAATGCCGCCACAGCCACCGACTATACGGTACTATGACGGCATTATTTTTTATCGTCTGGAATGAACTGCACGACATCATTTGGAGTGCAATCGAGCATCTGACAGAGTTTTTCCAATGTGGATAGTGTAATATTCCGATTCTTTTTCAGAGTGTCCAGCGTTTTGTTGTCCAAGCCGTTTTTGAGAAGCTGGTACTGTGTTACCTGCTTGCGGCGCATAGTTTCCCACAGAGGAGTAAAATCAATCAAAGCTGTCACCACTTTTGCTTGTAAAAAATTGTTCTTTACGTTTCATTATACGGGGTGGGTATGCAAATGGATATTGTGGAGATACCCACAATGCGGTATAATAAGTAAGATAGAGAGTCTGCAAATAGTGTTTGCCCATGTTATGACATTAATGATAATGCTATAACATGGGCAACTTTGTAATAGGAAGAAAAAGTGGAAGGAGGGAGAAATGTGGCAAGCGATAGTCATGCTAAAAGGCCAATTGTGGTAGAACGACGTAAGGAAAAGGGAAGAAAAAAGACCCCTCGCCTGACAAAGACCTATGATGTGAAAATAATTCCTGCAACAGTGGGTGTCGTGGCGGAAACAGAAGAACCACCTAAAAAGCGTGTCGCTGCATACTGTCGTGTCAGCACGGATCAGGAGGCGCAGGAAACCAGTCTGGAAGAGCAAATGGCACATTTCAACACTGTTATAGCGGAGCATCCAGACTGGGAGCTGGCAGGCATTTATGCGGATGAGGGAATCTCTGGTACACAAGTTAAGCATCGAGTGCAGTTTCAGCAGATGATAGAGGATGCAAAGGCTAAGAAAATTGATCTGATTCTTACGAAGTCTATCAGTCGTTTTGCTCGTAATGTGGTGGACTGCCTGACTAATATTCGATTGCTGCGGAACCTCCGGCCACCTGTCAGTGTGTATTTTGATAAGGAACGCTTGGATAGTCTGGATGAAAAGGCAGAAGTATTTCTGACGATGCTGGCTTCCTTCGCACAGGAGGAATCCCGAAGCATCTCCACTAATATCAAGTGGGCAACTCGAAGCCGGATGAAAGCCGGAACGCAAAAAATCAGTACGACGAGTCTGCTGGGCTATGATACGGACGATGATGGCGAAATGGTGATTGTGACCAACGAAGCTGAAATTGTTCGTACCATCTATATGAGCTTTGATAAGGGAATGCACCCGGCAGAAATTGCAGAAAAGCTCAATGCGTTGGAAATCAGAACAATCAAAAATAACCCATGGACGGGTGAATCGGTCAAGAATATCCTGCGGAATGAAAAATACTGCGGCGACGTTCTGATGCAGAAAACCTATACGGTAGATTGTTTGACCCACAAGACCAAGAAAAATGAAGGCGAGGTGGAGCAGTATTTTATACCAGACCATCACCCTGCAATCGTAGAGCGAGAGGTCTGGGATAAGGCACAGGTAAGGCTGGAACAGATTGCAGGCAAGCGGAGGCGTATTCGCCCAAAGCAGCAAAGGCTGATTCCTTTACGAAAAGGCGTGCTGTTAGGATTTGTTCCCATTAGACCTACATGGAAGGCTGTTTCCTTCAAGAGGTTGGAAACGGCAACAGAAAAGGTGATGGCACTGGTTGATGCAAAGCCAGAGCAGGAACACATAGAATATGAAAGCGAGGAATGTGAAATGGAAATTTTGAAGGGATTTGAGGTAATCAATCTAAAGCAACCGAAAGGCGAGTCTGTTATGACGGTGACTTCAAACAGCCTGAAATTTAATAAGGCAACGGCTGTAGAGTTGAACTATGCACCGTACATCAGGGTGCTGCTCAACGCAAAGACTAGGCAGATTGCGATTCAGCCTTGTTCAGAAAAAGATCCGAATGCGATCAAGTTCAGTAATGAGGAAAGCAAGCAGACTTATGCAATCAGCATTAAGGTGCCGGCTATCCAGGTAGAGTTTCGGAGAATGCTGCCTTTCGAGGATGACAATGGTGGTAAACTTAGCTATACCTTGAATGGAACCTTGTACCCGGATGAGCAAGTTGTCATTTATGATATTGGGGATGTGAAACCGGAAACAGAAAAGAAACGCCGGGGCAGAAGAAAAAAATCTGAAATTGAAGCAGAACAAAAAGAGAACTAAGAATAATATTTGAAGATTTGGTAGTGGCTCCCACTTGTGATTCAAAGGAAACTTTGAGTTGCAGGTGGGAGCTTTTTTATTGTGAAAAAGGTTATCTTCCTAACAAACCAGATAAATCTTTGCCGGGCTTTTAACGAATGTTTATTTTTTGACAAAGAACATGATGGAGAGGGAAAAGTGTATCGCTTGCTCGAAAATTAAAAATCTTAGTCTTTTTTAACAAAAATCTCAGGGCATTTTTGACACCTATCTTTCCGGGCTGTTGATGGCATGTTGGATCGAATTTCTGCTTTTGATGGAAAAACCAGAGATAAGCAGGATTTTTGGAAAAGACTGATATGGAATCCTGTAAAGATATAGCGCAGCACAGAAAAAGATTAAACGAGGATTCTTTTATGATTGAAAAAGGTGAAGAACCTAGATCATCAGCGGTAAAAATGAAGATTAGGGCAAAAAAATAGACCGCCAAAGAGAAAAATGGCGGAATATCAAGGAAAATCAAGGATTTGCAGCGGGATGTGGCAGCACTTCTAAAATAGAAATTTGTGAAAAATGTTGTCCAAGACTTGACATCGGGCGGCATCGACTGGCAGCGCGAGAAATGGCAATCGGGACTTGGTTCTAAGTTTATTC
>ERZ773103.2514-NODE-2514-length-16828-cov-11.861682_pt1 | contig 16828 bp, 16 predicted proteins | sample MGYA00511118_ERZ773103 | MGnify/ENA primary metagenome ERZ773103 (study PRJEB29015, sample SAMEA2737821) | human gut metagenome | biome: human gut; feature: human-associated habitat; material: faeces | place: China | collected 2012 ... | reverse complement strand
CAGGTGACATATCTCTCCAGCAAGCTTCTAATGCGAAAATCTTTTCAACATATGCAAAAGCCTTTTCGGATTGGCTCTCTTCAACAGGTTTCTTGCCCTCAAAGCAATCTACCCATTTGCGTCTTGCATGGGCCCAGCATCCGACTCTAGTCACAGATTCGACAACGTTGTACGTCGAATAGCCGTCGGTCTGCAGGTAGCCAGAGAAGCCCTTAAGCATTCTGACAGAGTGACCTATTATATTATCCGTTTGTTTCCATTACATGGGTTGGGGCTTTAGCGCGTGAAAGCGGGGCTAAAAGTCCGTGCAAGCGGGGTTCTGACTCCGATATATGCACCGTGGTCGGACAAGCTGCCTGACGTTTGCAAAAGAAAATTTGAAGTTTGCTGGAGCCGGGTTTGGCTCCAGTTTTATTTCTGCTTGACGGCTGTGGTTGAGTGGTTACCTCAAATCGTCCAGAACGGAAAAAAGGACCCCTGCCACGAAAGCAGAGGTCCTCGCATTATTCAGCAATATTCCTTATTTTCTAGTTCTCGTTTCCAAGCCGTCTATATTGAAACCCTTGTGACCAACGATATAGTAGTTGCCATCGTCATCGACCTCTACGCGGGAACGCACCCAGCAGGGTTTGCTGCAATTATCCGCCAGTGAAAACTCGAGGCCAGAGCCAGAGGTGTACTCGTTGAAATCTTCCTCGTATCTGCCGCTGGTGTCCAGGTGCAACCGGCTCGTACCGGCAATCGGGCGGTGTAGGTAGTTTAGGTCGTCAACTGCCTTTCAGAGCAGCTTCGACGTGTTCGTGAGCTCATTCCAGCGTTGCACATCGTCTGGGTCATCCCTGTCGCAGTCGATGTTTTCCAGAGTCTGATTATCATAGCAGCCGGATTGTACCAACAGGAACTTTACATCGCCAAGAGCATCATCCATTCGTTTTTCGAATTCCCCGATGTCCATAGAAAGTCCTATATTTGGTTTGTCATCTGTTTTACACGATTCCGATTTCGTTGAGCAGCTTGACCTTGTCTTCGCTCTGTCGGCCTTGGTGCAGCATGAGCGTCTGATTCCGAATCCACCAATGGGACTGCGAACCTGTCGGCAAAGTTATGGACGCTTCTTTGAGCGGAAGTTCTCCGTGCTCGTCAAGATAGGCTTTGATGGCATTGTAGCTTTCTTTCCAATTCTCGGCGAGACTCCCATAGACAATACCGATGTCCGCCAGCATCTTTACTCTTTCTTCCGGCATCGTGCCATTGCGCATCTGAGTACGCCGATTGGCAATCCACTGCGCACTCTGGCCTCCGTCCGGCAACTCGAAAGAATTTTTATAGACAGGAAGCTGATGATGCTCTTCCACATACGCTTTTATGCACTCGTAGTCACGTAACCAGTTCTGTTCCATAAGATTGCCTACAATGCCGATAGCGCGGAGAAGCTCAACTTTATCGGCCGGCAATCCGGATTTCTTTAACGCTATGCGCTGCTGCTTAATCCAAGACTTCGTTTGCACACCATTGGGCATCGTTGTAGACTTCTCTCCCGTTGGGAGTGTACCGCTCTCTTCTAAGCAACGCTTTACGAAATCATAGCACTCCTGCCATTCTTCCGCAGGGTTCTTAGATACCTTACGGCTCGGCTTGGAACTGGTCTGAGCGGCTTTCTTCACTGCCACGCTCTTACTCTTAGACGGTTTCGGGGCATCCGCTTCGGCAAAAATACCAATTTCGTTCAGAAGTTTTACTCTGTCCTCCGGGGCGGTTCCTGCTTTGAGAAATTTCTTCTGGTTGGTAATCCAATTACGAGATTGGATACCGCTTGGAAGCAGAATCGAAGCGTCCTGTACGGGCAGGTGATGATGTTCATCGAAGAACATCTTTACCGCATTGTAGTTCGCGTTCCAGCTGTTTTCAAGTTGCCCGTATTCGATGCCGATTTCTTTCAGCAGGCTTACTCTCTCGGCGGGCAGCGCGTTGTCCTTTAATTTCTTGCGCTGCAGACCAATCCAAAAGCCGGACAGGCTTCCGGTACTCATCTGCTGAGAATTGACACCGACGGGCAGCTGCTTGTGCTGCTCATAGTATGCCTTAACGAAGTTATAGTTTTCCTGCCAGTCATCGTTCCTTTTAAACTGGCCGTAGATAATGCCGATTGAGGCAAGCATCTGCTGCTTATCTTCGTTCATCATTCCGTTTCGGATAGCAGCTTTCTGTGCAGCAATCCAGAATTCGCTGTTTACGGTCGTCGTCAAGGGAATAGAACTCTCACCAATAGGCAGGCATCCGTTCGCATCCACATAGGCTTTGATACCGTTGTAGTTTTGCAACCAAGTAGCTTCTTTCGTATCCCAATCCCAGCGACCTTCGCAGCTCCAATCAAAGCCAAGGTTTTCAAGTTCTTTCTTCTTGCTTATGTAGGCATCCGACTTGTCCGTTATCGGGCGATGATAAAGTCGCCACTGACGCTTTACCCATTCGTGGAGATTACCGCCCATCATGTCATTATAATCCTCCGGCACATCCAAGTTGCCGAATTCGTTATAATACCTCTGCGCTCGATATGCGTAACTATAAGATTTTCTGCCAACCTGCTTTTCCCAGTCCATTCCGATGTCATCCAGCAGGTCGTGGCGCTCCCAGTCAAGGTCTGTCTCGCAGTTGGATTCTTGATACAAGCTCTTCTGCGCTATCAGCCAGTCACGCAGATACATATTGCCTGCCGTCAGGACATTAGGCGACACATCTATATTGCCGTGCTCGTTGTAGTAAGCGTAAGCATCATTGTAGCGTTTCTCCCAGATATCTCGGTCCACAAGTTCCCAGACCATGCCAACTTTTTCGAGGGCTTCGACTTGTTCGGGTTTGAGCGTTCCTTTTTTATATTTTTTGCGCTGTTCGCCAATCCAGTTACCGAGCGCATACTGCTCATTCTTGTACATTTTTGGTACGAGCAGGTCACCGTTGGCTGCATAATATAGCCTGCATTGCAGATACCATTCCGGCCATGGGTACCGGTTTTCGAGTTTCCAGACCATGCCGATTTTCTCGAGCATCGCAATGCCCGTCTGAGTCAGCGCAACTTTGATTTTCGGGTTCCCATTATAGAACGCTCTCAACCGCTCAATCCACCGGCCCAGCTTATGCCCTTCCTCATCCTCATAGATTCGAGGTACGAGGAGGTCACCGTGCTCTTCGTAGTATTTCTTGGCAATCTCATACCAATCCTCGAAGTCGAGCTGCTTGCGCTTCTTTTTAGGACTTGATGGTTGCTGTCTTGGCATGATGTTGCCCCTTTTCGAATTACTCTACTGCTTCGGTGCTTTCTTTGGCTTCCTGTAATTCAGGCGTACCCTTTTTCTTGCCCTTATTATAGCATACAAGCGCATATAGAATCCAGATAATAATACCAGCAATCGAAATGGTAATACTCTCTTTTAGGCCGGGTGTGTGGTAAGTCACAACGATGTCTGCTTCTCCTGCCGGGACCGGAATAGCCATAAGACCGCAATCCACTTCCTCAACATCGACCGGTTCGCCGTTGACCGTAGCAGTGAAGGCGTTCTTCTCGTAAGGAACGCTGAAAAATACAAGTTCATCTTCTGCATAGCTCGTAGCAGCAGTAAAGCCATAATTATTAGGCACAAAAGACTTTACCACATTTTTGTTACGCTCTGCACAGTCCTCTTCAAAAGCTTCATCTGTGCAGTTATTAAATTCAGATTCCGGTAGTGGCTTCAGCTTATCTCCGTACTTTTCGATTTGGTCATCCGTAAGAACCAGTGCTTTTAAAAGCAAATTTGAACGAACCGAAACATCAATTTCAGAAAGCTGGTCCTCTGTGATATAGTAGTCATAGGTGAAACCAATCGGGATATAATTTTGGTTTTCATAAATTATACTTTCGTTCGTTCGCCCGTATTCTTTCCAATTGGATGCCCATTCTTTTTCTATATAAATTGTGTTGGGATTATCTTTATTGTTCAGAAGCTCTGTTGTACTGTTTACATTGTCCTCTGTAATTGTAACATCAGCACCGGAGACCATTGCGTTCCACGACTTCTCACTATCCACTCCAATAACCAGGTATTTGACTCCTAATAGACTACGGAAAGCATATTCATCTTGCGGCTCAATTGGTTCTACACCTCTGCCATGTCCGATGGAATGATAGAACGAAAAAATGCCCGGAGATACTGTAGAACTAAAGAACATCTCGCTACTGAGTCCAAGCGGAATATTATAGTTCGACTCAGTAATAGTATCTATTCTGTAGTTTTTAATGTTCGGTAGTATCGCTTTAAGATTATCCAAATCTTCATAGCCAGCATACCAAGAATGCTCACCTTCATTGGCTTCTACCGTGTATCGCGTTAACATCATGTGACATTCCCCATAAATAAATGAGAATATCATTACGGAACATATCATTGCAGATATAAATTTTTCTGTATTGTGATATTTCTTGCACAAGACTCCGCAAAGAATCACTCCTGTAGCACTTATACTCCAAAGCAGCCAAAATGTAACCGCACTCGTTGTTACTCCCAACTTAAATCCCATAATAGGCACATCGCTTGGTACTAATTCAAGCGCAACAAAGGCAGCCGTAACAATAAGTACTGTTTTCCAAGCATCCCACCATTCAACCTGATATATATCTTTGTCTTCTAACACCATGCCCGTCACACCGCAAAGAACAAGGATAGGCATAAAATACCAACGAGCATAATAAGCACTGTTTTCTAGTGTGAACATTGCATTCAGCATCGGTACGAAAGCGCAGATAGCACAAAACATCAAAAGTCTTGCAAACGAGTGCTTACGATTTGCTCTGCACAGAGCTATTCCACCAGTAATTCCAACAACGGGCAAGTATGCACACACATTCTGCCATTGCGTTCCGGAATTACTAAATAGTGTGTTCTGATATGGCGCATCCGGCATTATAAACATGCTCGCTAGGATTGCCATATATTTTTGAGGCTCATTATAAGTAATAAACTCATAGTCATTCAAAAATGCGGATGTTCTTGGATTCTGAGAGAGACTAAGTATTGCCGGAATGAGGAGTATTGAGCCTATTGCTATACCAAGGATTGTCTCAATCGCCATTCTTCCGAAGAGAGCTACATTCAATTTGTAATTCTTTCCTATTAACATGCACACAAAATAAATAATAAGAAAGATGGCTTCGCCAATAAAAAAGTAGTAATTTACCAACAAACATAAAGCAACCCAGATTGGAAACCGAGCTTTTTTGTTATCAATTATCGCATCATCTAATGCTGCAAGCATATATGGAAATAGCGCTGTGACATCTATGAAGCTGTCATAAAATATACTATAAATGTTATACCCACAAAAAGCATATAGTATACCAGCCAGCAAAGCATACTGTAGGTTTTTAACCCAACGCTTGGACCAAAGGTAGCCCCCCGCCCCTGCTACGGCAAATTTAAAACAAAATAGCGGAACCATTGCCCACGGCATCCATTTTGCTGGAACCCATAAAGATGCCAAAAAAAATGGGCTGCCAAGCATATAATATGAATAGCTATTTACAAAACCGCTGCCAAGCTCAGTAACCCAACTGAATGTTCCACCGCTTTTGATGAATTTATTAGCATACTGCCAAAACAGCAATGACTGGCTATTGTAATCACCGGCGTAGTGAAACACATTTCCTTGAATTGCATCTCTTAATGAAATTGGTAATAATAAGAGTAGGGCCAATATAAAAGATAAAACAAACGCTTGCCAGTATTTGTTTTTTATATATTTGAATTCAAGCACTTTGAATACTCCTAAAAAAAAGCCCCCGCTTTTATGTACCCATAAAAGCGAGAGCCTTTAAATGTTAAACCGAGTAAAAAATTACTTGCTTGCAGTAGAGACACTGTAAGAACCATCGGAATAGGTGCAAGTCTTAGTGCCAGAATAAGTCAAAGATGTGACCTTGCCATCCGTAACGGTTACATCAGTAATAGTGCCGCTCACTTCGCCAAGAGATTGGATGGCCGCAGAGTAAGCGACGGAAGAACCGTTAGAGTTCACAGAAGTGTCTTTGCTCAAGTCCTTGACATTGTTAGCGTACTCCTCAGAAGCAATCGTCTGAGCGGCCATAACAGCCTGACGGGTCTCAGCGATAATCTTCTCATTGTTAGCGCGGTCGATGTAACCGGTGAGAGCGGGAACGAGCAGTGCGGCCAGGATAGCCAGGATTACCAGCACAACGATGAGTTCGACCAAAGTGAACCCCTTTTTCTCTTTAAGAGCACGAATCTTAGAAAGCATTATAATTCCTCCAATTTTTTTTCGGCATTATTCTTACAACCAAATAATGTCATGTAACTGAATAATAATATCATACCAAAACCAATTCTGCAACAAAAACCGACAATATTCGCAATAAATATATGCTCCGAATGAGCTGTTCATGCTGTTTTCGAGTAAAAATTCAAAAACTGCCGTTCTTAGGGCAATATTGGCAAAAACCAGCGCAGACCAAATCGCGCTGTATCGTCATCTTTGTGTCAATGTAACATATCAATATTACACTGGCAAGATACATAAGTCTTCTCTAACACCGCACATATTTTGCGCATAGTTTTCCTAGCCGAGTACCAACTGTTACATCATGTTGCCCTTGGTTTTGCGCCTATTCCTATAAAAATCGCAACAAATCTATTAAAATCGAGCATATCTCGCTGTATGTTCAATAGCAAGATATGTGTTTTTTGTGCATTTTTAGCTGTTTTCGAGTGTTTTATGCCCTAAAAGGCTGTTCACATCAAAAGAGGAGGCGTTCCCAATGACGCCTCTTCGTGCTATAATAGTAAAAAAACAGGAAGTGATAATATGCAAAGTATTGAGGAACGCGCAGCAGCTGCGTATGAGCTGAAAGCCACCGGCAAGTGCAACTGCTCGCAGTCGGTTGTCAAAGTATTTCAGGACAAGCTGCCTGCCGGTGAGGATACCCTCATGAAGCTGACGGCGGGGTATGCTGCCGGTATGGGCTGCATGGAGAGCACCTGCGGCGCTCTTATTGGCGCTGTGATGGTGGCGGGTATACTGACCGATGGCAAAGCAACGCCTCGGATTTCTAAAGAACTCCTGCAGAAGTTTGAGGCGAAATGCGGCGCTACTATCTGCAAGGACTTGAAAGGTGTCGGAACCGGCAAACCGCTCTGCCCTTGTCCTGAGTGTGTACGCAATGCGGTGTTTGCACTCGGCGAGGTTTTTCCGGACTAAGACAAACGGCAATTCTGAGAGTATTGGAGGGTATGAGGCATGACTATTGCGGAAATTTTAGAGAAGATGATTTCCTATTCTAACGGTAACATCCACGACATCGACCATCTTGTTCGCGTATGGACATTCGCCAAGACCATCGGCGAACTCGAACATATTGATGCTGAGACGCAGTACATACTGGAAGTCGCCGCTATCACGCATGACATTGCCTGCCCTCTCTGCCGGAAGAAATACGGAAATGCTGACGGCAAGCATCAGGAACTCGAAGGCGGACCCTTGGTGCGGGAATTTCTGCATGATACTGGTCTGACCCCGGCGCAGATGGACCGCGTTGCGTATCTGGTCAGCCATCACCATACCCTGACAGATATTGACGGCATCGATTACCAAATCCTCATCGAGGCCGATTACATCGTGAACGCCGCCGAGAGCGAGTACAGCAAGGAAAATATCAAGGGGTTCATCCACAAAGTCATGAAGACAAACAGCGGCTCGATGCTGGCGCGGCAGATTTTCTGCGTTTGACGAGCAAAAAACAGAGCAAAAAGGAGCGTTAATACTATGGCAAAGAAGGTTCTTGTGGTTTCCACCAGTCTGCGCGGAAATAGCAATTCGGAGATTCTGGCAAAGGAATGCGAGCGCGGCGCGAAGGATGCGGGTCATGAGGTTGAATTCGTGTCCCTGCGCGGCAAAGATATCCGGTTTTGCATCGGATGCATGACCTGCCAAAAATCCGGCCGTTGTGTATTGAAGGATGATGTAGCCGAAATCATGGCAAAGGTCAAGGAATCCGAGGTCATCATCTTCGCCACGCCTATCTATTATTACGAGATGTGCGGCCAGATGAAGACGCTGCTCGACCGCCTGAATCCTCTGTACGAGTCCGACTATAAGTTCCGCGACATTTATATGCTTGCCACCGCCGCAGATGACGATGCACACGCCATCGACAAAGCCTATAACGGTTTGCAGGGTTGGGTCGATTGCTTCGAGAAGGCCGAGCTCAAAGGCTATGTGTTTGGCAAAGGCATTGCCGAGCCAGGAGATGCTAAGAACCATACTGAGACTTTGCTGGACGCTTATAATCTCGGCAAATCCCTGTGAGGTACAGCGACGACCATGACGATTCGATACGCTGTTCCTGATGATGTTCCCGCACTTTCTGCCGTTGAGGCCGAGTGTTTTCCTCCCGCTGAGGCTGCTACTGCCGCCGAGTTCGCCGAGAGAGTCGTCTATTACGGAAACCATTTCTGGCTGATGTACGATGGTGACAAACTCATCTCCTTCGTGGACGGGTTCGTGACCGATGACGCCGACTTGACTGATGAGATGTACGAGAACGCCGCCATGCACAACGAGAACGGTGCGTGGCAGATGATTTTCGGTGTCAATACGCTGCCTGCATATCGCCAGCATGGGTATGCAGGTGAGCTGATTCAAGAAGCCATTGCTGACGCGAAGAAACAGGGCCGCAAAGGTCTTGTCCTAACCTGCAAGGACCGGCTTGTCCACTACTACGCCAAGTGCGGCTTCAAGGACGAGGGCGTGACCGACAAGTCCACGCATGGGAATGTGGCGTGGCATCAGATGCGGTTGACATTCTAATATTCTGCCAAGAAAAATCCCCCAGAGTAACTTGCTCTGAGGGATTTACTAATATATAATGGCGCTCGCCATATTACTATTGATTATTCTTTTTGAAGCACTTGGTTTAATAGTTTTCAATTCCTAATGAAGCGTAAAAGAAATCTTTTGTAAATATGTCACCGCTGTCCGTATCTCTTTTGTTGTAATAGATAACATATCCCGCATAAAAGTCTTTGTAGGCCTCTGCGTTCCCGACTTCGCCACTTTTAAACGAATCAATCTTTCCGTCATCGCCACAGTATATTCCGATATATCCGTTACCATTATCGTATACGGTCCACATCACTGCGCCGTTTTCGTCGATGAACGAGTAAAAATAGGCATCATTTAATGCCGTGAGCCCCTTCTCTAACGCAGGAACTTCCGAAAGATGAATTATCTCTTCGTAGTGCTCTTTTAAATCGCCCAAGTCTCCGGTAGATGTGTTACCACCATTGTCTGAATATCTTCCTGTTTTAGAAGCAATCGTCAACGGCTTACCAATAGTCTTTTGTCTTTGGAACTCTTCATTGAGCGCGTATATCGTAGACATCTCCGTCTGCACAGCCTGCGTCAGCATCCGCGTCTCCGCTACAACCTGGCTCTTTCTGGCTTTGTCAATGTACCCGGTAAGAGCCGGAATCAGCAGTGCCGCAAGAATTGCCAGAATCACCAGTACAACAATAAGTTCGACAAGTGTGAACCCGCGTTTCGTATTCTTCTTAGCCATAAAATCAATATCCTTTCGGGGGTATTTTAATGATATTATAGCATATCGATGCAAATAAGTCTATTTTATACGCAAATCTTATATGCAAACTTTTACTCGAGATATTTTACTCAAATCTTCTAATCAATCTTCAAGATTAAATCTTTCTTCACGAGAACAATTCTCATCATTTACAAGGACATCAAGAGATACAGTGATTCTGGTTATGGTGTGGGAATGACAGCCGATGAGTTTTCTGAACGGTATCCCCTCTTGTCTATCGACCATATTTATGTAGGATTCAATCGACTGTCTTCCTTATATTACTGTGAACCTGACAACTCCGTTGTGCCAATCGTACTCAGTCTGCAAATTTATGGCGACCATCGCTTGCCGGTCGGCAACTTGAATGATGAACAGTTCCAGCAGCACATTCTCGATACAGCCAAGAGACTGACCACCAACAACGCGGCGTTTATCCGTACATACATCTTTTCTTTGGAAGACAGCTTTCGCGTGTCGGTCTTATCCAAGTACATCAAGCAAGCTCCGCCCAGTCCGGAGCTGTATTCCCTGTTCACAGATATTTACCGCTCTACCGACTACGGCTTCGGAGTGTTTGATAATATCCCATATAGGTTTGTAGTTATCAGCAATATCCATGCCATCGTTAAACACCGCGATATTGCTTTCGAGTCCTTGCTCGTTAAGATAGCGAACAGCATTAACTTTTGTCTGCTGAGCCAAATCTGCTTCGTCTTCGATAATAGCAATCTGCAGCATATCAGAACCTTCCCCATGGGATTTGCATTCTTTCTTTTCTGTCATCATTCTACCAAGTGTGACTAACAATGTCAAAAAGATTTTCAAGAGCACTTATGCATTTTTTCAGTCACAGCAAAAGGAGCGTCCGCCAAAGCAGACGCTCCTTTTTGTGTTTCTTGTGCCTTTTGAAAGGCTCACAGCTTATTTGCCGCTGGCGTTCAGGCGCGGGATGGTCTCAGTCTTCGTTTCATTGCAAACCTTGCAAGTATAGGTCTTGACGCCTTCTTTTTCAGCCGTAGGCTGAGTAGTTACGACACCGTTATCCCAAGTATGGTTGTTGGTTTTTGGTGTGGTATTGATAATGCTACTCACATCACCGCAGACGGTGCAGTAGATTTCGGTGCGACCCTCTTCCTTGCAGGTAGGCTCAATGACACGCATGGCGGCATAGTGACCGGTGGAGTGTACAATGTTGTCCTTGTAGGAGAGGCTGTCATCCTCTTTGCACTTGTGCATCGTGTAGCCATCCTCGGTGCAAGTCGGCGGGACAACGGTCACTGTGAAGGTGTACTTCGTGGGGAAAACCTTTTCGGTCGTAGTAGCGTCACAGTTCTTGCAATGCAGCGTCCTGACGCCATACTCATCATAGGTAGGCTGCGTGGTGATAGTGCCTTCGTCCCAGACATGACCCGTGCCACCATAGGAGTAGGTCGTAGTATGAGAAGCATCGCGCTTGCAGTGCATCAGCATAGTGCCCTGTTCGGTGCAGGTAGCCTTTTTCAAACACTCGGCATTTGCAAAGTCCCAATCATGGCTGCCGATAGCTGGCATAGGCTTCAGAACTCTTTCGTTGCAACCCTCGTAGTTGCAGTACACCCAACGCTCGCCCTCTGTCTCACAAGAGGACTCCTTGACGATTTCGCCAAGGCGCGTGTAATCGTGGGTATGTACCTTAGCAATATCTTCGGTCTTTGTTGCTTGGCAAACCTTGCAGGTGAAGGTCTTGATGCCGGTCTCAGTAGCGGTCGGCTCCTTCGTTACAACGCCTTCATCCCACTGATGCTCGCCGGTAGCAGGAAGGTCACTCACATGCTGCTTATCGTTGCAGCGCTCACAGACATTGTCTACGCTGCCAGGAGCGCCACAGGTAGCGGGAGTAGTGACTTCCTTATACTGATGGCCCAGCGCAGCAACAGGTGTATCCTGATAGGTCTTTGCAGGATTCTCATTGCAGGTATGCAGCGTGTAACCGTCCTCGGTGCAGGTAGGAGCGACCACAGTTTCCGTGAAGGTATAGCCCAATGCAGGAATTACTTCTTTATTCACATGGGTCTTGTCATTCTGACAGGTATAGGTGCGCTCACCGTCTTCTTCGTAGGTCGGTTCCTTCGTTACAACGCCTTCGTCCCACGCGTGTCCCGTCGCAGGAACAGGTTCCGTGTAGGTGTGGCTTTTATCATTCAGGCAAGTGAAGGTCTTGACGCCGTCCTCGGTGCAGGTAGGAGCCTTGGTGACAGTACCATCATCCCTCTTATGACCCAGAGCCGGGATTTCCTCGGTCTTAGTCTCTGCGCAGCCGGTATTCTGGCACTTGTAGGTCTTAACGCCAGCTGTCGTACAGGTCGCTGCCGTTGTGACTGTACCGGTATCCCAGGCATGCCCCAGTGCATTCGTATAATCGCGTTTTTCGGTCAGAGCGGAATCCTGGTCGCAGATGTAAATGGTATAGCCCTTTTCTGTGCAGGTAGGCTCTACCGTAGTGCCCTTATGCCATGTCTTCTCGACTACCGGGATATCCTCCGTGTAAGTAGCACCGCAGGAGGTGCAGGTAAAGGTCTTCGTACCCTTCTCGTAGATGGTAGCAGGCTTTGTGACCTTACCGGCATCGTAGGCGTGCGGCAGCTTTGCCTTGTAATCGCCCTTATAGGTAAGACCGGGGACTTCGTTGCACTCATAGATGGTATAACCCTCAGCGGTGCAGGTCGGAGCAACAACGCTCTTGATATGATAGGTCTTGTCGAGAGACGGGATTTCCTCGGTGCGCGTCTCATCGCATTCCTTGCACTTGAAGGTCTTGATACCGGTCTCGGTATAAGTAGCAGCCTTTGTGACTGTACCTCCATCCCAGCTATGTCCCTTTGCCGGAACAAAGCGGTCGTTGTAGTTCATGCCGCCCCACTCATGGCAGATATGCTCATCGTAGCCTTGCGTGGTGCAGGTCGCCTCATGACGGCGAACCGTGAAGGTGTATTTTACCTGAGGCTTTGCGGTAGGAGCCGGAGTAGCTGCCGGAGCAGGTGCCGGTGTTTTTGTCGCTGCCGGTTTTGTCGTCCCACCGGAAGTCGAAGTACCGGTGCTCGGCTTCTCCGTCTTAGTCGGCTCGCTGGTGGTGTTGTCTTTCTTATCGGTGTTCTCAGCGGGCGCGGCGGTCGGTGCAGGCGTAGCCGTCGGTGCAGGTGTGGCGGTTACTTCTGGTGTTTCCGGAACCGCAGCCTGACTTTGGCTCGTGGACGCATCCGAGCTTGCCGCATTAGTGTTGTTTTTTCTCTTCTTACAGCCGGTCAAAGAAACCGCAACCGTAGCAGCCAAGGCTACAGCAACAATTCTTTTCGCTGTACTAATTCTCCTTTTCATAGTTAACCTCCTTCCCTTTAGGGGGTAGCTTCTTAACTATATTATACCAAAGAAAATATCGCGTTTACATTGATTTTTATAGATTTTACAACTTCTCTATCAAGTTTTACTGTTTGCATAATTAGCACATCACGAAACTGTGCATAGTATCCAGTACATATGGCTAACGCTTAGTCTTTGCCACTAGCCATTGATTTTCGCCTTTTTCTAAAAACTTCCGTCATGTTGCATATTGACTCTTTCCAGAGAAAGGAGTACGCTATTCTGAATCGAAGGAAGGGATTATTATGGAAGTCAGTATATTGCTCATGCAGCAGATAGCTCAGCTGTTTATCGTTCTTCTGATGGGCTATGTAGTCGTCAAAGCAGGGCTTCTGAAAGCCTCAGACAGCAAGGTTTTGTCCGTAGTTTTCGTGTATCTGGTCATGCCGTGTGTTGTTCTCAACGCATTTCAAATCGATGATACGCCGCAGATTCGCACAGGACTCTTGTACTCGATGGGCATAGCGGTCGGAATGCATGTCGTGTTTCTGGTCCTCAATGCTATCTTTAAAAGGCCGCTTAAATTGGATGTCGTGGAGCAGGTCAACATCATATACAGCAATGCGGCTGCGCTCGTCATCCCTCTGGTTCAGGCATTACTCGGCGAGGAATATGTCGTGTATTCCTGCGCTTTCGTCATCGTTCAGCTAATTCTTCTCTGGACGCACGCAAGTGCCTGCCTGCAAGAGGGCGCAAAACTTGAATGGAAGAAGATTCTGACCAATGTCAACCTGATTGCGATTGTCGCCGGTGCTCTCTTGTACCTTCTGCATATCTCGCTGCCTACACCTATCGTGAGTACGCTCAGCAGCGTAGGTGCTATGATAGGACCTATGGGTATGCTGCTGGCCGGTATGGCGATTGCAGAAGTGCCGTTAAAGAAAGTCTTCTGTACACCGCGCAACTATCTTCCCGTTGCACTTCGTCTGATTGTAGTTCCTATCATTGTTCTGCTGCTACTTCGCGTGTTCCACGCATCTGACTGGATTGCAGATGGTAAAGCAATTTTAATGACAGTCTATCTATCGGCTATTACGCCGTCTTGTGCGACAGTCACCTCAATGGCGCAACTCTACAATCGTGATGCGGCGCACTCAAGTGCATTGTATGTTCTGAGTACGCTGCTTTCCATCATGACGATGCCTCTGATGATTGGACTGTTCGATATGCTGGTGTGATATACCTTTTATAAGTACTGATTAAGAAAGAGAAAAGCGCCCACCTTTCACGGTGAGCGCTTTTTCATTTTGTGGAGTATTACTGGATACCCAGAGTGACTTTCAAATTGTCATTGAAAGAATCTGCGATGGCGTGAACATTTCTATATGCCTCGCGAATGATTTGTATTTGCCTACTTTCGTCGCAATCATCAGCACATTGCGAAATCCCCTTCAGCAGAGAAAAAAATCTCTTAACTGTTATATTCTCCATATTAATTTCTCCAGATTCAACTTTTTGAATCCATCGAAAATCAAGTCCAGATGTTTCTGCAAGTCTTTTCTGTGTCACTCCAATTTCTTGTCGTAACTCCTTCACCTGCATTTTTTATCACTTCCTCGATTTCATCATACGCCAATATTAGCGTATAGTCAACCAGTATGTTTAAAGTGCTTTAGCTATCGTAGTTTTCCTGGCTTACTCTATTATATCTCTAGCCCAATTATGTTTAATAATAAACGCACCACGAAAACGTCGCCCTCTATACTCATCTCAAAAATAAAACTACTATTTTTCTTCCTTCCAATTCCACATATAATATTTGCTTCATACTCATGTTTCGTCTTGGAAATTGCTGATAGTTATCAAGAATTATTGGTAATTTCCAATAGCTCCATTATCCCACAGGAGGCGTCTCTTTCGCAGGACGTCGATTGTTGAGCACTTATCTTACAACATACCGGGCACACATCTAGCAACCAACCCCACTATCAGATTTTCACTCTGGTAGCGGGACTGGTTTTACTTAAAAGACAATCGCTTGCTTGACATTTTCTACGGTCATTCACTCCTTGCTTTTAGCTGTCACAGCGGACACTTTCTAACTACAAAGGCCTCTTTGCTTACTTCGGTAAGTAAAGAGGCCGCACATTCTGAGCTTATTGTCAAGTATTTATAAGAAAAAAATCCCCCTATACCAATTTCTGTGAAGTGCCCCCAAAAAGTTAGACAATAATTTGAAGCAAAAATTGTTCAAGCAGCCGAAAGGGCTTGCTGTCTGTGAATTGCAGGCGGCAAGCCCTTTAGCTTTGCCTTGATCCTGCGGTTGTTGTAGTAATCTAGATATTCGATCAGTTCCAGTTTGAAGTGTTCCATGGAGCGGAACTCCTGCAAATACAGCAGCTCACTTTTGAGCAGCCCGAAGAAATTTTCTATCACAGCATTGTCCAGACAGTTTCCCTTGCGGCTCATGCTCTGCCGGATGCCTTTCTCTCGGAGCATCCGTTGATACTGTTTATGTTGGTACTGCCAGCCCTGATCAGAATGGAGAATGAGGTTTGTTCCGTCCGGAATTTTTGCAAATGCCTCGTTCAGCATGGTCGTCACCATGCTGAGCACAGGACGATCCGATATGGTATAGCTGACCAGATCGTTGCTGTGCAAATCGAGAATCGGGGATAGATAGAGCTTTTCTCCGAACAGGCTAAACTCCGTCACATCCGTGACCCATTTCTGATTCGGCTTTTCGGCATGAAAATCCCGATTTAGCAAATTTGGTGCAATTTTGCCTACTTCTCCCTTGTAGGAACGATATTTTTTCATCCTGACACGACAAACTAAGCCCAGCTTCTTCATGAGCCGCTGGACAGTCTTGTGGTTCACAGAGAATTTACGCTTGCGAAGTTCTGCCGTGATCCGGCGATAGCCGTACCGGCCCCTGTTTTCGTGGTAAATTGCTGCGATTTCTTCCTGTTACAATATATTTGCCTCGGAAAAGTGGCAGCCAGCTACGAGCCGAGACATCTCGTTGCTTAAGCTGTTAGAATAGGAAGGTAATGGTCTGACCCTTTCTTCCAAGGGCTTCGTGCCCGTTGTTAAGTCAGTCAGCCATCCTCCTGTTCGCAGCGTTCGATTTGTGCAGGTAGAACCGCGTGTTCGTGTCACCAAACAGATAGAATCGGCAATGGGTAAAGATGGCTCTGTCCATTGCAAATTCTTTCAGGAGTGATGAACATGAACGCAGCAGGCATTGACGTTTCCGGCAGAAAAAGCACCGTGGCCGTACTTCGTCCTTTTGGCGAGGTGGTAAAACTGCCATTCGATGTGCGCTACAGCGCCGAGGAGCTGGCCTCTCTGGCAAAACAGCTTAAATCCATTGAGGGCGAAACACGAGTAGTTATGGAGCACACCGGACGTTACTATGAGAGCATCGCCAAGGTTCTCCATGAAGCCGGACTTTACGTTTCGGCAGTCAATCCTTTGCTTATCAAAGAGTACGGCAATAATTCTCTCCGCAAGGTCAAGACCGATAAGGCAGATGCGATAAAGATTGCCAAATATGCTCTTGACAATTGGAGCGAATTGCGTGATTATACTCCTATGGATACGATTTGAAAACTATGAACCGTCAGTTTCAGCTGGCCATTAAGCAGAAAACCGCTACCGCAAACAACCTCATCGCACTTCAGGAACAGTCTTTTCCCGGTATCCGCAAGCTGTTTGACAGCCCTGTGCGCGGTGACGGCACGCAGAAATGGGTTGATTTGACCCATGACTTCTGGCATGTTGATTGCGTTCGCAGCGGCAGTCTGAACGCTTTTACTGAGCGTTACCGCAAATGGTGCAAACGAAACCGTTACCAGTTCA
>ERZ773103.2511-NODE-2511-length-16838-cov-4.919144_pt1 | contig 16838 bp, 19 predicted proteins | sample MGYA00511118_ERZ773103 | MGnify/ENA primary metagenome ERZ773103 (study PRJEB29015, sample SAMEA2737821) | human gut metagenome | biome: human gut; feature: human-associated habitat; material: faeces | place: China | collected 2012 ... | reverse complement strand
TAATTGAAAATATACTACCATAAGTAATAATAAAGAGTTAAAAAATATATTTATATTAATTTACACTTGACAAAAGTGGTGAATAGTAATAATATAATAACAAGATTAATTGAATAAAATTAAATTTGAAAAAATTTAAAAAAGGGGAATTATAATGGGTAAATATGAGAAAATGAAATTAGATAATCAGTTATGTTTTTCATTATATGCAGCCTCAAGAGAAGTAATAAAAACTTATAAACCACTGTTAGATAAATATGGACTTACATACACTCAATATATTGCTATGTTAGTTGTATGGGAGTATGAAAAGATAACGGTAAAGGAAATGGGGCAAAAACTACATTTAGATTCAGGAACTCTTACTCCTGTATTAAAAAAGCTACTTTCAATGGAATTAATAGATAAATATAGAGATAAGGATGATGATAGAGTAGTTATTGTGGAGGTTACTGAAAAAGGAAGAAAAATGAAGGAGGAAATCATTGAGGTTCCAGAGAAAATGTATTGTAAGTTTGGCAAGAACATAGAAGATGTTGTTGAGCTAAAGAGATTGTTAGATAATTTATTAGCAACATTTAAGTAAGAATTTGTTGAAATATACATTTAATTAGAATTGATTTTTTAATTAAATGTGTATGTAACAAATTCTATAAATTTAGAATAATTAATTGAATAAAATTAAATTTGATAAAATTAAAAGGAGATAAAATATGAAATTTTATGATTTTTCAGCAAAAAAAATGAATGGGCAAGAAGTTAAGATGGAAGCATTTAAAGGTAAAGTTGTATTAGTAGTTAATACAGCAAGTAAATGTGGGTTAACACCACAATTTACTGAATTAGAACAATTAAATAAGAAATATAAAGAAGAAGGTCTAGAAATTTTAGGATTCCCTTGCAATCAGTTTGCACATCAAGATAAAGGAAGCAATGAAGAAATACAAGAGTTCTGCTCTTTAAACTATGGAGTTACATTTAATATGTTCCAAAAGATTGAGGTAAATGGAGAAAATGCACATCCATTATATAAGTTCTTAAAAAATGAGAAAAAAGGTTTATTGAGTAAAGAAATTAAATGGAATTTTACAAAATTTCTTATTGATTCAGAAGGAAATGTAGTTAAAAGATATGCACCTACAGTAAAGCCATTAAAAATTGAAGAGGATATTAAAAAATTATTAAAATAATTATAGGTGATAATGATAAAATGAATGAAAGATATGATATTGCAATAATAGGAAGTGGACCAGCTGGAATATCAGCAGCATTAAATGCAAAGATAAGAAATAAAAGATTTATTATTTTTGGAAGTAAGGAAATAAGTACAAAACTTGTAAAGGCTCATAAGATAAATAATTATTTAGGTTTTTATGGAAAAAGTGGAGTAGAAATAAGAGATGAATTTGCTAATCATTTAAAAGCAATGGATATTGAAATAACAGAAGAAAAAGTGAATAGCATTTATGCTATGGGAGATTATTTTACTTTAATGGTAAATGACAAAATGTATGAAGCTACTTCAATAATATTAGCTACAGGAGTTAATTTTGGTAAGCCATTTAAGGGGGAAGAAGAGTTTTTAGGTAAAGGGGTAGGATATTGTGCAACATGTGATGCTCCTTTATATAAAGATAAAGTCGTAACAATAATTGCTTATAATAAGCATGAAGAAGCTGAAGCAAATTTTATAGGAACAATAGCATCAAAGGTATATTATGTGCCAATGTATAAGCAAGAAATAGAAGTTGATTCATCTATTGAAATAATAAAGGATATTCCAATGGAAATAGTAGGAGATAGTTCAGTTAAAAAACTTATTCTTAAAAATAGTGAAATTGAAACAGATGGGGTATTTATTTTAAGAGATAGTATATCACCAGGACAATTAGTTCCAGGTTTAAAAATTGAAAACAATCATGTAGAAGTTGATAGAACAATGAAAACAAATATTGAAGGTTGTTATGCTGCAGGAGATATAGTTGGTACTCCATATCAATATATTAAGGCAGCAGGAGAAGGAAATATAGCAGCATTATCAGCTGTGTCTTATATAGAGCAAATAAAAAGAAAAAATAAAGAGGTATAATTTATGATGAAAGTAGTTAATAGTAATGAATTTAAAAGTGAAATTGAAAAAGATATGGTTTTAGTGGATTTTTTTGCAGAATGGTGTGGACCTTGCAAAATGATTTCACCAATATTGGATGAGTTACAAGCTGAATTTGAAGATAAAATTAACATAATAAAGGTTAACGTTGATAACAGTATGGATATTGCAGAACAATATAATATATCTAATATTCCTGCATTAGTATTATTAAAAAAAGGTCAAGAAGTTCAAAGATTAATAGGATTTTCACCTAAACAGGTGATTAAAGAAAATATTGAGAAACATTTATAAGAAGGAGAAAAAATTATGATATATGATTTTAAAGTAAAAAAGACAAATGGAGAAGAAATACTTTTAGAAAAATATAAAGGAAAGGTTCTTTTAATAGTAAATACAGCAAGTGGATGTGGATTTACACCACAATATGAAGGGTTACAAAAGATTTATGATGAATATAAAGATAAAGGTTTTGAAATATTAGATTTTCCATGTAATCAATTTTTCCAACAAGCACCAGGAAGTGATGCTGAGTTATCAAGTTTTTGCAAATTAACATATGGAACAACTTTTGAAACTTTTGCTAAAATTGAAGTAAATGGAGAAAATGCTTCAGATTTATATAAGTTTTTAAAATCAGAAGCACCACAAGCAGAAGAAGATGAAGAATCAAAGTTATTATACGGAAAGCTTGAAGATCTAGGATTTAAAACTGATGGAGAAGATATAAAATGGAATTTTACTAAATTTTTAGTGGATAAAAATGGTAAGGTTATTTCCAGATTTGCCCCAACATATGAACCTGAGAAATTAGCTTCAATAATAAATGATCTATTAAAATAAACTGTATCGTGGGAATTATAGCATAATTATATATAATATAGGTTGTTGAATAACTAATTTTTACAGATAGTTATTTAAGAAAATATTCTTTGAACTCATAGGTTCCAAGGATATTTTCTACTTTTTATTCCTTGCTGTTTTTTATTAAATTCATCTATTAAATATGATAATAATACCCATTTTATATGACGTTCATATCGGGCTTGCCTATAAAGTCTTGGATTTTCTAAATTATATAATCCTTTTAATACAGAAAATAATTGCTCTATTTTTAATCTGTTTTTATATAAATTTAATCCAATAGGAGATTTCATAAATACAGCATTTTCATATCTTTTGACTGTAAATGACTCAATACTTTTAGCTTTACGCATATTAATATCAGTCAATAGATTTAACTCTAAATCAGAAACAATATCAAACCACTCTGCAGAATCATACGCAGCATCAGCAATTATTAAAAATGGATTATAAGTTTTAACCTCATAAAGTAAGTGTGAAAGTTGATTATCATAAACATTTGCTGTTGTTAAATCAAAGACTAAAGGAATTATAATATCGGTAACTGCTGCAATACAATGCAACTTATAACCTTTAAAATAACCAAGTCGAGTACCTTTACCCGATTTAGCTTCGCTATCGTATTTAGAACTTCTTAATGCAGTTCCATCTATTGCACATAATCTAATTTCAGGATCAATAAATTCAATAAACATAGCATAAATACCATAATATATATGCTTTTCTAAGTGTTTTGCCCTTAGTGATAAAGTAGAGTAATCTGGAACATCATCAATTTGAATAATAGATTTAAATATATGATCGTGTTTTATTTTATATTCAAGCTCTCTTAAACTAAAAATACTATTTTTAACGCCGTATAACATACAGCAAACTATTTGTTGATCTGAATATTTACGAGGTCTTCCTTTAGTATTTTGATTATTTGTGCTTAATTTAGTAAATGCAATTTTAACAGCTTCAAAAATTTTATAATAAGTATTTTCGCTTTTAATATTTAATGGTATAATCATATTCTAGTCATTCCTTTTGTGATGTATTTGGGTTTTTAGCGAAATTATTATATCACAAAAGAGTGACTTTATTTATTTTTACAAATTTTGTTTATTCAACAACCTAAATTAGATATTTAAATATAATATATTATAGAAATTAAATGGAGGTTTAATTATATTCAAAAAAATAAACTCTTACTATTCAGAAAAAGTTTCTTTAAAGATTTGGTGTTTTATAGCAATATTAAATATATTCTTCTTCACCACTAATCCATTCAACATCTAAAAGTTCTGTTGCGGTTAGTATCTCTTGCTTTGGAAACTTGTCTGATATAATTGCTCTATATTTTTTCAAATCATTAATTTTAAAGAATCCAGTAACTTCAAATTTCGAACTATCTATGAGTAATATAGTTTCTTTTGTTTTATCTATTATTCTTTTTTTTGAAACAGCTTGACTAAGACTTACCTCATATACATTAAACTCATCAATTCCTCTTGCGGAACAGAAAGCTATATCGATATTAAAATGATTAAGCAATGAATTTTCAATATCTAAATTAACTACAGAAGAAGAAAAATGTTTTACTTCCCCTCCAGTTATAAAAATTTTCATGGTCGGATTTCCGTATTCTGCTAATTTTAAAGCTGTGTTCAATCCGTTAGTAAAAATTATTAAATGTTCAATATCACATAAAAATGGACATAGTTCATATACTGTGGTACTAGAATCTAAATATATGCACATTCCAGGTGCTATAAAATCTTTTGCCAAGGAAGCTATAGTTCTCTTTTTGATTACGTTTTCACTTTTGCGTAAAAATTGTGATGGTTCTACGGTATTGAAGTTATTTAAAATAATCTCTCCATGTAATCTTTTAACTAGACCTTGCTTTTCAAGAAAAATTACATCTCTACGAACAGTAGAAATACTAGAAAAAGTAATTTTAGCTAAATCCTCAGTTCGAATTCTTTTTTTACTTTGTATAATATTAGTTATTTCCATTAATCTATCTTGTTTTAGCATAATATATCACCTACCTTTAATTATATATATTAAAATTAGCACAATTTTGAACAAATTTGAAGTTTTTTTTGTTAAAGATTGAAGAAATTTCAACATTATGTTCATATATTGCAACAATAAGTTCAACCTTAGTATAATGAATTTGTAAAAAATAATAACATTTATTGATAAGGAGAAGTGATATGGGTAGTGTGTTAGCAGTTGACTTGGGGGCTTCATCAGGGAGAGCTATTTTAGGAGAATTAAAAGATGGAAAAATAAATTTAAAAGAAGTAAGTAGATTTCCCAATAAGCCTATTTATAAAAAAGGAGCTCTAAGCTGGAATACAGATGATTTATTTTCAGAAATTAAAAAAAGTATAATTGAAGCAAAAAAGTTTGTTGAAGTTGAAAGTATTGGAATTGATACCTGGGGAGTAGATTTTGGTTTACTAGATGAAAACGGGAATTTGATTACTTTGCCTGCTAATTATAGGGATAGTAGGACAAAAGGTATTTTGGAAAGAGTATCTAAGCTATTTTCATTAGAAGATCTTTATATGATTACAGGAAATCAAATAATGGAAATAAATACTCTGTTTCAATTATTGGCTTTAAGAGAAAAGAATCCAGAATTATTCTATCAAGTGAAAACGATTTTGTTAATTCCTGATTTATTTAATTACTTATTAACTGGGAAAATAGCTGCAGAATGTAGTATAGCATCAACAACTCAACTTACTAATTCTTATACAAAAGAATGGTCAGAAAAGGTTTTGAATAATTTCGAATTATCTAGGCATATGTTTCCTAACATTGTTAAGGAGGGAAATTATCTTGGAACAACTAAGCCAGAACTAGAGTTAGGTGATATAAAGGTTATTAATGTTTGTCAACATGATACAGCTAGTGCCGTAGTAAGTGTTCCTTCTGAAAGAGATTTTTTATTCATTTCTTGTGGGACATGGTCTTTGATTGGGACTGAATTAAAGGAGCCTATATTAAGTAAAGATGCAATGAAGTTTAATCTAACTAATGAAAGTGGTCATAGTGGGTCAACTAGATTATTAAAAAATTGTACAGGACTTTGGTTAATACAAGAATTAAAAAGGAATTATGAAGAAGATGGAGTTAACTATTCCTATGAAGAAATAGCGAATATTGCTAGTTTGGTTTCTAGTAATAAGTGCTTAATTGATACTGATGATGAAATCTTTTTAGATCCAGGTGATATGAGAGAAAGAATAGTATCATATGCTAAGAGAACAAATCAGAGTATACCTAATAAACCAGAAGAATTCTTTAGATGTGCTTATGAAAGCCTAGCACATACATATAAAAAAACAATTGAAGAAATTGAGATTGTTACAAATAAAAGGTTTGAAGATATTCATATTGTTGGTGGCGGTTCTAACGCAACATTTTTTTGTCAATTAGTTGCCAATATAACAGGGAAAAAAGTCATTGCTGGACCTGGAGAGGCAACTGCCATAGGAAATATTGTTATTCAGTTAATTTCATTGAAAAAAATTAAAGATGTTGCAGAAGCTAGAAAGATAATTTCTAATTCCTTTGATTTAATTACTTTTATGCCAAATATGAAGTGAAGAGGGTGATTGTTTGTTAAAGGGTATTCCGAAGAATATTTCTCCTGAATTATTGAAAGTGTTAATGGAAATGGGACATGGAGATGAAATTGTAATTGCAGATGGTAATTATCCAGCAGCAAGTAATGCAAAAAAATTAGTAAGATGTGATGGATTAAATATACCAGAATTATTGGAAAGTATATTAACTTTATTTCCTCTTGATGTTTATGTGGATTCAGCGATTAGTTTAATGTCAACAGAAAATGTTGATCCAAATCCTGAGATCTGGGAGGTATATAGGAAGATTTTTAATGAAAAAAGTGTTGAAAATAATAATATTATGTATATGAACAGAGAAGATTTTTATGAAAGAGGCAAGAGGGCATATGCTATTGTTGCTACTGGTGAAGAAGCAATTTATGCAAACGTTATCTTAAAAAAGGGTGTTATAAAGTAATTTATATGTAGAGGAGTGTGTAAGATGAAAGTATATCCTAAAATAGGCATTAGACCAACAATTGATGGTCGTCAAGGGGGAGTTCGTGAGTCATTAGAAGAAAAGGCAATGAAAATGGCTCAGTCAGCAAAGGAATTAATAGAAAATTCTCTTTTCTATGCAGATGGAACGCCAGTTCAATGTGTGTTGGCAAGTAGAACAATTGGTGGTCGTGGAGATGCTGGAATTGTTCAGCAAGAGTTTACAGGACAAAATATAGTGGCAACATTATCTGTAACACCTAGCTGGTGTTATGGAACAGAAACAATGGATCTTGATCCAAATACCATTAAAGCTATATGGGGGTTTAATGGAACAGAAAGACCAGGAGCAGTTTATTTAGCTGCTGCGATGAGTGGATATGCTCAAAGGGGATTTCCTGCTTTTAAGATTTATGGACATGATGTACAAGAACTAGATGATAACACAATTCCAGAAGATGTTAAAGAAAAAATACTTTCATTTGCAAAAGGGGCTATTGCTGTTGGTCAAATGAAAGGTAAATCTTATGTGAATATTGGTTCTTCTGCTATGGGTATTGCAGGTTCACAAGTAGATGTAAGCTTTTTTGAGGATTATCTAGGAATGTTAGTTGAATTTGTAGATATGACAGAAATTTTACGTCGTATTCATTTAGGAATTTTTGATGAAGCAGAATATGATAAAGCTTTAACTTGGATAAAAGCTAATTGTCGTGAAGGAATGGATATAAATGAGGGGAAAGACTTACCTCATATTATTAAGAAATCAAAGGTCGTTCCACCAGATAAGGATTGGGAGTTTATTGCAAAGCAAGCTATTATTATTCGTGATATTTTATTTGGTAATAAAAAACTATCAGAATTAGGTTGGAAAGAAGAGGCTAGAGGTAGAAATGCCATAGCAGGCGGTTTTCAAGGTCAAAGACAATGGACTGATTGGTTACCTAATGGTGATTTTACTGAAGCAATTATGGCTTCAACATTCGACTGGAATGGTCCTAGACAAGTAACTGCTTTTGCAACTGAAAACGATACATTAAATGGTGTTTCAATGCTACTTGGAACATTACTTACCAATAAAGCACCTATTTTCTCTGATGTAAGAACTTATTGGAGTCCAGAATCAGTTAAAAGGGTAACTGGTAAAGAGTTAACTGGAAAAGCTAAAAATGGAGTTATACATCTTATTAATTCAGGTGCATCTGCTTTAGATGGTACAGCAGCTTCAAGAGATAGGGATGGAAATAGAACAATGAAAGAGTTTTGGAATATGACAAATGAAGATGTTCAGTCATGTTTAAAAGCAACAGATTGGTGTAGAGCTAATTATGAATATTTCCATGGAGGCGGCTTTTCATCACATTTTAAAACAGAAGCAGAGCTACCAGTTACATTAATACGAGTTAATTTGATTAAAGGAATTGGACCTACATTACAAATTGCTGAGGGATATACTTGTGTACTTGATGAAGAGATACATAAAGTTTTAGACGAAAGAACAGATAAGACTTGGCCTACTACTTGGTTTGCTCCTAATTTGGGAGAAGATGGCTTTGAAACTGTTTACGATGTAATGAATCATTGGGGAGCAAATCATGGTGCATTTGTTCATGGTCATATAGGAGCAGATTTAATTACTCTAGCAAGTATGCTAAGAATTCCAGTTACACTTCACAACGTACCACGTGAAAAGGTTTTTAGGCCAAATATCTTTGAAGGAGCAGGAACAAAAGAGCTAGAAACTGCTGATTTTGAAGTATGCAAATTATTAGGTCCATTATATAAAAAATAGAGTTACATTTATGAAAGGCGTGATTAAAGATGATAATGGAAAAGGAAAGAAAACAGTTAATTAACTATGGAAAAAAGTTGGTTATAGAAAAGTTGACAAAAGGAACAGGGGGAAATCTAAGTATTTTTGATAGAAATCTAGGTTATATTGCTATTACCCCATCTGGAATTGATTTCTTTGAAATGAATGAAGATGATATTGTAATTTTAGATTTGAATGGCAATGTAGTTCAAGGAGAAAATCTTCCTTCAAGTGAATGGCAAATGCACTTAAAACTATATAAGACTAGAGAGGACATTGATGCTGTAATTCATGCACATACAATGTATTCTACAGTTTTAGCATGTTTATATGAAGAATTACCAGCAACGCATTATATGATTGCAGTAGCTGGCAAAAATGTAAAAGTTGCAAATTATGCTACTTATGGAACTGAAGAGTTAGCAGAAAATGCAGCAAAAGCTATGGAAAATAGAAAAGCTGTATTATTAGCTAATCATGGAATATTAGCTGGATCAAAGGACTTATTAAATGCTTTTAATATTATAGAGGAAGTTGAATATTGTTCAAAAATATATTGTATTTCTAAAAGTATAGGAAATCCAGTAATCTTATCAGATGCTGAGATGGAATTGATGGATAAAAAGTTTGTTTCTTATGGTCAACGCAAGGCTAAGGAAGTGAGGTAGTATGAAATATTAGTAAGTAGAAAAATGGAGTATTAGTAGCAAGTAATGCTGAAAATGCTCCAGAAAGAATTATATTCTATCCTTCTATGCAATCTTGAATAAGAAAGAAATATATGGGATAAAGTACTATGATTATGAAAGTGATATATTAGATATATTTAGGTTCATATAAGCTTAGTACAACAAATGAAGAATTCATTCACATGTGAATTATTTAACCTAAAATTAATTTGAAAAGAGGGCAAAAAAGTTGCTTAGTTGTTCGGAAAAAGTAGCTACTTTATTGGCAGAAATCCCTAAAATTAAACTTATATTTTTTATAAACGAAATATACTTAAAAATTGGTTAAAATAAAGAGTTTTATATTATTTTTGATTATGGATTGATAACTTATAATTATTTAGAGTATAAACCTTAAATGGAGGCTTGAAGAGATGAAGAAAAAAAATGGATTAATAATAGCCAGTCATGGATATTTTGCAAATGAAGCACTTAATAGCGTAAAGATGATTAGTGGAGATATAGATGAAGAAATAATAAGAACATATTCTATGACATTAGGTAAAGATTTAGATACGGTAGTTGAAGAAATAAACGATGAAATATTAAACTTAAGTAGAAGTGTTGAGAATGTTTACTTATTTACAGATTTAATGGGTGGAACTCCAAGTAATGCATCTATTACAAACTCATTAAATCATAGTGAATTAAATATTAATGTTGTTAATGGTTTTAATTTGCCGCTATTGTTATCATTTGTTCTAAACATAAATAATGATATCGATATAGATTTCTTATTAGAAGAGGCAAAATTAGCAATTATAAAAGTTAATAATAAATTAAATGAAGAAGGGGGTGAACTATAAGATGGCAATAGAATTTGTAAGAATTGATGACAGACTTATACATGGACAAGTTGCTACAACATGGGTAAAGAAATATGATATAGAACAAATTATTATAGTAAACGATAAGGTGGCAGGTGATAAAATACAGCAATCTGTATTAAAAATGTCTGCACCACCAGAATTAAAAGTTGCAATATTTGGAGTAGATAAATTTACAGAAGTATATAATAGCAACCCTATAAAAAGAAGAACAATGCTTATTTATACAAATCCAGAAGATGTTTATAAAAATGTTAAAGGTGGATTAAAGTTCCCTTATTTAAATGTAGGTGGAATGAAAATGGTTGAAGGTAAGAAGAAGATATCTAAAGCTGTTTCAGTAGATGAAAGAGATATAGGATTCTTTACAAAACTTTTAGATGAAGAAATAAAAATAGAAGTTCAAATGGTTCCAAATGACAAGGAAGTTCAATTAAGAGAAATTATATAATGTAAGGAGTGTATAATATGTTTTTTGAAGCGCTACTATTAGCAATACTAACTATTATTTGCACTATTGATACAAGTGGTCCTCAAACAGCGATTTATAGACCGTTATTTGCTGGGGCAATTACAGGACTAATATTAGGTGATTTCAGACAAGGTTTAATTATAAGTGCTACCTTAGAATTAATGTGGTTAGGTGTAGTTGGAGTAGGAGCATATACACCACCAGATATAATATCAGGGGCTATAGTAGGAACAGCAATAGGTATTATATCAGGTGAAGGTGCAGTTGCAGGTGTTGCAATAGCAGTACCAGTAGCAGTTGTATGTCAACAATTAGATATGCTAGCAAAGACTTTAGATATTTCTTTTGCTCATAAAGCTGATAAAGCAGCAAGTGAAGGTAATTTAGGAGCAATTGATTTATATCACTACTTAAGTTTAGGGATTATTTGTTTATTTAAAGCAGTACCAGTATTTTTAGCAATACTAGTAGGGGGAGAATATGTATCTAAACTATTCTCATATATCCCTCAAGTAGTATTAGATGGTTTATCAGCTGCTGGTGGAGTATTACCTGCTGTTGGATTCGGTATGTTATTATCACTTATGCTTAAAAAGAATATGTGGATTTTTCTTCTAGTAGGATTTGTTTGTTCAGTTTATGGAAATATGCCTACAATTGGGATAGCACTTATTGGAATAATAATGGCAGTACTTTATGTAATGTTTAATGAAAATAAAGAGATGAAAAAGGTTACTGAAACTGTAGAAATTGAAGAGAGTGGAGGTTACGATTTATAATGGAAAGCGGAAATAAAATACAAAAATCAGATATTAAAAAAGTATTTTGGAGATTCCAACTATACGGTGGTTCATGGAACTTTGAAAGAATGCAAAATGTAGGGTTTTTATATTCAATTAAACCAGTATTAAAAAGATTATATGCAAATAAATCTAAAGAAGAGATGTCTACTGCAATGAAGAGACATATGGAGTTCTTTAATACTAATCCAACTATGGCAGCTCCTATTATAGGTGTAACCTCTGCCCTTGAAGAAGCTGGTGGAAATGAATCAGGCGATGCAACAACTGCAGTAAAGGTTGGTTTAATGGGACCTTTAGCAGGATTAGGTGATAGTATTATTTGGTTAACTTGGATGCCTATATGTATGAGTTTAGGTGCTTCTTACTCAAAAGAAGGAAATCCTCTAGGATTAATTATAGCATTCTTAATGTTCAACATAGTGAATATGGGAGTTAAATATTATGGATTAAAAATAGGATATAATAAGGGCGCTGAATTAATTAAAGAAACAAGTGAAAGTGGAGTATTACAAAAATATACTAAAATGGCAACGGTACTTGGATTAGTATTAGTTGGTGGTCTAATACCTCAAATGGTTAATTTAAATTTAGCTTTAGAATTTACTCAAGGCGAATTGGTAATTTCACTACAACAAATCATAGACCAAATATTCCCTAAATTATTGCCTTTACTAACTACATTAGGATGTTATTCGTTAATTAAAAAAGGTAAGAGTTCTGTAAAAATATTAGTTGCTATAATAGCAATTTCTATATTATTAGTGTTTGTAGGAGTATTATAATTTAAAATTATATTGAAAACAGGATATATTTCAATAATTTGATATATATCCTGTCTTGTTATAGGAGGAAAATATGAATTTATGGTATAGAAAGCCAGCAGAAAATTGGAATGAAGCATTGCCACTAGGAAATGGGAAAATAGGTGGTATGGTTTATGGAAATATTGTAGATGAACAAATATCTTTAAATGATGAAGGGGTATGGTATGGTGGTGGAGATACTAATAGAAACAATCCAGATTCATTAAAGAACTTAGGAAAGATAAGAGAATTATTATTTAATGGTGAAGTAAATAAGGCAGAAGAGCTAGCAAAGATTTCTATGTATGGAACACCTAGAAATATGAGGCATTATGAAACACTAGGAGATTTATATATAAAGCATAAAAATATAAATGAAAACAATGTTAAAAATTATAAAAGAGGACTAGATATAAATAATGCTATAGCATGGGTTGAATATGAGTTTCAAGGAATAAGTTACAGACGTGAATATTTTATTTCTCATGTTGATGGTGTAATGATCATTAAGTACACTTCCAGTGAAAAAAAAGCTTTAAGTTTAACAATGAATTTAGATCGTAAGAAAAAGTTCTTAGATAAGATGGGAAAATTAAATGAAAACACTATTATGATGTCTGGTGTAACAGGCGGTAAAAATGGACTTGCCTTTAATGCAGCATGTAAACTTATAGGTGTCGGAGGAGAAGTTTATACTATAGGTGAAACAATTGTAGGTGAAAATTTAGATGAAGCTATAATTGTATTTTCTTCTGATACAGATTATTCAAATGATAATCCCAAAAGTGCAGTTATTAATAGGCTTGATAACATAAATTATGAGGGATATGATGTTTATAAAAATAATCACATAAAAGATTATAAAAGATATTTTGATAATATGAAACTGAAATTTGAAGGTAAAGCGTATGATAATCTTCCAACAGATGAAAGATTAAATCTTGTTAAGGAAGGAAAAGTAGATATAGGATTAATTAATCTTTACTTTCATTATGGTAGATACTTACTTATATCTTGTAGTAGACCAGGAGGATTAGCTGCTAATTTACAAGGGATATGGTGTGAAGATGTAGATCCAATTTGGGGTTCGAAATATACAATAAATATTAATATTCAAATGAATTATTGGCTAACAGGGCCCTGTGGATTATTAGAATTAAATAAACCTTTATTTAATTTAATTGACAATATGAGAGAAAGTGGGAGAATAACTGCAAGAGAAATGTATAATAGTAAAGGATTTGTAGCACATCATAATACTGATGCTTTTGGAGACACTGCTCCTCAATCACACACAATTGCTGCTACTATTTGGCCATTGGGAGCAGCTTGGCTTTGTACACATATTTGGGAACATTATCTATTCTCATTAGATAGGGAATTTTTAAAAGAATATTATCCAATAATGAAGGAGTCAGCAGAGTTTTTTGAGGACTACTTGGTTGAAAATAAAGAAGGTTATCTAGTAACAGGGCCATCTGTTTCACCAGAAAATACCTTTATTTTAGAGAATGGTCAAGAAGGAAACCTTTGTATGGGACCAACCATGGATATCCAAATATTAAGATTATTGTTTACAGATTGCATAGAAGCCAGTAAATGTCTAAATATTGATTCTGAATTTAGAAATAAATTAGAAGTAATGGTAGGTAAGCTTCCACCAACTAAAATTGGTAAGTATGGTCAAATTCAGGAATGGGCAGAGGATTATGAAGAAAAGGATTTAGGGCATAGACATGTTTCTCAGCTATTTGGATTACATCCATCTAATGAAATAAGTCTAGAGAAGACTCCTGAATTAGCAAAAGCAGCAAAAGTTACATTAGAGAGAAGACTTAAAAATGGTGGAGGACATACAGGGTGGAGCCGTGCTTGGATGATAAATTTCTGGGCTAGACTACAAGAAGGAGAAAAGTTATTTAATGACTTACAGTCCTTATTAAGTAATTCTACTATGAATAATTTATTAGATAATCATCCTCCATTTCAGATAGATGGAAACTTTGGTGCTGTAGCAGGTATATGTGAGATGCTATTACAAAGTCAAAATGGTAGTCTAGAAATTTTACCATCTATTCCTGAAGAACTTAAAAATGGAGAAGTTGTAGGTATTAATGGAAGAGGTAGTTTCGAACTTGATTTTAAATGGATTAATGGAAAAATAACTTACTTAAAAGTTAAAGGTAAGCCAGGAAGTTCATTTAAGCTTAAAATAAAGAAAGAAAACTCAATAAAGGGAAATGATATAAATAAAGAAGTAGTTATAAATAATAATGGAGAGTATATATTAGAAAATTAATATATATGAACTGATTTAGTATGGAGATATACAAAATACTGTAGAAAAGTTATAAAATAAAATGAAGATTTTTTATATGGGTATAGATTGAAAAGATAGTATTTAATCGCATTAGCAAAATCAAGAGCAAGTTGAAGATAAGTTGATTTAAAGTTATATATATGAATTGAATTAGATTTAAGCATAAAAAATTAACATCTTTCATAATTTTAAAAATAGTATTAGAAAATCCCAATAAGTCAAAAAATTTATTGGGATTAAATATTTCATATATTTAGGTTTGATATTTTTTGGAGTTTTATTAGCTCAAGGTATAAGATTTTCTAAAACTGGACCTAGGTCAATATATTGGACACATTTTCCTTAAATTTTTCTTAGCTGATCTTCTTTCATTTGAGGAGTTATATAACCTATAGATCCATAAATTCTTTTTCGGTTATACCATGCATCAATAAGTTCAAATATATCTATTTTAGTAGTCTCATAATCATAGTATTTAATATGATTTACAGGTTATTTCTTGAAAAAAGATAAACAATATAAGGCTGTTACGCATTTATCTCAAAAGGCTGATTTTATGTTTATTGTATGTTTGTTGTATGTGAAGAAGGAATAGAGGAACAGTATGATTATTGTGTAGGGAATATTATTCCTAAGTATATAAAACAAGGTGTTAGTTTTGAAGAAATAGCCATTATTGTACAATATAATAAACACGCAAAAGAGTTGGGGATAATATGCGAAGATAAAGGTATTCCTTATTATATTGCAAAGCATGAATATGATAGAAGTGATATAATAATATGGTTAGAGAGATGTGCTGGATGGGTTATTGATAATATATCACAATCATTTGAAAATATTTTTTTATTTTTGGAAAAAATTAATCAACAAGTATTACGATAAGAAAATAACAGCTAAGAATCGTCTACTTGAGAAGAGAAGATTAGAAAATATATTGATGAAGAGTAAAAAAATATTATAATAATTTAGAAAAATGGGTGCAATTTTTAATTAATAATTTAGAATTACGCAATATGTTAAATAAATCTATATTATATCCAGATGAAGTTGAAAATATAGATAGATTTATTAAGGTAATAAAGGAAAGTGGGTATTCTAATAGAAATGTAGGGATATTTGCAAAGATAGGAAAACCTAAAAATCAGATAACTATAACTACACTACATAGTTCTAAAGGGCTAGAGTTTGAAGTTGTTATTATATTAGGTATGGAAGAGGGGAATTTTCCAGATTATAGATCAATAACTCAAAGAGAAATAGAAGAAGAAGAGAGAATATGTTTTGTATGCATTAGTAGAGCAAAGAGCACTTGTGTGTTAATGAGATCTATATATTATAATATTCCTACTAAGGATAATAGAATATGGCATAAATTAATGGAAGAATCTAGATTTTGGGCGAGATTATATAACAAATATAATAAAGGATAACAAAAAAGCCTGCATATTTGATTGTAGGCTTTTTGATTCTAGTACCTATGAAATTTCAATGATAGTTGATAATAAATCAATTATTTCATCTTTTTGATATTTAGGTATATCTAAATTTAACAATTGTTTTAATAGGTAAATATCATTTGAATTAATATTAGAAATGTCAATTTTAGCGTTTGGATAAGTAATAATTTTTTTAGTTATTGTACCTAAAGTATTATTTACAAATAGAATATTTTTATATCTTTGTAGTCCTTTTAAGTATAAAATAATACCTTGTTCAGAATTAAATATAAATTTTATTCTATTTAGTATAGTAGTGACTTCTCTTTTAGAAAAATTTTCTTTAATAAAGTTATTCTCCATATAGTTAATGAAATTCATATCAATTTTTGTTTTTTTAGTAGAATTCATATAATCTGCTATATGATTAATTAAAAAGGTGTTTTCTGTAAAAAGTTCATCAGATTTTGAATATCCTTCTAGTAAATTATCAATTTCTTTGTAATTTTTCATATCATCAAATCCCTTCGTATTTTTATTTGTATGCAATATATACTGGTGTTAGTATAAAGTAGTGGACACATTAAATCGA
>ERZ773103.2510-NODE-2510-length-16845-cov-7.279690_pt1 | contig 16845 bp, 12 predicted proteins | sample MGYA00511118_ERZ773103 | MGnify/ENA primary metagenome ERZ773103 (study PRJEB29015, sample SAMEA2737821) | human gut metagenome | biome: human gut; feature: human-associated habitat; material: faeces | place: China | collected 2012 ... | reverse complement strand
AGAGCACTTGGCTACGGACCAAGGTGTCGGGGGTTCGAATCCTCTCACGCACGTCAGTAAAATAGAAGGCAGGATATTATATATCCTGCCTTTTATTTTATTCGAGTCCAGTCGGACTCGAACAGGGTTCGCTCTCCGCTGTCGCTTCGGTCGGTGCTAAACAGAGGTCCACTGGACCTCTAGCACCCTCTCACGCACGTCGGTAAAATAAGAAGACAGGATATTATATCCTGTCTTCTTATTTTATTGTGTCACAGTAATTTTAAATACTGAACAGGCACCTGTTTGGTCAGCCAGACGCCATTGACTGACAGGAAAAATGGATAGCCATCTTTGCGCATCTGTCTAGCAGCAACCTGATAAATAACTTCTTTTCCATGTCGTTTTCCAACTTTAGCAGCGGTTTCTGTGTCTTGTGACAGATGCACGTACAATCTGCTTTTAGGAATCAGTCCCATTTCGTTGATAGAAGTGACATATTTTTCTCCGGTGCCATGGTAGAGGTATTCGGGTGGTTCTTTTTCTTCTAATTCCACATCTACAGGAATGGAATGCCCTTGATTTGCCCGAATCAGGGATTTATCTGCATTGAAAGAATAGCGCTGTTTGTTATCAGTCTTTACAATTTCTTCCAGAGTTTCCATATTAAATCCAGGATTATTTTTGACAATCCCTGTAATCAGTTCATCGACATTTGCCCAGCCATGTTCATCCAGGGAAATGCCGATGACTTCTGGTTTATGGCGCAGGATCAAGCTTATATAGCGGCTTAATTTGGTTAAATCCATCGTGTGTACCTCCAATCGTTAAAATAATTGTTTCAGTAAAATTATTATAGCAAATACTTTGTCTTACCATAGTAGTTTTTGATTTTCTTTGCCATAAGCTTTCTGAAAAAGTATACCGTCACAGAAAAAATCTTTTTTTCAAAGGAAAATATATTGTTCTTACCAGATTTCTCCGGTAGAAATGAACGGGAACAAAACATACCTGACTCTCTATATTTTTATGGAATGGAAAAAGGAACTGATTGGAGAGTGTATGTTTTCAGATCAGGTAAAACGATATTAAAAAGCGCAGAAAATAGGATATTAATGTCAGAAAAAAACTGGTATAATGCTGATAACAGGTTCAAAAGGAACAGGAACGTTGAAAACCCGTTATACAGATTTAAATCTGATAATAAAATAACGTCAGAAAGAAATAAAAAATATCCAGACGGACGGGGAAATGCATTTGATAATGCGATGAATAAAGAGTCGTATGATATTGAGTTTTGCATCACTATTTTGTCGTAGGAAAAACATGATTCCCTGGAAAGGAGAAAGAATGAACATTGAAACCATATTAGTGGAAACACTTGGTAAAAATATTTCTGTCAGTTCAGACAGAGAAATCTATGAAGCATTGCTGACTATCGCACAGAAGATGGCAGAGAAAAAGGAGAGTAACGCAGGAAAGAAAAAAATTTATTATGTATCAGCAGAATTTCTTATCGGAAAGCTGCTCTCCAACAACCTGATCAATCTCGGTATCTATGATGAGGTAAGAGAGATTCTTGCAAAGAATGGCAAAGATATTTGCGAAATCGAGGAGATCGAAGTCGAACCGTCTCTCGGAAATGGCGGTCTTGGCCGTCTGGCAGCCTGTTTTTTAGACTCCATTGCTACACTGGGATACAACGGTGCAGGCATCGGACTGAACTATCATCTTGGCCTGTTCCGTCAGGTATTTGAAAATCATCTGCAGCAGGAAGAGGGCAATCCCTGGATGCAGGGGAACCGCTGGCTGAAACGGACAGATATCGGATTTCCGGTTTCTTTTGGAAACGGATTGACGTTGCAGTCTGTCATGTATGAGATACTGGTAACCGGTTACGACAACCGGACGAACAAATTGCAGCTGTTTGATGTGGATACAGCAGATGAATCCATCGTCCATGACGGCATTGACTTTGATAAAACGGAGATTGCAAAAAATCTGACACTGTTCCTTTATCCGGATGACAGCGATGATGACGGCCGTAAACTGCGTATCTATCAGCAATATTTTATGGTCAGCAATGGCGCTCAGCTGATTCTGAAAGAGAGCGTAGAGCGTGGATCGAATCTGTATGATCTGGCGGATTATGCCGTGATCCAGATCAATGATACGCATCCGACCATGATCATTCCGGAGCTGATTCGTCTGCTCATGGAGCGTGGGCTTTCCATGGACGATGCCATTACGGTAACCGAGAAGACCTGTGCCTATACCAACCACACGATCCTTGCGGAAGCGTTGGAAAAATGGCCGTTGGATTTCTTAAAAGAGATTGTTCCACAGCTGGTACCGATCATTGAAATTCTGGACGACAGAGTGCGCAGACGCTGTGAAGATGAAAGCCTTGCCATTATTGATAAAGACGATGTCGTTCATATGGCGCATATTGATATCCATTACGGATTCAGTGTCAATGGCGTGGCTGCATTACATACAGAGATTCTGAAAAATACAGAACTGCATAAATTCTACAAACTTTATCCGAAAAAATTTAACAATAAGACCAATGGTATTACTTTCCGCCGCTGGCTGTTGCATTGTAATCCACTGCTGACAGATCATCTGGCACAGTGGATCGGCGATGGCTTTAAGAAAAATGCGAATGAATTGAAGAAGCTGGAGAAGTTTGCTGAAGACGCTGCAGTTCAGGCTGAATTGTTAAACATCAAAAAAGAAAACAAACATCTTCTGGCGGAATATCTGAAAGAGACACAGGGCATCGTTCTGAACGAGGATTCTGTATTTGACATTCAGATCAAACGTCTTCATGAGTACAAACGTCAGCAGATGAATGCGCTGTATGTCATTTACAAATATCTGGAGATTAAAAGGGGCACGATTCCACAGACACCGATTACTGTTATTTTTGGCGCAAAGGCAGCGCCTGCGTATGTGATTGCAAAGGATATCATCCATCTGATCCTCTGCTTGCAGGAAATCGTGAACAATGACCCGGATGTCAATCCATATCTGAATGTTGTCATGGTGGAAAATTATAATGTGACGCTGGCGGAAAAACTGATTCCGGCCTGTGATATTTCCGAGCAGATTTCACTGGCATCCAAAGAGGCCAGCGGTACGGGAAATATGAAATTCATGCTGAACGGAGCAGTAACGCTGGGCACGGAAGATGGTGCAAATGTGGAGATCCATCAGTTTGTGGGGGATGAGAATATCTATATCTTCGGTGCCGAAAGCGATGCGGTCATCGAGCATTATGAGAAAGCTGATTATAAGCCGTCTGATTATTATAAAAAGAATCCGAAGATTCAGGAGGCACTGGACTTCATCACAGGTCCGCAGATGCTCAAAGTGGGGGAAAAAGAAAATTTGGAGCGTCTGTCCAAAGAGCTGAAAAAGAAAGACTGGTTTATGACGTTCTTGGATCTGGAGTCTTATATCGAGACAAAAGATCGTGCAATGGAAGATTACAGAGACAGAGAAGCATGGGCAAAGAAGATGCTTTACAACATCAGCAATGCCGGGTTCTTCTCCTCAGACCGTACCATTTACGAATACAACAGAGATATCTGGAAACTGGAGGACTAAGAAAATGCGAAAAAGTGGAATTTTGATGCCGGTATTTTCACTCCCATCCAGATATGGGATTGGAAGCTTTTCCAAAGAGGCATATGAATTTGTAGATTTCCTGAAGGCAGCTGGACAGAGTTGCTGGCAGGTGCTGCCCATGGGACCGACAAGTTATGGGGATTCTCCGTACCAGTCCTTTTCCTCTTTTGCCGGAAATCCGTATTTTATCGATCTGGAAACATTGGGAGAACAGGGACTGCTGCGCCCGGAATATTATGACGGCATGGACTTTGGATGCGATCCGCAGCAGATCGATTATGTGAAACTGCATGAGCATCGGGGACGGATACTGCGGATGGCGTGCGAGAAATTCTTTTGCAAGTTTGGAGCTGATGTACAGGCGGGTAACAGGAAGCCAGATCGTATACAGTCGGGAGATAAAATATTCGATGATAAAACATATAGTATAAAATCCTCTGAAGGTAAAGTCTTTGAAGATAAACTATCCGATAGTGAGAAGTTAAAAAGTATATCATCCTGTAAAAAAACAATTATAGAATCTCCGACAGTCACGGGTGCGAGACTCAATCTAAACGGAGCAGATTTCCTAGAATTTTGCAGGGAAAACAATGACTGGCTGAAAGATTATGCCCTGTTTATGGTATTAAAAGATCTTCATAATGGGAAATGCTGGACACAGTGGGAGGATGCTTATAAAAACCGGGATCAGGCGGCTTTGAAGATGATTGCCGTTCAGAAGCGGGAAGAGATTAGGTTTTACTGCTTTGAACAGTATCTGTTTGACAGACAGTGGAAAGCGCTTCATGCCTATGCGGCAGAAAACGGTATTTCCATCATCGGAGATGTACCAATCTATGTGGCACTGGACAGTGCGGATGCATGGGCACAGCCGGAGCTGTTTCAGTTTGATGAAGAGCGCAATCCGAAAGCGGTGGCGGGTTGTCCGCCGGATGCGTTTACTGCTACCGGACAGCTGTGGGGCAATCCGCTCTATGACTGGCCGTACCATAAAAAGACCGGTTATGCATGGTGGGTGCGCAGGGTAGCGCATTGCCTGAATTTATTTGATACCGTGCGGATCGATCATTTCCGTGGTTTTGAATCCTATTATTCCATTCCGGCTGAAGATAAGACGGCGGAGTTCGGCCACTGGGAGCCTGGTCCGGGTATGGATCTGATGAATACGCTGAAAGAAAAGCTGGGAGAGGTATCTATTATCGCAGAAGATCTTGGCTTCTTGACAGATTCTGTGCGTCAGATGCTGGCAGACTCCGGTTTTCCGGGCATGAAAGTACTGCAGTTTGCTTTTGATGCTAGGGAAGAGAGTGATTATCTTCCTCATAATTATGAGAAAAACAGTGTTGTGTATACAGGCACCCATGATAATGATACTACCCGTGGCTGGTATGAGACCATGAGTGACGAAGACCGTGCATTTGCTGTGAAATACATGAACAACCCTTATACATTGCCATCCGGAATTCCCTGGGATTTCATCCGTCTGGCTATGGCAAGCGTCTCAGACCTGTGCGTCATCCCAATGCAGGATTACCTCTGCCTCGGAAGCGAAGCCCGGATCAATACGCCGTCCGCACTGGGCGACAACTGGAAATGGCGGATGCTGTCAGGCTGCCTGACAGATTCGCTGGCAGAGAAGATCCGAAATCTGACGGAGTTGTATGGACGGGGCATTAGCAAGAAGCGTACGTTGGAATCTTTTATGGACGAATAAAATGTCCCAAAGTAATACTTATCTGATGCACGCCAAATAATAATCTGAAAATGCATGATTAAGAAATAGAAGTTGATACATTTAAAAAAGTTGTGTTTCAGCTTCTATTTTTATGGTATGATTAGATTCAGACTGTTTAGAAAATATCAGAAGATGGAGATAAAGGAATGAGTATATTAAACGTAGAGCATCTGACCCACGGCTTCGGGGACAGAGCGATTTTTTCAGATGTGTCTTTTCGATTGTTAAAGGGAGAGCACATCGGCCTGGTAGGCGCAAACGGCGAGGGTAAATCCACCTTTATGAGTATTGTGACAGGAAAGCTCATGCCGGATGAAGGAAAAGTGGAGTGGTCTAAAAATGTCCGTGCCGGATATCTGGATCAGCATGCGGCACTGGAAAAAGGCATGACCATTCGGGAAGTGCTGAAATCTGCTTTTGATCCTCTGCTTCAGAAGGAAGAGCGGATGAATGAGATCTGTGATCTGCTGGGCACGGCGGATGAGGTGCAGATGAATGTTCTGATGGAAGAACTGGGTACGATCCAGGATGAGCTGACGCTCCATGATTTTTACACCATTGATGCAAAAGTGGAAGAGATCGCCAGAGCATTTGGATTGCTGGATCTGGGGCTGGACAGAGATGTTACGGATCTTAGCGGTGGTCAGAGAACAAAAGTATTGCTGGCAAAATTGCTGCTGGAGAAGCCGGACATCCTTTTGCTGGATGAGCCAACGAACTATCTGGATGAAGAACATATTACGTGGCTAAAACGCTATCTGCTGGATTATGAGAATGCATTTATCCTGATCTCTCACGACATACCGTTTTTAAATGAAGTGGTAAATATCATCTATCACATGGAAAATCAGGAGTTAAACCGTTATGTCGGCGATTACGATCATTTTCAGGAAGTCTATGCGGTTAAGAAAGCGCAGCTTGAGGCAGCCTACCGCAGACAGCAGCAGGAGATCAGTGAGCTGAAAGATTTTGTGGCGAGAAATAAAGCCCGCGTGTCCACACGAAATATGGCAATGTCCAGACAGAAAAAGCTGGACAAGATGGATGTGATCGAGCTGGCGGCAGAGCGTCCGAAGCCGGAATTTGATTTTCGCTATGGCCGCACGCCGGGAAAAATGTTGTTTGAGACAAAAGATCTCGTGATCGGCTATGACGAACCGTTATCAAAACCGTTGAATTTTTCCATGGAGCGTGGACAAAAGATTGCACTTGTAGGTACAAATGGTATCGGAAAGACCACACTGTTGAAAAGTATCCTCGGTCTGATCCCGTCCATCTCCGGAAGCTGTGAACTTGGGGACAATCTGGAACTGGGTTATTTTGAACAGGAAGTATCACAGGATAACAAAAATTCCTGTATCGAAGAGATCTGGGAAGAGTTCCCGTCCTATTCCCAGTATGAGGTGCGTTCTGCACTGGCAAAATGCGGACTTACTACCAAACATATCGAAAGCCAGGTAAGAGTGCTGAGCGGTGGCGAGCAGGCAAAGATCCGTCTGTGTAAGCTCATCAACCGGGATACAAACTTTTTATTATTGGACGAGCCGACGAACCATCTGGATGTGGATGCCAAAGATGAACTGAAGCGCGCTCTGCAGGAATACAAAGGAAGCATCCTTCTCATCTGCCATGAGCCGGAGTTTTATCAGGATGTGGTAACCGATGTATGGGATATGAGTCAGTGGACGACGAAGGTGTTCTAAACAGAGTGGAATATAGTCTATATTTTATAATATGCGATTGTATATCATAATAAATTATAAAAACGGGTAAGGAATGTTCCAAACTGGAAAAAAACCAGATTGAAAACAATCCTTACCCGTTTTATAAAATACAGAAAAATGAAAGTATCTGTTATTTAAGATTCATACCCATTCGGGTTCTGTGACTGCCATCTCCAGGAATCGGCACACATCTCGTCAAGTCCTCTGGTTGCTTTCCAGCCCAGTACTTTTTCTGCTTTTGCAGGATCAGCGTAGCACATTGCGATATCGCCGGCACGACGAGGTTTGATCTCGTAAGGCAGATCCTTTCCGCATGCTTTAGAGAATGCTTTTACCATATCCAGTACGGAGTAGCCGACACCGGTACCGAGGTTGATCACGTCCAGTCCCGGGTTCTTTGCCAGATAGTCAACAGCTTTTACATGTCCGACAGCGAGGTCTACGACATGGATATAGTCTCTTACGCCGGTTCCGTCCGGGGTATCATAGTCATCGCCGAATACGCCGAGTTTCTCAAGCTTGCCAACGGCTACCTGTGAGATATATGGCATCAGGTTGTTCGGGATGCCTTTCGGGTCTTCGCCGATACGTCCGCTCTCATGGGCGCCTACCGGGTTGAAGTAACGGAGCAGGATAACATTCCATTCCGGATCAGCTTTCTGAACGTCAGACATAATCTGCTCCATCATGGATTTTGTCCAGCCGTAAGGGTTGGTACACTGTCCTTTCGGGCAGTCCTCTGTGATCGGCATTGTTTCCGGATTACCGTAAACAGTAGCGGAAGAGCTGAATACGATATTTTTTACATTCACACGGCTCATGACATCCATCAGGGTCAGAGTGCCGGTAATATTGTTCTGGTAATAAAGAAGCGGTTTCTGTACGGATTCGCCAACCGCTTTTAATGCTGCACAGTGGATGACAGCGTCAATGGATTCTTTGTTGAACATGTCTTCCAGAGCTTTAGCATCGCGCACATCGCCTTCATAGAATTTTACAGTTTTTCCAGTCAGTTCTTCTACTCTTTTCAGAGACTCTTTGGAAGAATTGCACAGGTTGTCGTAAACGATTACTTCATAACCGCTGTTTAACAGTTCTACTGCAGTATGGCTGCCGATATATCCGGCACCTCCGGTAATTAAAATATTTTTCATGGGATATAACCTCCTTAATAACTTCTGAATAGTAATCTTTGCTTTTGAAGATTTATATAGTGATTGAAGAAATATTTTTAGAATGTCCTTTCGGGGAAAAATTCTGAACTAATATTAAAAATCTTCTCTTACTATAATAAGCAGATTGGAAAAGTAATACAAGCATAAAAATGGAAACATTTCTTATATATTAATAAAGATTTCTATGTTGGATATTTTATTGTTTTATTTTTTCATTTCCATTTTACGATTTCTATTTAAAAGTTGATTCATTTCAGTTTAAAATATTGAAAACCAAAATGGATGAATCAATTATCTGGAAAATCGAATTATTTTTTACTCATAGCTTTTGATTTTGCCGTGCAGGCTCTTTGTCCTTCAATGACCGCATTACGCAGTCCTGCTTTTTCCAGAACTGCTACTGCTTCAATAGTAGTTCCGCCCGGAGAGCATACGGCGTCTTTCAGTTCCCCCGGATGTTTACCGGTCTCCAGCACCATTTTTGCAGAACCGAGAACGGACTGGGCAGCAAATTTATATGCCTGTTTTCTTGGCATACCGTCTGCGACAGCGGCATCAGCCATAGCTTCGATGAACATGTAGACGTAAGCCGGAGAGGAGCCGCTGACACCGGTTACAGCATCCATAAGATTTTCAGAGATTACTTCTGATCTTCCAAAGCTGTCAAAAAGCGCTTTTACTTCAGTCAGTTCTTCTTCTGTAACATTGGTATTGGTACACAGGGCACTCATGGATTCGCCTACGAGAGCCGGAGTGTTCGGCATGGAGCGGATCAGATGGATTTCTTTTCCGAACAACTCTTCAATTGCGGCAATGGACTGACCAGCTGCAATGGATACGATGATGGCATCCGGTTTGACGGAGTCACGGATCTGTGGAATGACTGAGGCAAACATATTTGGCTTTACGGCAAGAAACAGGATGTCTGCCTGTGCGGCAGTGGCAGCGTTGTTTGTGCCGGTGTGGATGCCGAAGCTGTCTGCCAGATGCTGTGCGGTGGCATCTGTTTTTGAGGAAGCGAAGATATGGTCTGTATCAGCCAGCCCGGCTGCCAGAATACCGCCGATGATGGCGCTGGCCATATTTCCGCCACCGATGAATCCGATGTTTTTTTTATTCATAATCATATTCTCCTATGAGTTATATTTTCTGCATTATTTATATCTCTTTATTAAGAACCAACTGAGCAGATTAGTATTTGAAATCTATTGTGGCAGAAATCAAGGATGATTGGTATATATTTAAGATATAATGAGCACAAGAGAGCCAACATACTCGTATGATTGACGAGCGGCGAATGTTAATCATAAGCCGCTTTTGCTTATGATATAATACAACGATATCATAGTAAAAAATGCAGGGAAGCGACTGCCACCCTGCATTTTAAAAGACATCACTCGATGATACATGTGCGTATCGCCGTTTTACGTGTTGTTATGATGTTCTCTTTTGTTTTCTGATTTCTTTAGAAATCTGTGAAGTTTTTCTCTTTACGTTTTTCAAGGAAAGCAGTCATACCTTCTGTTTTGTCATGGGTAGAGCAGGTCATGCCAAACAGGTTTGCTTCGTACTCAACGGCATTTTTGATATCCATGTCATAACCATTGTTGATAGCTGCTTTTGCAACTGCAACAGCGTAGCTTGCGTTGCGTGCGATCTTAGAAGCCATCTTTTTAGCGGTAGCCATCAGTTCTTCCTGAGGAACTACTTTATTTACAAGACCGATTCTGTAAGCTTCAGCAGCATCAATGTTAGTGCATGCAAAGATCATTTCTTTTGCACGTCCCATGCCTACGAGACGGGCAAGTCTCTGTGTACCGCCGAATCCAGGAATGATACCAAGACCACATTCCGGCTGTCCGAACAGAGCGTTTTCAGAAGCGATACGGATATCGCAAGCCATAGAGATCTCGCATCCGCCGCCAAGAGCGAATCCGTTTACAGCTGCGATAGTAACCTGACGCATGTTCATCAGTTTGAAGAACGGCTCAGAAGCTCTCATGCCGAATGCACGGCCTTCTGCTGCGGAGAAGTTTACCATCTCGGAAATATCTGCGCCTGCAACGAATGCTTTCTCGCCTGCACCTGTCAGGATCACTACTTTGATATCATCGTTAGCTTCGATCTCTGTCAGTACCTGGTTCAGTTCTGTCAGTGTTTCACTGTTTAATGCGTTTAAAGCCTTTGGTCTGTTGATTGTCAGGACTGCAATGGAATTTTCCACTTCAAGTGTTAAATTGTTCATGTCCTATACCTCCTTGGTCATCTGTTTAAGATTAATAAAATTTGGTTTCCATATTGAAACCGTTCCGAATTCATTATACACTAATTCAATACGTTAAGCAAACAAAATACAGGCAGAAAAACAGAATATAAGTGATTTTTTTTTAAATTGTCGCAGAATAGATGCATGAATAGGGGAAAAAACAGGATGACCATGGTACAGTCAGTGTTGAAATAAGGCTGCCGCAATCCATCGGGATTTAAATGGTGGGGGATATATTGTAAATTTTGTTTACAGGCTTTTTCTGGAAGAAGAAAAATGTTTGATATTAATCCGGTAGCACGAAAATCAGTCTCATCATAAAGAAAAAAGGAGATTTAGATAGAAAATGTTAGAGACATTTAATCTGAAACAGGCGGTAAGACCGCTTCTTATATGGTATGAACAGAATAAACGGACACTTCCTTGGCGGCAGCAGGTGTCGCCTTATCGGGTGTGGATTTCAGAAATCATGTTGCAGCAGACGAGGGTGGAGGCGGTAAAACCGTATTTTGAACGGTTTACGAGAGAACTCCCTGATATCTGCGCACTGGCAGAATGTCCGGAGGAGAAGCTGTTGAAGCTGTGGGAAGGTTTGGGATATTACAACCGTGTAAGGAATATGCAGATCGCAGCACAGACGGTTATGGAACAATATGGTGGAGAACTTCCGGCAGATTATGAGCAGTTATTGCAGCTGAAAGGAATCGGAAATTATACAGCGGGAGCCATTGCATCTATCGCATACGGGATTCCGGTTCCGGCGGTGGACGGAAATGTGCTGCGTGTCATCATGCGTCTGACCGGAGACGACAGTGATATTATGAAACAGTCGGTAAAGACAAAGGTAGAGCAGGCATTGCTTCCGGTCATGCCGGAGAACGAGGCAGGGGCATTTAATCAGGCATTAATGGAGCTTGGCGCTACAGTCTGTGTTCCAAACGGCGCACCGAATTGTGAAGCCTGTCCGTGGAAAACATTTTGCAGCGCAGGTTTGGAAGGAAGCTATGACAGGCTTCCGGTCAAGAGCAAAGCAAAAGCGCGAAAGATTGAACATCGCACGATTTTATTGATCCGTGACGGAGAGCATGTGGTATTGCAAAAGCGGTCGAAAAAAGGTCTGCTGGCAGGATTGTATGAATTTCCCAATTATCTGGCAGAATATTCAGAAGAGGAAGCACTGGAAAAAGTACGGGAGCTGCATCTGCATCCACTGCGTATCCGCAAACTTCCGGATGCAAAGCACATTTTTTCCCATGTGGAATGGCATATGCAGGGTTATATGATACAGGTGGATACCCTGACCCGTGAAGAATCCGGTTTGATGTTTGCTGAAATCGCAGAAGCAGAAGAAAAATACGCCATTCCGTCAGCCTTTGCAGCGTATACTAAACAGCTGAACCTGAAACAGGGAGCTGCGGCGGTAAAAGCTGATCAGGGCGTATTGTGATTATTTTATTGCAGGTGCTGAGAAAGGAAGTATTTTATAACAATATAGATAATTGCTTGAAATGCAGGGAAATCTGGAATTTCAGATATAAAAAGAGGAAGCCGGTACTCTCTGCACCGGCTATCTACATGAAAAAGATTTATGAAAAGAAATTGTGTTGTTGATTTGCTTATCAACTTAAAATCAGTATATCGGGAAATTATGTCCGGCGTATGTGTAAGGTGTGTTTATTTAGTTAATAAAATATGAACAGATTATGAATATGTATTGTTTTGTGGTAATTGATAGTTGTTTTGTACGGATAAAGTGATGATATGGAGAAAAATGGAATGATAATGTTTGGTCAGAATAAACAAATTTAAGTAACAGTTATCATGCAAATGGATTCCTTGAAAGGAACGTAGCCGGATGTTTACAGTAAAAAGAGAAAGGAACATCGGTAAAAGATCAAATATCGAAAACGCATAAAATATGAGAACATTGTTTGGATGATACAGATTCTGATCGTAGCTTTATCAGTTTATTGAAAATTTATTACAACTTTCTATGGAAAGGTTGTATAATAGAATAGAACGGCGAAAAGCAGTTACAGAAATGATGAGAGGATCAGAGAGATTCGATTTCTGGAGGGATAGGGATATATGAAGCTATTAACAGTAACCGTGCCCTGTTATAATTCACAGGATTACATGGAACGTTGCATTGATTCGTTGCTGCCCGGTGGCGAAGACGTGGAGATCATCATTGTGGATGACGGATCTACAGACCGTACCGGAGAGATCGCAGATGAATATGCAAGGAAATATCCGGAGATAGTTCGTGTCATCCATCAGGAAAATGGCGGACATGGCGCAGGACTGAATGCAGGGATCAACCATGCGACCGGATTGTATTTCAAGGTTGTCGACAGCGATGACTGGGTGGAAGAGACCGCATATCGAAAAGTGTTGTCTACGCTTCGCAGTTTATGCAGTGGCGGCTGCATGCTGGATATGATGATCAGTAATTTTGTATATGAAAAAGACGGGGCAAAGCATAAAAGGATCGTAAAATATACGAAGGTGCTTCCGGAAAATCAGTTGTTTGGCTGGGCAGAGACCAAAAATTTTCCTATTGGAAAATATATACTGATGCATTCTGTGATCTACCGGACACAGCTGTTGAGAGACTGTCATCTGGTGCTTCCGAAGCATACGTTTTATGTGGATAATCTTTTTGTGTATATACCACTTCCCTATGTAAAGACTATGTATTATCTGAATGTGAACTTTTACAGGTATTATATAGGAAGAGAGGATCAGTCCGTAAATGAGAGCGTTATGATCCGGCGGATCGATCAGCAGCTGAGGGTAAACAAGTTGATGATCGATGCCTATGATCTGAAACGGATGCAGGATCGGCATCTGCGGCGCTACATGCTCAGTTATCTGGAAATCATCACGATCATATCGACAGTCATGTTGATGAAATCCGGTACAAAGGAAAATCTTCAGAAGAAACGGGATCTCTGGTCTTATGTGCAGAGTCAGGATCGATGGCTGTTTCATCGTCTGCGGAACCATATCATGGGGCAGACGATCCATTTGCCGGGAAAGGGAGGACGCAAGATCTCACTGGCGATCTACAAGGTATCGCAAAAAGTAATAGGATTTAATTAATGTACGGCTGGAATTATTACAATGAAGATTATTGCAATTCATTTTCTGCATGCAAAGGCAGTTGTGCAGAATGAAAAAAGGAAAGCAGTATATCGGTAATATTTCATTAAAAAAATCCAGGTGTATATACTATGATTAAGGAGGAACTAAATAATGGCAGAAAATGAATGCGGAAGCTGCTCCAGTGGAAGCTGTGAAGGGTGTGAAAGCAGTAGCTGTGGTGGAAGCTGTTCCGGACAGGATCCACAGAGCTTTCTGGAAAAATTAAATGAACATTCGGCAGTAAAAAAAGTCATTGGCGTTGTCAGCGGAAAAGGCGGTGTAGGAAAATCCTTTGTTACCGCATCCCTTGCGAGCGCAATGGCGAAAAAAGGATATCAGGTAGGCATCATGGATGCGGATATCACAGGACCATCTATTCCGAAAATGTACGGTGTACACGGTCCGGCACAGGGAACAGAATGGGGCATACTTCCGATCGCAGCTGATGACGGCGTAAAGATTATGTCTATCAACCTTCTGATGGATGATGAAGAGGCTCCGGTCATCTGGAGAGGTCCGGTCATCGCAGGCGTGGTAAAACAGTTCTGGAGTGATGTATACTGGGGCGATATTGATTATCTCTTTGTGGACATGCCGCCTGGAACCGGCGATGTACCGCTGACTGTATTCCAGTCCCTGCCGGTGGATGGCATCGTAGTCGTTACTTCTCCGCAGGATCTGGTTCAGATGATCGTAAAGAAAGCTTACAATATGGCAAATATGATGAAGATTCCGATCCTCGGCGTTATCGAGAACTACAGTTATCTGAAATGTCCGGACTGTGGCAAAGAGATCAAGCTGTTTGGCGAGAGTCACATTGATGAAGTGGCAAAAGATCTGGATATGAAAGTCCTTGGAAAAATGCCTCTGGATCCGGCATACGCGCAGCTGGCAGATGAAGGTATCTTCTATAAGGCAGATAATATTTATCTGAACAAGGCGATAGAAGTGCTGGAAAACCTGTAAGATTAAAAAACAGTTTTTTTAAAAAAAAGAAAATCCCCTGGATAAAATGTAAAATTGACAGATCTTTTCTTACTGGATAAAAATTCATTAAGGAAGGAAACGTTGAAAATACATTTTTTCAGAGGATTTTTTGTTATTTATTTTTCAAATGATGTTCTGTCATCAGTTAATAACAGAATAGCCGAAATTGAGAGAGAATTTGTATATAAAAAAATTTTTATATCTATTTGCACCATCAGATGAGGGAGCATTCGAGGGGACAATATAAAAATGAATAGTGGCATCTATATAAGATTTGCCCTGTAAAACTGGGATTAAAACAGGGTAATTTCCGTGAGGGCATGACAACCAAATTTGCGATTGACTAACGGTATAGTCCTGTGTTACCTTACTGCGTAAACAAAAAAGAAGCAAACATATACTTATAATTGAAAAATAAAAACCGGCAGAAGTTTATGCATATATGGAGGTATAGAGACTATGAAAATGAAAACAGAGGAACAGGTTGTTATGCGGGTATCCGCAACAAGTATAGCGGTAAACCTGTTATTATCATTATTTAAATTACTGGCAGGTATTTTCGGACATTCCGCAGCGATGATCTCTGATGCAGTACATTCCGCTTCCGATGTGTTCAGTACCGTTATTGTCATCGCGGGTGTTAAGATTGCAGGAAAAGATGCGGATAGTGAGCATCAGTATGGACACGACAGATTTGAATGTGTGGCATCTGTTGTACTTGCCATTGTTCTCGGCGCTACCGGTCTCGGCATCGGATTATCCGGTGTAAATAAGATCCGAAGCGGAGAATATGGTTCCTTTGCTGTTCCGGGCATGATGGCCATGATCGCCGCTCTGGTATCCATTGCTGTTAAAGAGTGGATGTTCTGGTATACCAAGTCTGCGGCAAAAAAAGTAAATTGCAGCGCTCTGATGGCAGATGCGTGGCATCATCGTTCTGATGCCATGTCATCCATCGGAAGTTTTGTGGGTATTCTGGGTGCAAGACTGGGATTTCCGATCTTTGATTCTCTGGCAAGTATTGTGATCTGTGTATTAATTTTAAAAGCAGCTGTTGAAATCTTTTTGGATGCGATGAAGAAAATGACGGATGAATCCTGTGATAAAGATACGGTGGAAGAGATGCGTCGGTTTGTGCTGGAACAACCTGGTGTGGATGGTATCGAATCTCTCCGTACAAGAATGTTTGGTTCCAGAATCTACGTGGATGTGGAAATCTGTGCAGACGGCAACCTTCCGTTGTGGAAAGCCCATGATATCGGGGAAGAGGTGCATCAGGGAATTGAAAAGCATTTCGAAAAAGTGAAACACTGTATGGTACATGTAAGCCCAAACAGTGAAGAAAGAACCGATGCATTACACATCGGTTCTTCTGAGAAAACGAAAACATTTCACAAGCGGACTATATAAGAACAGCCACATGATCGCTGCCAGAGCGAATGCAGTCAGCACGTCAAATACAGAATGCTGTTTTATGAACATGGTAGATAAAATGATCAGAATGGTAAGGACCAGGGCTGCGGCTTTGGTTCCTTTCCGTTTTACATGTTTACTGTAAAAGATTGCGACACATGCAGCGATGGAATTGTACACATGGATGCTTGGAAAAAGATTCGTGGGGGTATCCGTACTGTAAAGATGGCGCACCATATCTGTAAAAATGTTGTCTCTTGGAAAGACTTCCGGCCGCAGACAGTGTCCGTTCGGATATAATGTGGAGATGACAAGAAACAGAGTCATTCCTACCCCCAGAAAGATGCACAGCCGGATAAATTCTTTTGCATCTGCAAAAAAGAAAAATACTGCCGTTGCAATGATATAGGCAAACCAGAGAAAATACGGGATGACAAAAAATTCGCAGAAAGGGATCATGTCATCCAGAGGCATATGGATTATATGGAAATTTGTGGTTATATGTTTTTCCAGCCAGGAAAACCAGGGAAAATACAGGAAGACATATAAAAAAATAAGCCCATGTTTATGATTTCTTAAAAATTTCTTTACCTTTTGCATGCGGATTACCTCTATTATATTAATATGTATTTGCAAAAATATTCTTTTTATGTCAAAAATTCATTTGTATCGTGGAAAAAAGTTAAAATAGAGAGTCCGACAACGAACTCTCTATCCATATTTTTATGATAATCGGAGTGACAAGATTTGAACTTGCGATCTCTCGCCCCCCAGACGAGCGCTTTA
>ERZ773103.2498-NODE-2498-length-16900-cov-9.636984_pt1 | contig 16900 bp, 16 predicted proteins | sample MGYA00511118_ERZ773103 | MGnify/ENA primary metagenome ERZ773103 (study PRJEB29015, sample SAMEA2737821) | human gut metagenome | biome: human gut; feature: human-associated habitat; material: faeces | place: China | collected 2012 ... | reverse complement strand
AAAGAGCAGGATATCATTAAGCATGCAGTAGATGGAGAAAACAAATTTCTGTTCTGACAAACATAAAACCAGAGATATTCCTGGCTTCCCCTATTCAACAATAGGATTGCCAGGTCTGCTCTGGTTTTTTCTTATCTTCCTTTCTTCTTAACGACATTAAGGACATCTTTTTCAGCAACCCAAAATGGTCTTAGCTCCTCTTCTGTCATAAAAACCTGGCCTTCAAATACAGCTGCTCCCGCAATTCCTGTATTTTCATTCCTATGCTGAGATCCAAGCTTTCCTGTTCTTTGAAGTTCCTCACTTGTAAGTACCCAATAAATCAGCTCATCACGGCAAACACCAATCCAGATAAACACATCACAGCATGATGGCTTCAACTGCTGATAATGATACTTAAACCCATTTGCAATTGCTTCTGAATGCAAATACGCTCTGCTGACAAGACTTCCACCCGCTTTTGTATCATTTGCCCTACACGCTTTAACTTCTACTCTTATTTCAGGAATCCACAGATCAAATTCTCCATCAAAATCAGGATAAACCGAAACCATATTCTCTTTTGTCGCTTTTACAAAAGCCGGAAACAATTTTAAAATATGCTGCTCACCCCAGGTTTCTCCGAATGTTCTTGGTACCATCTCAAACAAATACAGATATTGGTTTCTTTTCATATAACTTTCATATATTTCCTGATACTGTTCATATGTAATTGCCTGAGCATTCATCAGATACATCAAAATTCTGCTTTCCGCACTAAATGGAAACACTGCATTTTCCTGACTAAAAGCTTCTAAAACTTCAGCATCTGCTCCCGCCTGTTGCAGTAGCTCTTTCAATTGTCTCCGTAATTCTTTCATTTGTATGCCTCGTCTTCACAAACTCTTATCTCTTATTTCCCATACAGAACACAGCCACAACCCCCGGACCTGTATGTGACCCAATCACCGTTCCAATGCAGTTGATCAGAATATTGTGGACTCCCATCTTCTTTTCCACCTGTCTTGCCACAAATTCCGCATCTTCTTTGCAGTCACCGTGTGTGATCATCACAATATCATTATCCCAACCTTCTGACTGCTTCACTGCCATATCTACAATATGCGTCAGTGCCTTCTTTCTGCCACGCTCTTTTCCGATAACCTTCAATTCGCCATGCTCATCCATATGAATGATCGGTTTGATCTGGATCATCGTTCCGACAATCGCGGAAGCTTTAGATACTCTTCCGCCTCTATGTAAATGGAATAAATCATCAATCGTAACGTTATGCATGATGTGAAGCTTGTTCTCCTCCACCCAGGCAGCCACTTCTTCCAGACTCTTTCCTGCACGCTTTAACTGAACAGCTTTGTACACAAGAAGTCCCTCACCCATGCATGCACAAAGCGAATCAATTATAATCAGCTTCTGCTCTGGATACTCTTCCTGCAATTCTTCTGCTGCCATCCGGATACTGTTATAAGTTCCGCTAAGTCCTGACGAAAAAGCAATATATAAAATATCTTTTCCCTCTTTCAGATACGGTTCCAGTGCTTCTCGTGCCTGCTCCGGATTGATCTGAGAAGTTGTCGGCATCGACCCTGCCCTGACTTTTGCAAAAAATTCTTCCCCGGTAAGTCCAATCATATCCTCATAAGACTGTCCATCGATCAGATAAGTAAGAGGAATATATGGAACCCCAAGCTCCTCGGTCAGGTATTCCTTCGGTAAATCCACTGTGCTGTCTGTCATGATCATATATTCACTCATAAGTGTGTCCTCCTTCATCCCTTTAGGGATTTATATATTACTTATAATTATGTACAGTATACCCTCTTTTCCGCAAGATAGCAAAATCTTTTTCCCATGCTAAAAAAATCTTAAGTTTCTTAATAACTTTTGTCATAATCCGGTATATTTTCCTTTTTTTGTGAAATGCTAAATCTATGCAGAATCCAGGCAGTAAAATATTTCCGGGATTCCAGATTTTCTTAACTTTAAATTATCTCTGAATGGAGGATTCAATATGGAAAAACATACTGTCAGTGCTTCCCTCACCGACAATACAAAATATATGAACCGGGCTCTTCCCGTAAAAAAAAGCTTTGATATTATCGAACGAACTCTGATCATCGGCGGACAAAATAGTGCCTTTTATTTTATTGATGGTTTCACCAAAGATGAAATCATGCTGAAACTTATGGACTCCTTCCTCAATATTTCTGCCGATGATATGCCAGAGGATGCAACTTCCTTTTCTACAAGCTGCATCCCCTATGTAGAAGTTGATATTCTCGGTGACTTTGACAGCATTTTCAAAAATCTTCTGTCCGGTGTCACCTGTCTTTTTATTGACGGCTATGAAGCCGCTATTGCCATCGACTGCCGTACTTACCCGTCCCGCAGCATCGAGGAACCCGATAAAGACAAATCCCTGCGCGGTTCCCGTGATGGCTTTGTGGAAACAATCGTATTCAATACTGCCTTGATGCGCCGCCGGATCCGCGATCCGCATCTGATCATGGAAATGTATGAAGCCGGCACTTCCACACGCACCGACGTAGCTCTCTGCTATATGTCCGACCGTGTAGACCGCGAACTTCTGACCACGATCCAGAACAAACTGGAAGAAAGCAAATCCCAGGATCTGAAAATGAGCCAGCAATCTCTTGCGGAAGCTCTCTTTCAGCGCAAATGGTACAATCCATTTCCAAAATATAAATTTACCGAACGTCCAGACACAGCCTGCGCCTGCCTGATGGAAGGAAAAGTGATCATCCTTACTGATACCTCCCCATCTGCACTGATCCTGCCAACCTCCATCTTTGATATGATCGAAGAGGCAAATGATTACTACTTTCCGCCAATCACCGGAATCTACCTGAAAATATCCCGTGTACTGATCACACTGCTGACTGTCTTCATGGTTCCACTCTTTCTGCTCTTTATGCAGAACCCGGCATGGATACCGGAGATCTTCCGCTTCGTTCTGATCGAAGATACGGTCAACATCCCCCTGATCTTCCAGATCCTGATCCTGGAGCTTGCCATCGACGGACTCCGCCTCGCCGCCCTCAACACTCCGAGTATGCTCAGCACCCCTCTCAGCGTCATCGCCGGTATCGTCATGGGGGAATTCTCCGTCGAATCCGGCTGGTTCAACAGCGAGATCATGCTCTACATGGCATTCGTCTCCATCGCCAACTACACCCAGCCAAACTTTGAACTAGGCTACGCATTAAAATTCATGCGTCTCCTGCTCCTTATCCTCACCGCCATCTTCAACCTCCCAGGATTCCTCACAGGCTGCCTCATCGTCATCCTCTGCATCACCTTCAACAAAACCCTATCCGGCCGTAGTTACCTGAACGTAAAATTAAACTAATCCCCTGTAGCCTGCAACAAAATTGCAGGCTACACCTACATAACCTTCACCTTTCCACCACTCCCCTTCCCACCACTACCTAAATCTCCTCAACCGGTTATCAGTCCAGCCTTGTAAAAAAACGCCTCTCTAATACAGTAAATCCGGCAACCGGGATCAAAAAAATAGTGTTCAATTCACTTATTCTGCAATGGAGATGAAACTCAAAAATTGTGGAAGCCTTTGCTGACACAATTTTCGCTCTCAGAGGTTCATCGTAATGCCCTTGCACAATGGAATTGGACACCATTTTTTAATCCCGGTCGCCAACACAACCTATACCTTAGTCTCTCTTTTTTACAACCCTACTTCGTCGTACTGCCAAATCCCCCGTTTCTGACTGCTGTCGCATCATCATCCACAGTAATACCATATTCAACAAAAATCCCCTGCATAAAGCCTGTCCCTTTTCCAAGCTCTACCGTTTTATTCTCATTGGTATCATTCGTCAGTTTCGCAAAGATATGCCCCTCATTATCAGAATAGAAATAATCGCTGTCAATAATTCCTACCGTATTATTCAGCTGCAGACGGAACTTGAATCCAAGTCCGCTTCTCGGATAGCATTTGAGCACCCAGTTTTCTTCCATTTCCACACGGATCCCTGTCGGGATCTTGATCGTCTTTCCCGGCTCGATCACAAAATCATCCGGTGCATAGAAATCATACCCTGCACTTCCTGCCGTTGCACGCTTCGGCAATTTGATTTCTTCATATAAAGCCTTGATCTGATCCTCTGTATACTGCTCACCAAAGGTATCCTTCCATCCTTCCATAAACTGTTCCAGACTTACTTTGTGAAATTTAGCAATTCTCTTCATGTAATACAATTTCTCCTTTTCCTAATGTCTCCGGTACGTTAATGACCATCTGGTTCGCGCTGCCTTTCCAGTGCAGATCCAGTTCTTTCTTCTCAACCTCGAATTCTCCGTCCACCAGAACGTCCAGATAATTTACAATATCCATATTCTTGATATCTTTCCATTCATAACCGGTGTAAAGCCAGATCGTCTTTGACGGAAATTTTTCTTTAATCTCTTTTGCCAGCATCATGACCTCATAGGCATTTGCCGAATGCAGCGGGTCGCCTCCACTGAATGTGATCCCACTGATATAATCCTTCTCCAGTTCTTCAAAAATCTCTGCCTTCGCCTTTTCATCGAAGAAAAGCCCACCATTCGGATCCCAGGTCACCGGATTGTGGCATTTCTTACAGCAATGGTCACATCCTGCAACCCAGAGGACAACCCGCAGGCCATCCCCGTTGAGCATATCATCTTTTGTTATATTATGGTAACGCATTTACATACTTTTCCTTTCCGCAATTTCTGCCATCTTGGCATCATTGAGTCTGGTATCTCCCTTGACTCTCGAATAAGACAGATATCCGTTCATACGGTCAATCTTTGTCAGATTCTTGCTTCCACATACCGGACACACATCCATAGACAGCTCTTCATGACCACAGTCATCACAGTAGGCAAGCGACAGATTAACACCCTCATAAAATCCCATATCCATTGCACGGCGTACCAGTGATTTGATAGCCTCTTTGTTATAATTGATCGGGTATTTTACATACTGGATCTTTCCACCGTTACACAGATCCCAGAAACGGTTTTCCAGATCCTGCTTTTCGATCGGTGTAATATCCTCGGTTACATGGCAGTGAAAACTGTTGCTCACATACGCCCTGTCCGATACATTTTCCACGATTCCATATTTTTTACGGAACTGCTGCACCTGCACACCACACAGATTCTCAGCCGGTGTTCCATAAATCGCATACAGATAGCCGTCTTCTTTTTTAAATTCATTGACCTTCATGTTGATATATTCCATGGTCTTGATGGCAAATGCTCCATCCTCTACCAGGGACTTTTTATTATAAAGCTGCTGGAATTCATTGAGCGCCGTAATTCCAAAGGAAGCGGTTGCCGATTTCAGCACCGGTTTAATCTTGTCATGGATCTTCAGATGTCCGCCATAGAAACCACCCTCACAGTAGGCAAGCGGATTCGTAGAAGCACGCAGCTCTCCGAGGTATTCGTAAGTACGGATATGAAGCTTCCGGATCAGTTCCAGGTAATAATCCAGTACCTCAAAGAAATCTCGGTTCTCCTGTCTGGATTTGGCAAGGATCATCGGAAGATGGAGACTGACCGCACCGATGTTGAACCTTCCGACAAATACCGGCTCATCCTTTTCGTCCACCGGATTCATACCGCCTCTTTCATACCATGGAGATAAGAATGCACGGCATCCCATCGGACTGATGACCTTTCCGTAGCGCTTGTAAATACTCGGCACATAGCCTTTTCCGGTAAGGCTGAGCCAGTCCGGATACATAGTCTTTCTGGAGCACTCAATTCCGGCTTCAAAAAGATCTTCTCCCGGCTTTCCAGGTCCATGTAAATTTTCATCATAAAGGAACACGATTTTCGGGAAAAGTACCGGTTTTTTATGTCCCGGCTTTCCCTGTCCTCCTGCTCTTACTTCCAGCATCGTCTTTGTGACAAGCTTTCCGTATTCGCTGATATCGGTTCCGCTGGTCATGGTAATAAATGGATAGTCTCCACGGCTTGAGGATACGGAGTTGAACTTATACTCCCATCCCTGGAATCCCTGCTCCATCTCTTTTTCCAGATCCTTCCAGGCAATCTCCTGTGCTACTTCTTCCGAAAGTCCGAGGCTTCTGTATTTGTTCAGATGATTTTCATGGGAACGCTTCGCATAAGGCTCCAGGATCTCATCTACGCTCGGCACGGTAAATCCTCCGTACTGCTGGCTTGCCGCACTCAGTACGATATCTCCGATCACATCAAATGCCGTATCCAGTGTCTTTGGCTCATTGTACCACAGATTTCCCATCTCAAATCCACCAGTCAGTACGCTTTTCACATCAAAGAGACAACAATTCATCGTATCTCTTCTGGCTGACATATCATGGATATAAATATATCCTTCCCGGATTGCCTGTAATTCTTCCACCGTCAGGAAAAATTTCTTATATAATTCTTTGTTCAGCTCATTGAAGATCAGGCTTCGCTTGGTCGATACCAGTGCACTGTCTGTATTACTGTTCTCTTTGTCCCCGATATACATGATCGACTGGCTTTTCTTATAAACCTCGTCAAGCATCTGCACAAAATCCTGCTTGTAATTCCGATAGTCCCGGTAACTTTTTGCCACGATCGGATTCACTTTCTCAAGCGCTCCCTCTACAATATTGTGCATTTCCGGAATCTGGATCTCATGCACTCCGAGTTCTTCTACCTTTTCTTCTACAAAATGACAGATAAAATCAATATCTTTCTGTGAAAATTTGATCAGTGCACGATATGCAGACTTATTGACTGCCACAACGACTTTTTGCACGTTAAATTCTTCTTTTGTCCCATCTTTTTTTACAACTTTCACATTGTTTAAGCTCATCTTCTTCTCCTTTCTGATAACTACAATATATTGTATTCTATTTAAAAGGCATACTATATCTTGACCGTTTTCCTCTATTTTAGCACTATCACAGAGAGAGCGTCAATCTGTGAAAATAACCAATTTTCCGGCAGCCAGACAACCAAATCTTCTACAGGCATATTCCTGAAAATCCATTGACATTTTATACCGGATAGGCTTCTCCTTCTGTATTCAGACAATAGCCTTTCATTTTGAAAATCCTCGAATAATTTTTCCAAAACCTTTGGAGATACAAAAAGAGATAAGCCGAAACTGTTTCCTTTTCTGCTTATCTCTTTAATTCATAATCTTGTATTTTTTAGTTTCCACACTCAATACTGATCTCATTGAACATCGTCAGGATTTCATCGATCGAGGTATCCTCTTTATCTTTTCCTGCCTTATCCATCACACAATGTCCCTGATGCATCATGATCAGACGATTACCGTATTCTACTGCATAGCGGAGATTGTGTGTGACCATAACCGTTGTCAGATTTTTTTCTTTTACAATCTTATCGGTCAGCTCCATGATCAGTTCTGCTGTCTTTGGATCCAGCGCAGCAGTATGCTCATCCAGGATCAAAAACTCGATTGGTGTCATCGTAGACATCAGCAGTGCCATCGCCTGGCGCTGTCCTCCGGAAAGTGATCCGACTTTGACATGAAGCTTATCTTCCAGTCCAAGACCAAGCTGGGCGAGCTGTTCTCTGTAATAATCAATACGTGCCTTATTCGTTCCCCGTCCAAGTCCGTAGAACCTTCCTTTATTGTCCGCAAGAGACATATTTTCCAAGATCGTCATGGACGGACAGGTTCCCATAGATGGATTCTGGTACACGCGTCCGATCTTCTGGTTTCTCTTGTATTCTTTTATCTTTGTGATATCTTTTCCATCGATCAGGATCTGTCCGGATTCTACCGGAATACTTCCGCAGATGATATTCAGCATCGAAGTTTTACCGGAACCGTTACTTCCTACTACGGATACAAATTCGCCCTGATTGATCGTCAGATTGAAGTCCTCAAAGAGACACATCTCATTGACTGTACCCGGATTATAATATTTGTGGATATTTCTAAGCTCCAGCATTCTTCTTCACCTTCTTCTTTCTCTCCATACTAAGCACCAGAATTACCAGGAATAATACGGCTGTGATCAGCTTCATATCCTGCGGTTCGAAGTTCTTCAGTGCGATCGCCACACAGGCCTTGTAAATGATAGAACCGATCAGTACAGCTGTCGTTGTTTTTACAAAACTGATTTTTTTGAAAATACTGGTTCCGATGATAACACTTGCAAGACCGATTACCATCGCCCCTGTACCACTGGAAATTTCAAATACACGTTCTTCCTGACAGAAAATACATCCCGCAAGCGAACACAGCCCGTTTGCGATCGCAAGTCCCAGGATTTTCACATTTCCTTCATCCTTTGCCATTGCAGTTACCAGTTTATCGTTATCTCCGACTGCGCGGAGCAGGTATCCGGACTTGGTATTCAGGTAAAGGTCGAGAATGATTTTCACAATTAACGCAATGATCAGAATGATGAGCAATGTAGAGTAAGCGGAAAATCCTGACGGAAGCAGCTTATCCAATGTATCATTTTTAAAGATTGTCTTCTGAGAAAACAATGGTACATTGGCTGTTCCTGCCACACGAAGGTTGATCGTCCAGAGCGCTGTCATCATAATGATACCTGAAAGCAGATCTCTTACCTTGCATTTGACATGGATCAGTCCGGTACAGATACCGGCTGCCACACCTGCTGCAAATGCAGCCGGAAGGGTCAGATACGGGTTCGCTCCTTTTGTGATCATAAGCGCCGTTACGGCAGCTCCTAATGGAAAGCTGCCATCTACGGTCAGATCTGGAAAATCCAGAATTTTGTATGTTATATAAATTCCCAATGCAAGGATTCCGTAAATCAGTCCCTGCTCCAAAATCGATACTGCAAAGCTCATTGCATTGCTCCTCACTTTTCTAATTCAAATTTAGTTTTCGCTGATAGAATCGTATGTCTCTACTGCGCTGTTTTTCAGATCGTCTTCCACTGTGATTCCAAGATTTTCTGCTACTTTTGTATTCAGGTAAAGTCCTGCTTCTGTGATCGTCTCAAATGGCATTTCAGATGCTTTCTTTTCTCCTTTGAGAACCTTTGCTGCCATCTTACCTGTCTGTTTGCCAAGTGCTACATAATCAAGACCTTCTGCTGCCAGGCATCCAAGCTTCACCTGTTCGATCTCACTTCCGAATACCGGGATATTTGCTGCATTTGCCTTATCCAGAATGGTTGCAAGCGAGCTTACTACCGTATTATCTGTCAGGTTGCTGATGCAGTCTACCTGTGACAGAAGATCGTCTGTTGCAAGTGCGATTTCTGATGTATTTGTAATTCCCTTTTCTACAAGTTCAAACCCATAGTCACCGACTTTTTCTTTGTATTCAGCAATTGCAGATACGCTGTTTGCCTCACTTGTTGTATAGAGGATACCAATCTTCTTCGCATCTGGAAGAAGTTCACGGATCATTTTCAGCTGTGCTTCAATCGGAAGTTTATCACTGGTTCCTGTGACTTCTCCAACCGGGTTCCCTTTATCATCTGCAAGCTCTGCTGCTTTCGGGTCTGTAACTGCAGTATAAATAACCGAAATATCCGTATCCATCGCAGCATTGTATGCTGTCTGTGCACTTGGTGTTGCGATTCCGCAGATCAGATCTACTTTATCGGATACAAAGCTGCTTGCGATCTGTGATGCAGTTCCCATATCTGCTGCCGAGTTCTTGTATTCAACATTCAGATTCTTTCCTTCCTCGATACCTTCTTCTTTCAGTCCCTCTAAAAATCCTTCACGGCAGTTATCTAAAGATCCGTGCTCTGCAAACTGGGAAATACCGATTGTATAGCTCTTTTCTCCATCTGCTGTCTTGGAATCCGACTTGCTTCCACATCCTGCCATCATTGTTGCTGCCATTGCCATTGTTAATAATACTGCGATTGTTCTCTTTTTCATAATTTTGTTCTCCTCTTCTTGATAAATAATTTTCTTTGTTAGCTTTCAAGAGAAGGTGTTTCTTGATTCCGCGCCGTACCACAACAGGAATACATATGTAACATCCTGCCGGAGACTTTTTATTTCATAGGAAGTCCCTTCGGAATTTCCTATGAAATAAAAAACGCCTCAATCCTTCTACGGATTGAGGCGACTAATATCTTCTACTAACGCGGTACCACTCAACTTTAACAGTTTCCTGTCCTCTTTTATGTACTAACATACATCCCTTATTGATAACGGGTTTGGTTCCCGACAAACCATACTCTCAATTATCTGATTTCAGGCTGCCCTCGAAAGTCCATTCAATTATCAACTCCATACAGCAATCCCACCGCCTGCTGCTCTCTGTGATATCGTTCGATAACCTACTCCTCTTTCTCAACGGTTTTACAATTTATGGTTAATATATTACCTCTTTATTCTCTGTTTGTCAACCTGGTTTTTGGAATTTTTCAGATTTTTCTACTCCATTTCCACAGCTCCCTGAAAAATATCCTGATAACATACCCCGTAATTATCTAAAATCAGCGAAAAAATCTTACGGTTCTTTTCATATTCCATCCCCAGTTCAAGATAAGCCTTAAGATGCAATAATGCCCCCAGAAGATAGACTCTGTCGTCTTCTGTTTTATAAAATTCATACAAACGGTAAATACTGATTATGAGGAGTTCTTCTTTATCCACTCCAAGTCTTTCACATTCATTCACCGCAAGCTTTATCGCCTCAATATCTGTTCTGTACGATTCCCAATCCATTTCTCTCCCCCCTTTTTTTAATCATATTCTATCACGGCGTTTTTGTAAAGTTAACTTGCATATAATATCATTCTTTTTTCAAATTGAAATGCTACACTACTTTTATGAAGGAGAGATATAGCATGGAAAAGAATTTCGGTACACGCGTTCGGCAGGCACGTCACAAAGCCGGTCTTACACAGGCAGCACTAGCAGAAAAACTAAATCTTGATGAGACAACGATAAGCCGGATTGAAAATGGCAGCCAGGCAACATCCTTTGCAACCATGCTTAATTTTTCAGAAGCATTAGATGTCAAATTTGATTATCTGATCTGTGACTACCTGGATGATTCAATTCATTCAAAGGATCCGATCAATGCCGAGATCCTGGATATGATCACACCGCTTCCTGATAATTATAAACGATTGATCCGTGATAATATCCGACAGTTGTTAGAAAAGATTCCACCAGAGATGGGCGAAAAATAAATGTAGTCTATGCCACCATGGAGGAGAAAAAAATCCTATAGATTCAAGTTGAATCTATAGGATTTTTTCTCTTCCGGGGCGCTCTGGGTTACCGGTTGTAACTGTTCTTCGCCCATTTGTATTGTGTTCGACAGAGAGGCGGTGTTACCCTCTGCGTTGTCCGTGTTCGTTCTGACCTATACGGGCGGCACGCAGCACGTGAGAGGCGAGTACAGATGTTGTGACGTTTCCTACTCCTCCCGGAACCGGTGTGATATGGGATACTTTTTCCCGGACATTTTCGTAGTCCACATCTCCACAGAGGGTTCCGTCTTCCAGTACGTTGATTCCGACATCCGCTACCACCGCTCCTTCGGCGATCATATCGGCGGTGATATGCTTTGCCCGTCCGATCGCAGCTACTATTATCTCTGCTTCGCGACATCTGTCCGCCAGATCTTTTGTGCGTGAATGGCAGATAGTTACAGTTGCATTCTGTCCAAGCATCAGCATGGAAAGCGGTTTTCCAACAACCATGCTTCTTCCGATGACGGTCACTCTTTTCCCCTGGAGTTCAATTCCATAATGATTCATAATGTGCATCACTGCCTCAGAAGTACAAGGCGCATAAGCACTTCTGTCACCTTCGAATATTTTTGCAAGATTTGCAGGACTCATTCCATCCATATCCTTTGCCGGGTCGATCATCTGTCTGATCTTCTCTACATCGAGCTGCTCCGGAAGCGGCTGGAACAAAAGAATCCCGTGAACCTCCGGATCTTTATTGATCTCACAGAAAGCATCCTCAAATTCTTCCTGTGAAATATCTTCTGGCAGTTCTACAATGCGGCACTCGATTCCGATCATTTCCATTCTCTTTTTTGCTCCACGTTCGTAGGCAAGATCATTTTCTTTCGCTCCTACCCGAATGATCGTAAGGCATGGATTTACTCCCGCCGCATTCAACTCTTCTCTTTCTCTGATCAGCTTTTCTTTCATGGCTTTTGCCACTTCAGCCCCTCGCATCTGTATGCTCATGTCTTCCTCCCGTCTGTCTTATCTGTTATGGTCTGATACCCTTAAGTACAGCATCATAAGTTGTCTCTTTCAGTTCTTTGCCTGTCGCAATCAGTTGATCAGCCAGATAATTCAGTCTTTCAGCTTCTTCCTGATCCTTCATCATCTTTGTATTGATAAAAATATTAAGAGAAGCTCCTTCAAGGGCTGCCTGTGCAAAGAGGATTGCAACTCCTGCATCGCTGACAGCAAGCCTGCTTCCTTTTTCTCCCAGCACCCGGATCATCTCCATAGTATCTACAATTGTTTTCATGATACACAGTGGTGCTTCTGCCGCATTTTTAAGTGCGGCCTCCATAACTTTTTCCTTCTCTGCCTGTTCTTCCTCTGTCTCTTTTGGCATTCTGTAAGCCTTTGCCAGTGGTTCAAAAGCCTCGGCATCTTCATCTACCATCCGGACCAGATCCTGCTTCTTCTGCTCAAGTTTTTCTCTTATCTCTAGAATTTCTTCTTCAACATCCGCATATTTCTTTTTTCCGATAGTCAGATTTGTAACCATAAGTCCCAAAGCTGATGCGAACGCTCCGACTGCTGCCGATGCACCGCCACCTCCCGGAATCGGTGCTGACGATGAGAGCTGTTCCAAAAAATCAGTTGTTTTCTGCTCCAATAACATATTTTTCCTCCCGCTTATTTTTGCTTTCCTATTATAGCAAAGGATTTCTCTTCTGAAACATAGTACTTTCTGATATGCCTTTCAGGATATCGGTATATGAAATTCTATCTGAATCCTAATGAAAATCCGGTGTCCCCACCATATCATACGGGGTTGCCTGGTAAACATAGTAATTCAGCCAGTTTGCATACATACAGTTACCATGTGCTCTCCATGTAAGAAGTGGCTTCTGTGTGCTGTCATTGTCTGGATAATAATTCTCCGGCATTTCAATCGGAAGTCCTTTGCTCAGATCCCGCTTATACTCCTGATCCAGTGTCACCCGGTCGTACTCCGGATGTCCCATCACAAAAATCTGTCTTCCATCCTGTGCCATGATAAGGTATGCTCCTGCCTTTTCCGACTCTGCCAGAATCATCAGTCTCTCATCTGCACGGATCTTCTCAATCGGCACATCTGTATGTCTCGAATGCGGTGCATAAAATACATCATCAAATCCACGTACCAGAGGAATCTTACGGTTCATAACCTTATGTTCAAAGATACCGAAAAGCTTTTTGTCCAGCTGTACTTTATTAATCCCATAATGATAATAAAGTGCTGCCTGTGCTCCCCAGCAGAGATGGATCGTTGAAGTAACATGCGTCTTTGTCCACTCCATGATCTCTACAAGCTCTTCCCAGTAATCCACCTCTTCAAACTCCATATTCTCGACCGGTGCACCGGTGACAATCATGCCATCGTATTTATTTTCTTTCACATCCTGAAAATGCAGATAGAATTTATTCAGATGGCTGGTAGAGGTATTCTTGGATTCGTGACTGTTCATCGTTAAAAAGGTCACATCGATCTGGAGCGGCGTATTGGAAAGGGATCGCAGAAGCTGCAGCTCGGTCTCTTCTTTGAGCGGCATCAGATTCACGATCAGGATCTGGATCGGACGGATATCCTGATGCATCGCCCGATTCTCATCCATCACAAATATATTTTCTCTTTCCAGTATTTCTTTTGCGGGCAGATCGCCCTGAACCTTGATCGGCATGATAATTGTCCTCCTTCAGTGTTTCGTTTTCTGTGGCACCGTCGTCCTATTTCTACATAAGCGGTGCAAATACACGCAGGATACTTCCTGCGATCTTGTCAAAGCTCTTTTGCTTTTTGTAATCTTCCTGTGTGATCTTCTGACATTTTTTCAGTGTTTCCTGGAAATCGTTCTCAACCGCCGGGATTTCACTGTTCTCATATAAAAAAGCTGCACATTCAAAATGAAGATACAGGCTGCGGTAGTCCATGTTGATGGTTCCGACCACGGCCTTGCGGTCATCGCTTGTAAATACTTTTGCATGCACAAAGCCCGGTGTATATTCATAAATCTGCACACCGGCATCGAGCAGTTCATTGTAGTACGTTTTCGCCAGAACGAAAGCATACCATTTATCTGGCACGTGCGGCATAATGATGATCACTTCCACTCCGCGTTTTGCCGCAAATTTCAAAGCTGTCATCATCTCATTATCCAGTATCAGGTAAGGTGTCATGATATGTACATACCGTTTTGAGGTATTCAGAATATCCATATACACCATTTTTCCTACGTGTTCTCCGTCAATCGGACTGTCGCCGTAAGGAATCACAAAACCTTCGCCGGAATGTTTTTCTCTTTCGTATATGACATCCAGATACGGATCAAACTCTTCTACTTTTTCGCTTTTGGCCACGTTCCACATCTCCAGGAACATCAGCGTAAAGCTTCGCACTGCGTCTCCTTCCAGCATGATCGCCGTATCTTTCCAGTGCCCAAAACGGATCTTGCGGTTCACATATTCATCCGCCAGGTTGATGCCGCCGGTAAATGCCACTTTGCCGTCGATCACCACGATTTTTCGGTGATCGCGGTTGTTCTGATGTGTGGACAGAGCCGGCCGGATCGGCGAAAACACACGGCAGGCAATCCCTTCCTGTTCGAGTTTTTTCGGGTAATTCGGCGGCAAAAGCGATACCGTACAGGTACCGTCATACATGAAACGCACTTCAACGCCTTCGGCTGCCTTTCGTTTGAGCACTTCCAGCACCCGATCCCACACGTAGCCTTTCGCTACAATAAAATACTCCATGAAAATAAATTTCTCTGCTTTTTCCAGCTGACGGATCAGTTCTTCAATCTTATCTTCCCCACAGCTGAAGTATTTGACGCCGGTGTTTTCATATGCCGGAAATCCGCCGTATTCACAGACATAATGTGCCAGCGATGCGACCTCAGAATCTTCTTCTTTGAGCTGCTCCTGCACAGCTTCATCCTGTGTCCAGTGTTTCTTCGTCGTTTCGTGCATGTGCTCCAGCCTTGCATTGAGCCACCGCACTCCGACCTGAAACTCCACAAAAATATAGAGCAACACACCAAACACCGGTGCCACCAGCATGATCGTCATCCATACCATCTTAAAAGCCGGATTGCTCCGATTATTTGTTAAGTAAATAACAAGAATAACTGCTCCCACCTTCACGACAGAATCGATGAAATACATCTTGCCCTGCAGATACGTGTATCCCGCGATCAGAAAGCCAAACTGCAACAGGATCAACAGTATGATAATACCGGTCCTGCCGAAAATCACACTGGCAATACCGCTTTTTCCTTTTTCTACCCTCGTCTTCGTCTGAATCGTCTGTACCGACTGCTTTTTTTCTTTCTCTGCCATGCTATTCTCACCTCTGTTCCAGCATACCAAGGAAATCTTCTTCTGAAATAACAGGTATCTCTAATTCTTTTGCTTTCTTGTTTTTTGAAGTAGATGACTGTGTGTCATTGTTGATCAGATAATCCGTTTTTGAAGTGACAGAACCTGTGACTTTTCCGCCTTTTTCTTCAATTTTTGCTTTCAGCTCATTGCGGTTTGCAAAATGAACCAGTGAGCCTGTGATCACAAAATTCTTGCCTGCAAAGATCTGTTCTGTTTCATTTGGCACATATTCTTCCAGATGGATCTCCCCAAGCAGATCATCCAGCTGCTCTGCCCTTTTCGCATCCCGGAAATAATCGGCAACCGCTGCTCCGATCACCTCTCCAATGCCATCTATCCCCGCCATCGTCTCGGCATCTGCAGTGCGGATCTTTTTCAGATCATAATCAAACGCCTTACAGATCATCTTCGCATTTGCAACGCCGATGTTCGGGATTCCAAGGCTGTAGATCAGCCGCGGCAGTGTCGTATTTCTTGCCTGCCCGATTCCTGCCATCAGTTTTTCGTAGGATTTTTCGCCAAATCCTTCCATCTCAACGATCGCATCTTTATATCGGGAAAGCCGGAAAATATCTGCAAATTCATGGATAAATCCGCTTCCGATAAATTTTTCCAGAGTCGCTTCCGACATTCCTTCCATATTCATCGCATCTCTGCTGACAAACAGTGCAAAAGATTTGATTTTCTTTGCCTGACACTCCGGATTGGTGCAGTATAAGGTCTCCACATCTGCCGTCCTCTGGATCCTGGTTACGCCGCCGCACACCGGACAGGTCTGCGGAATCTCTATGTTTCCGCTTCTGGTCAGGTTTTCGGCGATCTGCGGAATGATCATATTGGCCTTATAAACCTGAATGGTATCACCGATGCCAAGCTGCAGTGCCTTCATAATGCTGAGATTATGTACACTGGCACGGCTCACCGTTGTTCCTTCCAGCTCCACCGGTTCAAAAATCGCAACCGGATTGATCAGCCCGGTTCTTGACGGACTCCATTCGATCGAGAGCAGATGCGTTTCCTTTATCTCATCTTCCCATTTAAATGCAAAGGCATCTCTTGGAAACTTTGCCGTCCGTCCAAGGGAAATGCCATATGCGATGTCATCATAGATGGCTACCAGTCCGTCCGACGGAATCGGATTGTTCTCGATTTCTTCTGCAAACCAGGCAACGGTTTCTTCCACAGTCTCCCTTGTCACCATTTTGTGCTCTACCACATTGAATCCCTGCTCCGAAAGCCATATAAACTGCTTTTCTCTGGAATTTTCAAAATCCACGCCGTCCGCACGCACTAGGGAGAATGCAAAAAACTGTACATGGCGTCTGGCAGTGATCTCATTG
>ERZ773103.2497-NODE-2497-length-16908-cov-15.911470_pt1 | contig 16908 bp, 10 predicted proteins | sample MGYA00511118_ERZ773103 | MGnify/ENA primary metagenome ERZ773103 (study PRJEB29015, sample SAMEA2737821) | human gut metagenome | biome: human gut; feature: human-associated habitat; material: faeces | place: China | collected 2012 ... | reverse complement strand
TCAGGAACAGATACGTATTGACGATCGCGATCGAATACGGATCATTCCTTTTATCAGTCAGGTACAACTTCCGCAGGCAGTCGCGGTACATCTGTTCCAGTGTTTTATCCGTCTGCATATAATTATATTTTCCTGCATAGTACGTCTTTTCCACTTCTGCTTCAAACTGTTCCAGTGTCGGCGTCTCCACCAGTGTCTTGAATTCTTCTACTTTTATCCGATAGTGGATCGGGATCGTCATCGAATAGATATCCGGCGGAAGCATATGATAATACTTCTTCGCACGGTAGATCCATTGAAGATTCAGAAGATCGATCTTCATTCCATAGTCCTTTAAGAATATCTTCTGCTCATGTCCTTTCAGAACCCGTTTTCCCTTTTTCCACATCGTAGAAAAATAATACAGATCCAATGCCAGATCATAATCAAACAGCGTTCCCGCTCCGGAATCTCTGATTCTGGCAAGCGCACCATAATATTCCGTATCCCGTAAGTTATCTACAAGCTCGTCGATATTTTTCGAAGTTATCAACCGGTCTATGGAAATTTGTGAATATCTGTCGAAAAACTCTTTCTTGTATTCCAGATCAAATGGTTTCTCATAATGATTGAACACGATCCTCAAACAGTAGTTGATCAGATCGACTTCATACCGTTTCCAGTATAATTTTAAGAACGTCTTCTGCTCCATCCCGGCAAACCGGAAGATCCTCGAATAATCATCGAACAACGACTGATACAGGATCTTCTCCACATTTCCCCTATGATATAAGGAAACATCCATCCGCTCCACATATGGTGCATACGCCGTCTTGTCTTTCAGATATTCGATTGCTTCTGTCACTGTACCAAGACCTGCGATCGTATCATAATCTTTCTCTTTCAGAAGCTTCGCCGACATCGCACGTACCTTTGTCGTGATCCCGCTGTAAGCCATCACATTTCCCATACGCTACACCTCGATCATATGTCTTACGATTTCCTCTGCATAAATGTCATGATTTTCTTCGTATTCCCTCTTCAGATCATCAATCGCCTTCTGGTCCTTCTTCCGTTCCCGGTCCAGAACTTTCTCTACTTCCTGCTGCGACTTTGCTTTTATCTTCTCCAGTTTTTTCTGTGTCTCTTCTTCCAGTTCCCGGTCAAATTGATTCCTTTCTTCCTGTATCTGTTTTTCAATTTCACTTTTCTGCTGTCTGGCATGCTCTACGATCGCCTCCGCCGTTTCTTCCACTTCAGCTAATTTCTCAATAACAGAGTTCATAAGCCGCCCTCCTTTTTGCACATTTCACAACAAATAATTGTTACTTTTTTATCCATGTTATAATAATACACCTATTTTCTAAAATTACCACTATCATTTTGTATATATTGTATTATTTTTCTCAATTCTTCTGACAATTTACACTTCCATTGACTTTTTCCTGCACAGACGCTAAACTAAGAACGATTTGCAAAATGCCAGAAAACCCTTGCAAATCCATTGATTATAAGGAGGAACACACATATGCGTCTTAGAAATATACCACGTGCGGAGAGCGTTCTGGAAGCCTGCAAAGAAGTTGTTAAAAATCCAGAAAGCTTATGTGGACACTGGAATCAGGAATTCCAGAAAGAACAGCCGCTGCACATCGAGATCGGTATGGGAAAAGGTCAGTTTCTTCTGACCCTCGCTGCTGAAAATCCACAGATCAACTACGTCGGCATCGAACGCTATTCCAGCGTCTTATTACGTGCCGTCGAGAAATTTCAGGAACTGGAAAATGAAGGAAAAGCTCCTGCCAACATCCGTTTCATCTGTATGGATGCGAACGATCTGCCAACTGTATTCGCCCCGGCAGAAGTATCCCGTATCTACCTGAACTTCTCCGATCCATGGCCAAAGGCCCGCCATGCAAGAAGAAGACTGACATCCAACGAATTTTTCAAGCTTTATGACAAAGTCCTGACTGCAGACGGAACCGTAGAATTCAAGACAGACAACCGTCCGCTCTTCGACTTTTCCGTAGAAGAACTTAAGACTTCCGAACTGTTCGTTCTGGATCAACTTTCCTATGATCTTCATAATGACAGTAAGATGAACCAGGGAAATATTATGACCGAATATGAAGCAAAATTCTCTTCCATAGGTAATCCGATCTGCAAACTGATCGCAAAACGCAGATAAAGGAACCTCTTCCCTTTCCTTTCATATATTAATAGAGAGCATATCTTATGCTCCTGTAATCCTATGAAAGGGTGGAAGCTTATGTTACATCTGACGACACAAAACTTTGAAAGCTTCAGGGCCTGTCACTGGCAGCTTTCTTCCGATGCACCGGCGGGTGAAAGCACGGACCATCCCGTGTTTGCCGTAGTCATGTTCTACGCCGTCTGGTGTGGAAAATGTGCAATGATGCGTCCCATTATAGAAGATCTCGAAAAAAAATATCAGAAAAAGTATTCCGGCAGCATTCGCTTTTTTGAAGTAGAAACCACAGAATCCGGACTTCTCGCAGCTGAGTATCAGACAGATCTTCTTCCGACATTTCTCTTTTTCAAAGACCAGGAACTGATCGCTGTCATACAGGGGATGATATCACAGAACGATTTTGACGCACGTCTACAGAAAATCTTTAGAAATAGTTAATTTATATTTCCTAGGAAAACATAGTTTTTTATGCTATATTTAAGAAGTAACAGGGATAAATATATTTAATAAAAAGGGGGCATGGTGAACACACCACGCATTATGAAAAATTTAAAAAGAGCATTACCAGTTGCCATGGCAGTTGTACTTGGTTCTACTGCGGCACCATTGGTCGTAAAGGCAGATTCATCTAAAGTTGTAACACTTGGAGCCAACCTGTCAGATTCACAGAAGAATTCCATGTATGAGTACTTTGGTACCTCTTCTGATAAAGCAGAAGTCATCGAAGTTACCAATGCAGATGAAAGAAAATATCTCGAAGGGGTCGCTCCGGAAGAACAGATCGGTACCCGTACCTACAGCTGTTCATATGTAGAGCCGACCACAAGCGGCGGAATCCAAGTAAAGGTTTCCAACTTAACTTATGTTACAAGTTCTATGATCTCCAGTACACTTCTTACATCCGGTGTTGAGAACTGTAACGTTATCGCTGCTTCTCCGATCGAAGTATCCGGAACAGGCGCACTGACAGGAATCATGATGGCTTATGAGAAAGCCACCGGAACAACTCTGAACGAAGATCAGAAGGCTGCCGCAACTGACGAACTTGTCACAACAGGAGATCTGGCAAATGATATCGGACAGGACAAAGCCGAAGATGTCATGAATGATGCCAAAGAAAGCGTTATTGAAGACGGCTTAAAAGATGAAAACGATATTCAGGATGCAGTGGAAGATGCTGCCAAGAATAACGATGTCACTCTGACACAGGAACAGATCGACAAGATCACTGAACTGTTAAAGAACATTTCCCAGTATGACTATGATGTCAAAGCACTGAAGAATACACTGAACAACATCGACGGAAAGAGCGAGGGATTCTTCTCCAACCTCTGGAATTCCATCAAAGGAATCTTCGGCGGCAGTGACAGCTCTGATGGCGGAATCATCAACAATACGGATGACAGTGCACTCGGCGATGATGTCGTAAGTAACAGCACACTGGATTCTTCCGACAACTCTTCTTCGAACACTTCCGACAGCGCAAATAATTCTTCCGACAGCAGTTCGGATGACAACAGCGATGACAGCGGATTCTGGGGCAAGATCAAGAAATTCTTCAAGGATCTGTTCGGCGGAAGCGATTCTAAAAAAGACAATTCAGATAAGAGCAAAAACGATGCCAATACAGAGAACAGCAAAGACACTGATGATGATCAGTCTGACGACACACAGAATGATTCTCTGAACAGTGATGCAGATTCTTCAGATGCCGGCACAACAGACAACTCTGCTGATGATTCTTCACTGAATAACAGTGCCGATGATCAGTCCGATACTCAGAGCAGCTTACCAGGCAGCAGCGAATCAGATTCTTCCAACTCTGATACGTCTGATTCCACAGCTAACGGCTCTGCCAACTAGACATAAGCATTAGCAGGTAATTATAGTAACAAACGAATTATAATGACAATACAGCAAACCTGCCACTGGCAGCTTATCTTGCACACTTTGGTATAAAAACACCGGGAAGCTTAAAAAAACTTCCCGGCGTTTTTTATTTTACTTCATTCAAATTAAAATCTCTCTATTCCAAAATTTAAATAATCCTAAAATTACTCCTCTTAAAATTCAAATACAGCAACTCCGTAAGGCGGCAGCTTATAAGCAAATGAATACGGTCTTCCATCACATTCTTTTGCCTCAGCCTTATAGATCTTCTTCCTTACCTCTCCGGTTCCGCCGTATTTTTCCTCATCACTGTTCAGAATCAACTTATACTGTTTCTTTCTCGGAACTCCGACTCTGTAATCATCTCTTGCCATCGGCGTAAAGTTGCAGACGAACAACAGATTCTTCTTTGCACCTTTGGAATGTCTCATGAAACTATAGATACTTCTGTATCCATCATCCGCATTGATCCATTCAAATCCTTCCCAGCTCTGATCCATCTCATACATCGCCTTATGACTCTTATACAGATGAAGCAACGCTTTTACCCACTCTTTCATCTGCTGATGCTCCGGCTCAGCCAACAGGAACCAGTCAAGTTCTCTTTCCTCGCTCCATTCACGAAGCTGTGCGAATTCCTGCCCCATGAAAAGAAGCTTCTTACCGGCGTGTCCCATCATGAATGCATAACCAGCTTTAAGGTTAGCATATTTATCAAATCCCAGTCCCGGCATCTTATTAAGCATCGAACACTTAAGATGTACCACTTCATCATGCGACAATACCAAGATATAATTCTCACTGTATGCATAACTCATGGCAAATGTCATCAGATGATGATTATCCTTACGGAAATATGGATCCAGCTTCATATATTCCGTGAAATCGTGCATCCATCCCATATTCCACTTTAGGCTGAAACCTAAACCGCCTTCTTCCACATCACCGGTAACCTTCGGCCATGCTGTAGATTCTTCTGCGATCATGAGTGCTCCCGGATTTCTTCCAAGAACAACAGAGTTCAAATGTTTGAAGAAATCAATCACTTCAAGGTTCTTATTCTCACCATACTTATTCGCTACCCATTCGCCATCTTTCCGTCCATAATCCAGATATAACATAGACGCAACAGCATCTACACGAAGTCCGTCTATATGGAATTTTTCAATCCAGAACAATGCATTGGAGATCAGGAAATTGCGGACTTCATTTTTTCCAAAGTCAAACACTTTTGTTCCCCAGTCCGGATGTTCTCCAAGTCTTGGATCTGCATATTCATACGTCGCAGTTCCGTCAAAATCAGCAAGTCCATGTGCATCCTTCGGGAAATGGGCCGGTACCCAGTCCAGAATGATACCGATCTTATTTCTATGCAGATAATTGATCATCCATGCGAAATCTTCCGGTGTTCCATACCGGGATGTCGGTGCATAATAACCAGTCACCTGATATCCCCAGGAACCGTCAAACGGATGCTCCGCGATCCCCATCAGCTCCACATGTGTATAACCCATTTCTTTAATATATTTGGTAATTGCTCTGGCAAACTCTCTATATGTATAGAAACCTTCATCTTCCCGTCCCGGATGGCGCATCCAGGAACCAATATGTGCCTCATAGACAGACATCGGCTTATGCTTATGATTCCAGGTCTTTCTGTGGGTCATCCATTCTGTATCCGTCCATTTTATATTCTCGATATCTGTAACTCTGGATGCTGTTCCAGGTCTTAATTCCGCATAATTGGCATATGGATCTGCCTTAAATATCTGTTCTCCCGAATAAGTCTCAATACAATACTTATACATCTGATTTTTCTTCACACCAGGTATAAAACAGGTATAGATTCCCAGAGGTTCTTCTCTCTTCATCGGGTTCGCCTCTGTATCCCATTCATTGAACTCTCCGACTACCGAAACTGCCTGTGCATGCGGTGCCCATACCGCAAAATACACACCTTTTTGTTTTCCGTCCTGTACCAGATGTGCACCCAGCTTCTTATAAATCTCGTAATGATTGCCCTGTCCGAAAAGGTATTGATCCAGCTCGCCTATTTCATACGGTTTCTTCTTTTTTTCAGCCATAATTACCCCTCGCATTCTGTTGCATATTTATAACAACATTATACTTTACAAAAGGGCAAAAAGAAAGAGTTTTGACAGTTTAGTTTGTCAAAACTCTTCCAAAATCTGACTTAAATTTTAAAATCTTCTTCTTTCAGAATAATTCTGTCAGAATCATCTGTTCCCTTACCAAATACTCTTCGTGCAAGGTGTTTTACATTTGCTTTCTGTGAATGAGCAATTGCTTCATCCATGATCTCTTTAACTTCTGCAACAGATACTGCATGGTCTTCTCTTTGCATTACATCGATACGGCTGTACAGTGCAAGGATTCCCATCTCATCCAGTTTATATCCATTCTCTTTCGCATATGTCTGACCGAATGTTACCAGTTCATCATTAATGAATACCGGAAGTTCCAGTTTCGAACTGAATTTCTTCTTGAATTCCGGATTAGCTGTCATCAGACGCTCCAGAGGTTTTCTCTGATCTTCCAGTACGAAAAGTAATTCACCTGTCTTCTTTTCCATCAGATAATTAAGTTCTTTTACCGTTCTTGAATTCAGCTTGCCAGCATGTTCAATGATGATTGCTCCTCCACGAAGCTTCTGGATGATATTCGTAAGTTCTTTCTTATTCAAAGACTCACCTGTAACGATCGCTACTTTACCCTGTTTCAGATTTCTCTGTTTCTGGATTGCTTTTACGATATCAACCGCAAGAACTGTTTTACCAGATCCTTTTCTTCCGATTACCAGAAGGTTTCCTGTCTTGGAAGTACCCTCTCTCTGGGCACGTCTGTCATTATCAAGAACCTCTACGATCTGTTCACTCATTCCTCTTACCGGAACGAAATATGAGAATAACTTCTTCTGTTCTTCCGTAAGTCCTGCCTTTAATCCGATTTCACTCGTTGCACTCAGATCATATCTTCCTGTTACAACGAATCCGGTATCAAATGGAACTCCACCTTTTGACTTTTTAATTCTTGCCTGGATCTCTTCTTCGGATGGCTCTTCAATCTCTAATTCTTCTGTGTCATCCTCATCTTCGATCTCTTCTTCGTCAAAATCTTCTTCCTCAAAGTCGCCTTCGTCAAAGTCGCCTTCATCAAGATCCTCTTCCTCAAAGTCAGCTTCGTCAAAATCTTCCCCTTCAAGGTCTTCGCCAAAATCAAGCTCTTCGTCATCGTCGATCTCTTCTTCGTCGAAATCCTCTTCGTCCATATCTTCTTCAAAGTCGCCTTCGTCAAAATCGGTTTCTTCATCATCTATGTCTTCAAAGTCGGCCTCTTCAAGTTCTTCCTCGTCAAGATCTTCTTCCTCAAAGTCAGCTTCGTCAAAGTCTTCCTCGTCGAAATCTTCTTCCTCAAAGTCGCCTTCGTCAAAGTCTTCTCCTTCAAGATCTTCTTCCTCAAAGTCGGCTTCGTCAAAGTCTTCCCCTTCAAGATCCTCTTCCTCAAAGTCGGCTTCGTCAAAATCACCTTCCTCGAAACTGCTTCCATTCATATCCAGTCCGTCAAGCTCATCTTCGATTCCTTCTATGAAATCTTCATCCATTCCCGGACCGTCTTCAAGTTCTTCCTCATAAATCTCATCTTCGGAATCTTCATTTTCACTCTCCATCTCTTCCATCAGACGGACAATGTCATCCGGTATTCTCTGTGTATTTCTTTCAGATTCTTTCTCGTCGGCTGCCTCTTCCTCAGCTTTTCTTGCTGCCTCTTCCTCGGCCTTTCTTCTGGCCTCTTCTTCGGCTGCTTTTCTTGCTGCCTCTTCCTCGGCTTTTCTTCTGGCTTCTTCCTCAGCTGCTTTTCTTGCTGCCTCTTCCTCAGCTTTTCTTCTGGCCTCTTCTTCAGCTTTTCTTCTGGCTTCTTCCTCAGCTGCTTTTCTTGCTGCCTCTTCTTCAGCTTTTCTTCTGGCCTCTTCTTCGGCTTTTCTTCTGGCCTCTTCTTCAGCTTTTCTTCTGGCCTCTGCTTCAGCTGCTTTTCTTTCTACTTCTTTGCGCTCTTCTTCCTGACGGATTCTTGCCTGTTCTCTTTCCTTCTGGAGACGCTCCTCATCTTTGGCTTTCTGCTTTGCAATCGCCTCTTCATGATCTTTCTGTTTTGCTTCCCATTTCTGAAGGATATCATCGATCATCATCTGACCGTTTGCCAGGATTTCATCCTCGCGCTCTTTCATTGCTTCTTCTTCAATATTAATACCGCTTGCAACAGCAACACCCTGTGCCAGAGCTTCTTCTAATGTAGCCCCCGTAACTACCTGTTTGATTGCTGATGTATGCTCTTCAGGTGTCTCAACAGATGCTTCCGGTTCTTCTTCCCTATACATCGGAGTCTCTTCCACTGCTGCAGTTGCTTCCGGTACAACTTCCTCCGGTACGACATCTGCCTGTGCGGCTTCCTCCGGTATTTCAAACTCTTCCTGCATCGGAACCGGCTCCGGCGGAATCTCCTGTACTTGTGCATCATCTATTCTCTGCACCGTACTTTCCTGTACCTCTTCCTCAGAACCTTCATCATATTCATTCTCATCGTCAACTTCTTCCAATGTTGACTCCGTCTGTTTTACAGGTTCCGGCTGCTTCTTTACTGCTCCCGGACGGCTGTCATATTTTTCCTGCTGAAGCGGCGTCAGTGGCTTATACTTCATCTTAAGTTCCATCGCCAGGTATACATACTTTCCTTCGCTGAACCAAAGAATCAGGTCATCACATTCTTCCAGACATTCCGCAGTCATTCCCGCCTCATCATATAACTTGGCAAGTTCATATGCCCATTTTTCAATATATTCCGCTTTTTTAAATTCTTCCAACGCCGCAATCTGATCCGAAAGTGCTGCTCCCTGAGTTCTCAGGATCTTATACTTCAGGATATATTGATTCGGGTCTTTTGGCGCCAGCTTAACAAACTCTTCATAACAGTCTGTCGCTTCTCTGATATCCTTAATCTTTAATGCCAATGTACCTAATCGATATACGATTTTACGGCTTCCCGGTGCTCTGTCAAATGCCAGGAATAAGATATCTCTCCCTTTCTTAAATTCTCCGTTATATTCATAAATCTCACTTACCGTATTAAGCATAGAAGCGTTCTTTACTCTTCGCCAGTCTATACTTTCAGCTATATCCATTGCTTTCTGGTATTCCTTTTTTTCCAGATGATCAAGCATCTGCTCGGTCTTTACCCTATATTCATATTTATCCAATATTTCTCACCTCAAATATTTATTTTAAAAAAGCGTATTTCCCTACAATTTTACTTATATAAGTTTATCATATGACCTGTCTATTGTCAAAATATCCGGTTAAATATGTTAAAAAAATATTACAAAAGTTACAAAAGTTTATAATTTATTGTCGGCAGCTTCTTCCGAATGCATGGCAATACCGAAAACCTGCCACTGGCAGCTCCTTACGAACGCATGGCGATAAAAAAACAGCCATCATAATTCTTTTTATTATGATGGCTGTTACATATTCAATTTTATCATATACTTTTCATTTGTTTCGGAGAATTAATTATTATTTTATTCCCTGACGCCTTTTTATGTATTTCAATGATCTTTTACTCATTGTCCTACATGTTCATTCAAATCTACTATTCATGTTTCTTTACACATTTTAATAATATATTTAAATATATGGTATTATGTTCAATATGTTTACAGTTTTTTTATTTTTATTATCCGGTTTTATTTTCTCCGTTTATTTTTATTATTATCTGAATCTCCTCTACCGGCCTTTTTATCTATTATTATAAAGGCTTACTCTATGGGAATTTTTAACTGTCATACCACTAACATATTGATTCGATGATTCTACTGTGTCCATTGGATTAAGCCTCCTTTTCATAAATTTCCAATCAACATATCTCACCGACATATGAAATATTTTTTATCCTTATAAACTTTTTTCATTCTTTATACACATAAGATATAAATGATATTTATTACCTTGTCTCTTTCATTAAGATTATTCCTATATCCCCGTGATATCATTTTATAATCTTACTTCATCCATTCTCTATCTTTACAATATACTTTACGATATCTAATATTCGATGCATTACCAAATACTTTATACCTATATATGCATTTTAGATTTCTAAATGAATCGAAACTCTGATAATAAAAATTCTCTTATAAAATATATGCTATAGAATTTTCAAGATTCCCTTTCTCGTCAGGAGTCCTTTTTGTTTATTTCGGATTTCCTTTGGATTGATTACATAATATCATCCGCATTTTGTTTTGTCAATACTTTTTGTGATTATTTTCTTTTATTTTTCATTATTTTATTTTTTACGTTAAATTGTCTGATTTCTATATATTTATTTTAATGTTTGCACAATACTATACAGTTTCTCTGTAACCATATTTGTCAACATATCACCTTTTCAATTGTTAACCACGTCAAATGTGTAGTTGACATTTTGCACATTTCATTTTATACTGCTTTTATATTTTGATATGAATCTAAAGGAAAGGAGTTCTGCCAGCCGGCAGACAATTACTACTATGAATAACACAGCAAACAGCACAACAACGAAAAGACTCTCCACCCGTAAACTGGTTCTGATCGCCCTGATGACTGCGATCACCTGTATCTTCGCTCCTATGGCGATTCCGATCCCTGTCAGTCCGGTACCGATCAGTCTTACCAACCTGGTGATCATGATCAGTATCTATGTACTTGGATTTAAAGATGCAACGATCAGCTATATCGTATATCTGTTACTTGGCCTTGTCGGTCTTCCTGTATTCTCTGGTTTCACCGGTGGATTAGGTAAGCTTGCAGGTCCTACCGGCGGATATCTGATTGGTTTTATCTTCCTCGCACTGATCGCAGGACTGTTCGTTGACAAATTTCCAAAGAACAGAATCCTGGCCGTTGTCGGTATGCTCATCGGTATGGCGATCACTTATATCTTCGGTACAGAGTGGCTTGCAATTCAGTTAAAAATGTCCTTTGTTGCAGCACTTTCTGTCGGAGTTATCCCTTATCTTGCCGGTGACGCAGTGAAGATTATCATTGCGATCATTGTCGGACCTGTGCTTCGCAGCCGTCTGAGTCATATGCAGTAACAGTTACATCTACAGAACTTGCCACTGGCAGCTTCTCTTGCATACTTTGGTATCTAAAAAACACACAATACCGATTATATGATTCCTTCTGTTTCGGTATTGTGTGTTTTATTTTCCCTTCTGGAACCTCGACTATAAAACTTCCGGTTTTACAATATAATATCTCCCGTTTTCTTGCCGGTATCCATATCATAAGCCTCGATAATATTTCCACTGATCACGTATAATGTATCTTCTATATAAATCCCCCGGATACCTTGCGAAGTATTTCCACTAATCTCTTCTTTCAGGATTGTTTCAAACTTTTTCTCTTTTCCATTATAAGTCAGCAGGCAGTACGTTTCCCCATTCTGGCTATAGCCGGAGAACCCGATCCTATTTTTCTGCTGATCGGCCAGAACAGATTTGTAATCGTATGCTGCATTTGTTCCATACAGATCATCCAATACAAGGGTTGATTCTTCTTTTACATCCGTTCTGTCGGTAATATCGAACATGGTGATTTTTACACCTTCCGACACCCCTGATTCTTCATCGGTTGACATGCCGATTCCAAGTAATTTATCTTCTCCATAGAAATGCAGATATTCTGAAAATCCCGGAATTTTTAATTTGCCGAGGATCTTTGGTTTCTCCGGATTGGATAGATCCACGCTGAACAGCGGGTCTACCTGCTCATATGTCACGAAATATCCTGCCTCTTTCATGAATCTTGCAGAATAGATGGATTCCCCTTTTGCCAGATTCTCGATAGAACTGATCTTATCCAATTTCTTATCTAAGATTGTTACCAGATTTTCATCATCATTGGTTGTAAATAATCTTAAGTTCCCTTTATATTCATCCAGTGAAAATGTATCATTCAGATATCCTTTTACTTTTCCCTGAGCTACGGCCTTTAGCTTGCCCTTTCTATAAGAAATCTTGCGAAGTGTCGTCACAGTCTGATTATCCTGCTGCCATTCTGATTCATAATAGTAGATATTTTTTCCACTTACATACATTTGACCGCCTTCGGAGAGAATTGCCTTATTATCCACTGTTTTATCCGGTTTGCTGATGTCCATGGAACTGATCACTTCATACATTGTTCCACAATTCACCGGCGGCAGACAGATACTGGTCTGGCTCATCTCTTTGCCATTCACCAGAGGCACATAGGTGACCGGTTTATCTTTGACCACGTCGCCACCTGTATAGTATTCACTGAACAGATACAGATATCCGTCTGCCATACGAGACGAATTGTAAGTACCACTCTGTGTTACCTCGCCTTCTTTTACCGGCTTTTTAATATCACGGATGTCATAAGTGACCGCCGCTGTTTTAGTCTGATTCCAGGTATCTGTGTTCGTCTGCTTTTTGTTACTTTTATCTGCACATTCTTTCTGACATACAGCCACCAGTTTCTTTTGATCTGTATTTACATAAAACTCCTGTATTGTGTATTCTTTTCCAAGCGTAATCTCGCTGTATTTTTCTATATTCGTTCCGCTGTTTCCTACGTCTACAATATCGATGGTCCGGCCATTATCTTCCCGCACATATAGATAAGTCCCGTCTGTTTTGGCAATATCTCCTTCATCTACACCGGACTGTCGTACATTGGTCTGTGAATAACTGCCATCTGCTGTTGCCACACCGGTATCTGCCGAGGCCGTTTCCGTTGAAGACGCCGTTGATCTTCCTGTTGAAACCGAATCCTCTACGGCTGCTGTTTCATTTACATTTCTTGCATACATTGCAATGCCGGAGTTATCTTGTGAACGTTTGATATATTTATAGATTTCGTCATAACTTTGGGCTGTCCTGATCTTCTTACTGTCGCTGATCTTCTTTACTGTATTACTATTTCCTGCACTGCTGCCTGCATTGCCACCTGACACATCCGGAGAATTTATCGCTCCTTCATGTATCCTTCCATACTGCCACACTACAGTTCCCGCCACAACTGCCACGCAGGCCGCCGCTACAAGCCCGATTTGATACGGACGGAAATGTTTCTTCTGTTTTTTCTTTTCCAATAATTTATCTATATTCTCCGATCTCAGACTATCCGGGACTTCTGTATCTTCTGACATTCTTGAAATCTGATCTACGATGTCCTGTTCACAATATTCTTTATGTTCATTCTCGCGCTTCATACCTTCTCACTCCCTTCTTTCCTTCTCATCTTTGCCGTAACTGCCCAGCACACATTCCATCTTCTTAAGTGCCCGGCTCCGCTTCGACCGTACCGTGTTCGGATTCAGCCTCATCATCTCACCGATCTCCTGACTGCAATACCCGCCAAATACGGATAATCCAACTAATATCTGTTCCTCTTCCGACAGCACAAAGAATGCTTTCTTAACATCGATTGCAAGATCATAATCCGGTGCTGTCGCTTGTTCCGGAAGTTCTTCTTCTCTTCCCGGTGTTTCTTTTAACGCTTTCTTCAATCTCTTCTTACATTTATTCGTAAGAATTGTAAATATCCAGCTTTTGAATGCTTCTTCTTTTTTTAATTTATGTATGTTCTCGTATGCTGTGATAACCGCCTCACTCACCGCATCTTCGGCTTCCTGCGGATTCTTCATCAGGCACAGTGCGTAACGGTACAGATCACGGTAGACAGTCTCGTACATTTCCGAGAATTTCTTTATACTGCATTTCATATCGTGTCCTCCCTCAGATATGAGTTTTCATGGTTTTTCTTTCTTTTCTCTATCATCTACATATATAAGAGTCTTTTACTCCAGATTCTGTTGCACTAAATTGAAAGTTTTTCTATCTTACATTCATGTTCCTTTGAGTCCTTCCAATAACCGATTCCAATTGCCAGAATGTCACCCGTGTATATTTCGTCATCACCCAGTTTTCCCTGAAAACGTAACGCATAACCCTTTTCTTTGATCTGACGCACTGCTGATTCTGCTGTATCATCAACCTTTAGATCTCATCATATGGACCAGAATTTGTCCAATAATTTCCCATTCGGATTCACCGTATCCGCAAGATACTTCTCATATAGCCCGTCTACTTCCTCTTCTATAAATCCAAATATTTTTCCAGCATCAATGTCTTATCAATAAAATATCGTGACTTCGTCTCCCCTTCGTACAAAACATATGGTGCTCTACTGTTAAGATAAAATCCCATCTTTGTGTCTCTTTCCGGTAACACTGCTTTTTTCCATCGTTCTCTTTTGTTTTCTTCCATCCATTATCCTCCACTTGCAATTCAGGAGGATCTATACTTTTTCAGAAATCCTCCCGCTCATTTTAATATGTTGTGAATCTTAAGCATTGAAAATCTCTGATATGTATTTCGCTTGAATATAGAAACAGTTTTTCTGCTTTAGAAAATATAGAAATATAATGCTTGGATACATTCTAGCATAAGGCACTCAGGTTGTATATAGTAAATTTAATTTTATTTTTCATCTACCTATTTTATTATGACGTCAAAAAACTCCTCAAAATCCCGACAAATCTTTCATGTCTCAGAATTCTGAAGAGTTTTTATTTGTTTATATTGGAGAAAAAAAAGGTTATTAAAATAATTCTAATTTATTTGTTCACTTTTTGATAAAGTTCGATCATTTCTTCTGCCAAAACCTTGAATACTTCCGTACTCATCATCTGGTCTTCTGCATGTGCAAGGATGAGACTCATCTTCGCGTCTTCACCGGCCGCTTCTTTCTGCACCAGATCTGTACATCGTCCTGTCCCAGGAACATTCCGACTTCTACGATTGGTACAGGAATCTCCTTGGTAATCGACACTGTCGTAAATACATAATGGACTTTTGAAAAATCAAAACTTTCCGGGCTGTCTATCAGACCTCCCGGAGTGTTTCTATCTGTCTTATTTTCTGTCTTTCTTATTCTCTATCTACCTTATTCTCTATCCTCTATAATAATTGATCAGGCATCCTTTTAAGATAATCTCTCTCTCCGCATCCGTCATATCACCGAGCTTCAGAGTGATCTCTTTCAAAGTATCTCCAACCACATACGCCTTAATTTCAGCACTCTTATCCTCGATTGCTTTTCTGATCTCCGGCACGAAGATATAATCACCGTTCTTGAAGCTTAAGTTCTCATGATCTTCCTCTGTAATAAATGGAAGCATACCCCAGTTGATCAGGTTCGAACGGTATCTCTTGGTTGCGTATTCGTTCGCAATATTTGCCCAGCCGCCGAGTACCTTCTGGCAGGATGCTGCCTGTTCTCTTGCGGAACCGTCTCCCGGTTTTACTGCGAAGATCGTGCTTCCGATTCCAAGGTTGCCTTCTCCTGCTTCCGGATACGTCTTGCGTACTTTTGCCATAACTGGTTTCAGTTCGTCTAATACTTCTAACGGACACTGTCCTGCCTCGATTGCTTTCTCAGCTTTCTGCACTTCTTTTGCACGGCCTACATAAGCAGGGTCTTTTCTGGATAATGCAAATTCTGCAAGTCCCAGAGGATTTGATCTATAAGAAGATGTCTCTCCTGACGGAATCAATTCGTCTGTTGTTGTAACCGGATCGTGGATCTCGGATACTACTTTCAGGAGTAAGTTCTCCGGAAGTGCTGCCATTGCCGGCCAGTCTTTGATGTTCGGTCCGAATTTGATCTCTACAGATGGATCTGCTACGCCGTGGCTGTCGAAGACACGGTTTGCGTAAATATTTTTGTCAAAGTGATATTTCTGTCCTTTATATTCCACATCCATGTCAGTTGCAGGTGTAAGGAATCCCTTATTTGCTGCTGTTGCTGCGATGGAACGTGCATCCATAAGTGCAACGGATGCGATCTGTCCGCTCTGAAGCTTAGAGCCTTCACGGTTCGGGAAGTTTCTGGTTGAGTGACGGATGGAGAACGCATTATTGGCAGGTGTATCTCCGGCACCGAAGCAAGGTCCGCAGAATGCTGTCTTCACGATCGTTCCCGCTTCCATAAGGTCAGCAACTGCACCGTTCTTTACAAGTTCCATGTAAATCGGTGTACTTGCCGGATATACGCTGAATGTAAATTCATCAGAACCAATGTAATGTCCTTTGATAATGTCTGCTGCAGCACAGATATTTTCAAATCCACCACCGGCACATCCTGCGATGATTCCCTGATCCACATATAACTGTCCGTTCACAATCTTATCCTGCAGAGAATAATTAACTGCTCCATCCAGGCTTACGAGAGCTTTCTGCTCTACATCGTGAAGGATGTCTTTTAAGTTCGTTCTTACTTCGTCAATCGTGTACACATTAGACGGATGGAACGGCATTGCGATCATTGGCTTGATCTCGCTTAAGTTCACATATACCATACCGTCATAGTAAGCAACAGCTCCAGGATTCAGCTCTTTATAATCTTCGCTTCTTCCGTGAATGTCGTAAAATTCTTTGATCTTGTCGTCGGTCTTCCAGATAGATGACAGACAGGTGGTCTCGGTTGTCATAACATCGATACCGATACGGAAGTCAGCGCTTAATTTGCTTACACCAGGTCCTACGAATTCCATTACTTTATTGTTAACATAGCCATTTCCAAATGTTGCACCGATGATTGCAAGTGCTACGTCCTGTGGTCCGACACCTTTCATTGGTTCGCCGTCTAAGTAGATTCCGACTATGCCCGGCATCTTGATATCATAAGTCTTATTCAGAAGCTGTTTTACAAGCTCCGGTCCGCCTTCTCCCATAGCCATGG
>ERZ773103.2487-NODE-2487-length-16936-cov-3.778390_pt1 | contig 16936 bp, 14 predicted proteins | sample MGYA00511118_ERZ773103 | MGnify/ENA primary metagenome ERZ773103 (study PRJEB29015, sample SAMEA2737821) | human gut metagenome | biome: human gut; feature: human-associated habitat; material: faeces | place: China | collected 2012 ... | reverse complement strand
ACTGACGGTTGGTGTTGTAACAAAACCTTTCCGTTTCGAGTCTAAGACTCGTATGAACAATGCCCTTGGTGGAATTGAAAAATTAAAAGAAAGCGTTGATACTCTGATCGTTATCCCGAATGATAAATTATTAGAGGTTGTTGACAGACGCACTACTATGCCGGAAGCTTTGAAGAAAGCCGACGAAGTATTGCAGCAAGGTATCCAGGGTATCACGGACCTGATTAATGTACCATCACTGATCAACCTTGACTTCGCAGATGTTCAGACTGTCATGACAGATAAGGGTATCGCTCATATCGGTATTGGACAGGGACGTGGTGATGATAAGGCACTTGAGGCTGTTAAACAGGCTGTTGCCAGTCCGCTTCTTGAGACAACCATTGCCGGAGCTTCACACGTTATCATCAATGTATCCGGTGATATCACTCTTATGGATGCATCAGATGCAGCAGAATATGTACAGGATCTTGCAGGTGAGGATGCTAATATCATCTTTGGTGCGATGTATGATGATTCAAGAGCTGATGAAGCTACGATTACGGTTATCGCAACAGGTTTGCACAACGTTGGTGGAAGTGCTTCAAAATTAAAAGCCAGACTTGAGAATCCGGGAAGAACAGCGATTCCTCAGTCACAGCAGACACAGACACAGGGATATGAGAGAGCTGCTCAGCCGATGAGACAGGCAGGACAGTACACACATAGTGCACAGCCTCAGTATGGAACACATACACAGCAGCGTGTACCGAGAGCTGATTTTGGAACTGCTCCGACACATACAACCAGAGATACAGAGACCAGAAGAACTTCTGGTGGAACAATGCCTACATTAGATACACCAAGAACACCTACCAGTAAGGTGAAAGAGCAGAGCATTAAGATTCCAGATTTCTTTAAGAAATAATAATAGATAAGATAAAGAAAAATGATGGGACCAGGCAGTGAACTGTCTGGTCCTTGCTAAAGGAGTAAGAAATGAAACAAGTAATATTAACGGGTGATCGCCCGACAGGACACCTGCATGTGGGACATTATGTGGGATCTTTAAAAGAACGTGTAAAGTTGCAGAATTCAGGACTTTATGATGAGATTTATATTATGATCGCAGATGCTCAGGCACTGACTGACAATGCAGAACATCCGGAGAAAGTAAGACAGAATATTATGCAGGTAGCACTGGATTACCTGGCATGCGGTCTTGATCCGGAGAAATCTACGATTTTTATTCAGTCAATGGTACCGGAACTGACGGAACTTACTTTTTATTATATGAACCTGGTAACAGTTGCGCGAGTACAGAGAAACCCTACGGTGAAATCTGAGATTAAGATGCGTAATTTTGAAGCGAGCATTCCAGTTGGATTCTTCTGTTATCCGATCAGCCAGGCGGCAGATATTACAGCGTTCCGTGCCACAGCAGTACCGGCAGGGGAAGATCAGATGCCGATGGTTGAACAGTGCAAAGAGATCGTGCACAAGTTTAACAGTGTCTATGGAGAGACTTTGACAGATCCTAAGATTGTACTTCCACAGAATCAGGCATGCCTTAGACTTCCTGGTATTGATGGAAAAGCAAAGATGAGTAAATCTCTTGGAAACTGCATTTATCTTTCTGATGATGCAAAAGAGATTAAGACAAAAGTTATGTCTATGTTTACAGATCCGAACCATCTTCGTGTAGAAGATCCGGGTAAAGTAGAAGGCAATCCGGTATTTATTTATCTGGATGCGTTCTCAAAACCGGAGCATTTTGAAGAGTTTTTGCCGGATTATCAGAATCTGGATGAGTTAAAAGACCATTACAGACGCGGCGGATTAGGAGATGTTAAGGTGAAGAAGTTCCTCAACAACGTTATGCAGACAGAGCTTGCTCCGATCCGTGAACGTCGTCAGATGTGGGAAGGACGCATGACAGATGTCTATGATATTCTGAAAGCCGGAAGCGAGAGAGCACGCGAGACGGCCGCAGATACTTTAGCAGATGTACGTCGTGCAATGCGCATTGATTATTTTGAGAATGACAATTTGTTAAAGTAAATTAAAAAATGATTGCTTATAAAAGGAATGTGGAAGAATCCATGTTCCTTTTCTTTATGTTCTATTAATGTCGAAATTGTCGAAAGAAAAAGAGATTTCTATATCATTATCTGACAAAATTCTCGTATTGACTTCCATATAATAAACATGTTCACAGGAGAAAGAAGGTGGAAGATGTACTATGAGTTGTACATAGATGTGTTCTTCATGGTGAATTTTATGATGGACGCGGTGATACTTCTAATCACGAGAAAAATAATCGGATCGGAGGTGTCTTATAAACGACTGTACCTAGGTGCCATGGCAGGTGCAGCACTTACGTGTCTGATTTTAATCTTACCAATTCCATTTTCGTGGATAAAAATCCTGTTATTTCACATTCCTGTGAGTTTTACGATGATTCAGATCGGACTTGGAACAGGTATGAACCGTGAATTTTTAAAAGCATGGATCTGTCTGTACCTCAGCAGTTTTCTGGTAGGAGGAACTATCGGATTTTTTAAACAATATGTGCGCGTGGGCAGTTTGTTTTTTGCGTTGGCAATTGGCAGCTATTACGTGGTGTATGGTCTGGTAACTTTCTTAGAATATCTTTTTATGCAGAAGGAAAGGCAGTGCCAGGTGATCTTAAGTAATAACGGTCGTATAGAAAAGGTGCTGGCGCTGATAGATACAGGAAATTGCCTGAGAGATTCCGTAACGAAAAAGCCGGTTCATATTCTTGATTTAAAGACTGCCAAAAAGTTGTTGCCACAGGATACTTTGCAGAAAGTCAGGTATATTTCTTATCATTCCATCGGGAAAAAGGAAGGTATTATGCCGTTGATTTCTCTGGAAGGAATGTGGGTATTAAAAAAGAAGAAAACGTGGATTGATAAACCGATGATTGCGATCTGCGAGGAACCTATTAGTGAGGAGAGTTACAAGATGATTCTGAATCCGGAGAGTTTGAAATGAAGTGAACTTTCTGTAAGCTGAAAAATAAGATTGAAGGAGTCGTTGCCATGGTAGTAAAACATTCAGTAACAAACCAGTTTAAATTTAGAGTTATTCCAGATATAAGAACATTTTTGTTCCCAAATCAAAAAGACGTTCATTATATAGGCGGTTCGGATATTCTTCCGGCACCTTTAGACAGTAAAGAAGAAACGAAAGCGATTCAGGGATTGGAAAGAGAAGATGCGGAAGGCTTTAGAAAAATTTTGATCGAACATAATCTCCGACTGGTTGTGTACATAGCCAAAAAATTTGATAATACGGGAGTTGGGGTAGAAGATCTGATCTCGATCGGAACTATTGGCTTGATAAAGGCGATAAATACCTTTAATCCTGAAAAAAATATCAAGCTTGCTACCTATGCGTCCCGCTGTATAGAAAATGAAATCCTGATGTATCTGAGAAGGAATAGTAAGACGAAGATGGAGGTGTCAATTGACGAACCGCTAAATGTTGATTGGGATGGCAACGAGTTGCTATTGTCGGATATTTTGGGAACAGAAGAGGATGCGATTTATAAAAACCTGGAAAATGAGGCGGAGAAAAAAGTGTTATTTAAGGCAATCAGTCGTCTGTCGGGAAGAGAAAGAATGATCATTCAGATGAGATATGGGCTTGGAACTGTGGATGGGGAGGAAAAAACGCAGAAAGAAGTGGCAGATCTTCTGGGAATTTCTCAATCGTATATCTCCAGACTTGAAAAGAAGATCATGCAAAGACTGAAACGGGAAATTGTGAAATATTCATAAATAGGTGTTAAGATATGGCAACTTATTCGTCAAAGTGATAAAATGAAAGAAAAAAAGAAGGAGTTGGTTGTATGAAGCTGACTTGTATAGGAGCAACTCATGAAGTGACAGGAAGTTGTCATCTGTTGGAAGCATGCGGGAAGAATATTCTGATAGATTGTGGTATGGAACAGGGACCGGATCTGTATGAGAATCAGGAGATACCGGTGAGTGCCGGAGAGATTGATTATGTGCTGCTTACACATGCACATATCGATCATTCGGGAAAGTTGCCACTTCTTTGTAAACAGGGATTTTCGGGAGATATTGTAACGACATTTGCAACATCTGATCTCTGTGCGATTATGTTGCGTGACAGTGCGCACATTCAGGAGTTTGAGGCGGAATGGCGGAATCGTAAAGCAAAACGAAGTGGTGAAGAAGAGTATGAGCCACTTTATACAATGGCTGATGCGGAGGCTGCAGTAAAACTTCTGGATCCGATTGATTACAACCAGAAAATCACACTTTGTGACGGTATTGAAGTGCGTTTCAATGATATGGGACATTTGTTGGGCTCAGCGAGTATCGAAGTATGGATCACAGAGGGAGAGGTATCAAAGAAGATTGTATTCTCCGGAGATGTGGGGAATACGAATCAGCCGATCATCAAGGAGCCTCAGAAAGTGAAAGATGCGGATTATGTAGTGATCGAATCGACTTATGGAGATCGGACGCACGGCACCGAGAGACCGGATTACGTCAAAGAATTTGCCAGAATATTAAGAGAGGCATTTGCTAAGGGCGGCAATGTTGTCATCCCTTCATTTGCAGTAGGACGTACACAGGAAATCTTATATTTTATCCGCGAGATAAAAGAAGAAAATCTGGTTCCGGAATATCCGGAGTTTGAAGTGTATGTGGACAGTCCGCTGGCGATTGAGGCTACGCAGGTGTTTAATAAAAATGTAAAGTCCTGCTTTGATGAAGATGCAATGAAACTCGTAGAACAGGGAATCAACCCGCTTGTATTTCCGGGATTAAAGCTATCTGTAACGAGTGAAGATTCCAGAGCGATTAACTTTGATCCGAAATCAAAAGTTATAATTTCGGCATCTGGAATGTGTGAGGCCGGACGTATCAGGCATCATTTGAAACATAATCTGTGGAGATCGGAGTGTACGATCTGTTTCGTGGGTTATCAGGCGGTTGGAACACTGGGAAGAAAATTAATAGAGGGTGCAGAATGTGTGAAGTTGTTCGGTGAGAATATCACGGTCAATGCTCATATAGAGACGATGAAAGGTATCAGCGGTCATGCAGATATGAATGGTCTTTTAGACTGGCTGAAAGGATTCGAAGAGAAACCAGAAAGAGTCATCGTTGTGCATGGGGAAGATCAGGTGACAGATTCATTTGCACAGTTGGTGGAGGATACGATTGGGTGTCCGGCATTTGCTCCGTATTCAGGAGGCTGTGTAGATCTGGCGACTGGTGAGATCCTTACAGAGGGCGTGAAGATACCGAAGAAAGCGGTCGAGAAACCTGCAAGAAGCAGAGCGGTTGCAGCCTTTGAGCGTGTGGTTGCAGCCGCTAAGAGACTTCTGGAAGTGGTATATCAGAATGAAGGATTATCGAATAAAGATCTTGCAAAATTTGAAACGCAGATTCAGAATCTGGCAGATAAGTGGGCACGATAGTGTCCACTTTTTTAATGTTTTAACTTGATTAACTCAGATATTCTTTCATTGCATGCAATGCATTTTTTTCAAGCCTGCTGACCTGTGCCTGGGATATATGAATTTCGTCTGCCACTTCCATTTGGGTTTTCCCTTCGAAAAAACGTAGTTTGATAATATAACGTTCCCGTTCGCTCAGGCGGTTCATAGCAGCTTCCAGAGAAAGATCCTCGATCCATTTTTCTTCTTTGTTCTTGGTATCGCTTAGCTGATCCATGATATAGAGGGCGTCGCCGCCGTCGTTATAGACGGGCTCCTGAAGACTCATCGGAATTTGAATAGCATCCAATGCAAAAACGATATCTTCTTTAGAGATACCGATTTCTTCGGCGATTTCCTGGACAGTAGGCTCTTTGAGATGCTGTTTGATGTAAGTCTCCTTGGCATAGATCGCTTTGTAGGCAGTGTCGCGTAAGGAACGACTGACGCGGATACTGCTGTTATCCCGCAGGTAGCGCCTGATTTCTCCGATGATCATCGGAACAGCGTAAGTGGAAAATTTAACATCTAATTCCGTATTAAAATTATTAATTGCTTTGATTAATCCAATGCAGCCAATCTGAAATAAGTCATCAGGATTTTCGCCGCTGGAATTAAATCTTCGGATAACACTTAAGACAAGCCTTAGATTTCCTTTGATATATTCTTCTTTGGCTGCCTGATCGCCTGCCTTGATTCTTACAAACAGAGCTGCTTTTTCTTCATCATTTAAGATTGGGAGTCTGGAAGTGTTTACCCCGCAGATTTCTACTTTTCCCTGTGCCATAATAAAGAACCTCCCGGAAGTATTTTTTGATTGATTTGTTTAGTAAAATGATTCTCATTTGAAAGAAAAGGTATGCGTAAGAAGAAAAAATTTTATAAAATAATAGACCTTGACAATTTGCAATATTTGCTATTGCATTTTTGACGGGCGCATACTATGATTATGCGTAGGAGGCAGATGTGATGATAAGAGCTTGTATATTTGATTTGGATGGAACATTAACTGCGACATTGGATTCGCTTCACTATTCGGTGAATAAGACATTGGAAGAGATGGGACTTTCTACGATTACGAAGGATGAGTGCAGACAGTATGTAGGTGATGGGGCGAGATGCCTGATGGAACGTGCACTTCGAAGAACCGGAGAAGAGAATGTATCCCGGATAGAAGAAGGAATGGAAGTGTATGGACGTATATTTGATGAGAATTGTACATATCTTGTAGAACCATATGATGGTATTCTTCAGATGATCGCTGAGCTTAAGACTAGAGGAATCAAGTTGGGAGTGCTGTCGAATAAGCCTCATAAGCAGACGATAAAAGTTGTGGACGAGATTTTCGGTGCGGGAGTGTTTGACTATGCGCAGGGACAGATGGATGTAGTCCCGAAGAAACCGGATCCGACAGGTGTCTTTCGATTGCTTGAGAAGATGGAAGTGAAGAAGGAAGAGTGCCTTTATGTGGGAGATTCCGAAGTGGATGTGCGCACGGGTATGAACGCGGGCGTGAAGACTGTCAGTGTACTTTGGGGATTTCGTACAAAAGATGTGTTAATGGCTGCAGGAGCCGAGACGATGATTGATCGACCGGAAGAACTGTTGCAGTTTATATAAAGCTATAAGGAGGGTTGTGCAATGTATGAGTATGATGAAGAATGTCTGAAGACTTTTCTCAGAGATCAGGGCAGATTATTTGATGAACCAGTGGCAGAGACTTTGGAAGAAGCAGAAGCATTTTTAGAAGACTGCATGGCAGTTGTTGTTGACAACATTGCGGAAGTGAAAGAATATCTGGAAGAAGAAGGTCTGGATGTTGAAGGTATGTCGACAGAAGAATTAGAAGATGCATCAGAAGTATTCGCAATCTCAGATGGAAGATATCTGATCGTAGAGGGATAGCTTTCGGATGTCATACATAACATAATGACGGACAAGATAAAAGAATCTGTCTGGCCTTTTGGTCAGGCAGATTCTTTGTATAGAGACGATTGGATTTAAGAAATGCTGGCTTTATCCAGAGCTTTTTGGATCGCGTGAAAGATCACCTGAGAAGTATAGGGACTGTCAGAAGAATACTGAATATTTTCAAGAGACTGCGAGTCGTAGATCTGTTCGGCAATATCTTCAATGGCGGGCTGGATGAGTGGATACATGGTCGTGACGGATTCATCCAGATTGGAAAAACGGATAGAATTTATATGTGACTCGTCGACAGACACTTCTACTTCCAGATCGTTATTATTTAAAGTGACGGTAGAAGTGTAGGTGCCGGGAGTATATTTTTTGGTAGTTTGCGTATTATTTTTTTGAACGGGATGAAACATGAACACAAGCAGCAGTATCAATATGATAGCCAGTGCGGCAAAGACCGCCGTGTAGATAATTTCTTTCATGTGTAGTACGATGATTTTAGTTCTGGATCCCATAATGACCTCCTATATTGTGAATCAAAGATTTATTCTTTATAATGTATGAGGAAAAAACGTAAATTATGCATTTTGTTTTGGGTGACAAAAAGAGTGGATTCTTGTAAAATGGATAGGAAATAAAAGAAGAGGTGAATGATAGATGTATATTATAGCGGGACTTGGAAATCCGACAGAGCAGTATGTGGGAACCAGGCATAATGTAGGATTTGATGTCATAGATACGTTAGCAGATAAATATAATATTTCCGTAGAAGGAAGAAAGAATCGTGCATTGATCGGAAAAGGTATGATCGAAGGACAGAAAGTGATTCTGGTAAAACCGCAGACATTTATGAATCTCAGCGGCGAGAGTATCAGAGGACTGGTAGATTACTATAAGATTGATCCGGAGACGGAGCTTTTAGTCGTATACGATGATATCAGTCTGGATGTGGGACAGCTCAGGATACGCAAAAAAGGAAGTGCCGGCGGTCATAATGGTATAAAAAATATCATTGCCCATCTTGGTACGGATGTGTTCCCGAGGATTAAAGTCGGAGTAGGAGAAAAACCAAAGGGATATGATCTGGCTGATTATGTGTTGGGACATTTTTCAAAAGAAGACAGAACTATCATGGAAGAAGGTTATGGGAAAGCAGTAGAAGCGATAAAACTATTCTTGGATGGTGAGATTGATGCTGCGATGAATGAGTATAACAGAAAGGCAAAGAAATAATATGCAGGCTTTGTTGAGACCATTAAATGAACTGGCGGAATTTGAAGAGATTCGCCGTCATAAGATGGAAAGACCCGGGATGATGAAAATCTCAGGTTGTGTTAATTCACAAAAATCACATATGATGTATGCACTGAGCGATGGCTGTACTTATAAAGTCATCGTTTGTTCCAGTGAGGTAAAAGCAAAGCAGATATATGAAGAGTATAGTTTCCTGGATGCGGCGACTTATCAGTATCCGGCGAAGGATCTGCTTTTTTATCAGGCAGATTTAAGAAGCAAGGAGTTGACAAGCCAGCGTATGACAGTACTGCAGGCATTGACGACAAAAGAACCGCTGACAGTAGTGACTAGTTTTGATGCATTTATGGATGCTTTGCTTCCGAAGGAAGAGATTGCGTCTTCGATGATCAAAATTTCTTATGACAGCAGTCTGGATCTTCAAAAACTGGAGAAAACGCTGGTAGAACTTGGGTATGACAGAGAAGTACAGATTGAAGGACCTGGGCAGTTTGCTGTGCGGGGTGGAATCCTGGATGTATACCCTCTGACGGAGGAACTTCCTGTTCGTATAGAATTATGGGGAGATGAAGTAGATTCTATCAGAACTTTTGATATAGAAACGCAGCGCTCGATTGAGAATCTTGAAGAAATTACGATATCTCCGGCGAAAGAATATGCAGAAGATGCAAGGAAAGGGGTATCCTTTCTTGATTATTTTCCGATAGATCAGACACTTATTTTTCTGGATGAACCGGTTCGTCTGGTAGAAAGTGGCGAAGGGGTAGAGGCTGAATTTACAGAAGCACAGAAAAAACGTGTAGAGAGCGGCTACGTGATGGAAGAGGGAGAGGCATTTATTTTCCCGACGAAAGAGATCCTTGCGAGAATCAATCAATACTCAAGCATCGGATTTTTCGCACTTGATATGCGAGTGAAAGGATTAGAGACGAGAGAATCTTACATGATCCAGACGAAGAGCGTAAGCCCATACAACGGAAGTTTTGACATGCTGACGGGAGATCTGAAGAGGCTAAAACGCGGAGGATACAGGGTGGTTCTTTTGTCTGGTTCGAAAACCAGGGCGAAACGTCTGGCAGAAGATTTAAGAGATTACGATCTGAGCAGTTATTACAGTGATGATATGGATAGACAGGTAGAACCTGGGGAAATCATGACTGCATATGGATATGTGGCAGAAGGATATGAATATCCGATGTTAAAGTTTACGGTAATCTCGGAGACAGATATTTTCGGACGAGTCAAGAAAAAGAAAAAACGAAAAACTTATGAAGGTCGTAAGATTCAGAGTTTTTCAGAATTAAAGCCCGGAGACTATGTGGTTCATGAGAATCATGGACTGGGAATTTATCAGGGAATTGAGAAGATAGAAGTAGACAAGATATCAAAAGATTATATGAAGATATCTTACGCACAGGGTGGAAATCTGTATATTCCGGCGACGCAGCTTGATATGATACAGAAATACGCCAGTGCGGATGCAAAGAAACCAAAGCTAAATAAGCTTGGAACGCAGGAGTGGCACAGGACAAAGACAAAGGTCCGCGGAGCCGTCAGAGAAATCGCCAAAGATCTTGTAGAACTTTATGCCGCAAGACTGAATCAAAAAGGGTATGTTTATGGAGAAGATACCGTCTGGCAGCGGGAATTTGAAGAGATGTTTCCATTTGAAGAGACGGATGATCAGTTGATGGCGATCGAAGCAATCAAGAAAGACATGGAGAGCACGAAAATCATGGATCGCCTGATCTGCGGAGACGTAGGGTACGGGAAGACGGAAGTGGCTATCCGTGCAGCGTTTAAAGCGGTGCAGGAGAGTAAGCAGGTGGTATATCTCGTGCCGACAACGATTCTGGCACAACAGCATTACAACACATTTGTGCAGAGAATGAAAGACTTCCCTGTCAGAATTGATCTGATGTGCAGATTCCGCACGCCGGCACAACAGAAGAAGACAATTGAAGATGCTAAAAAAGGACTGGTAGACATCATTATAGGAACACATAGGGTACTCAGCGATGACCTGACATTTAAGGATTTGGGCCTTTTGATCATTGATGAAGAACAGCGTTTTGGAGTTCAGCATAAAGAAAAGATTAAAAAATTAAAGGAAAATGTAGATGTCCTGACGCTGACAGCGACGCCAATCCCGCGAACACTTCATATGAGTCTGATCGGGATCAGAGATATGAGTGTGTTGGAAGAAGCACCGAATGAGCGTATGCCGATTCAGACATATGTTATGGAATATAATGATGAGATGGTAAGAGAAGCAATCGAGAGAGAGTGTGCGAGGGGCGGTCAGGTCTATTATGTTTACAATCGTGTGGAAGATATCGAGGAGGTAGCGTCTAGGATCAGTCGGCTGGTGCCGGAGGTGAATGTGGCATATGCACATGGTCAGATGAAAGAGCATGTTCTTGAGAAGATCATGTATGATTTTATCAACGGAGAGATTGATGTTTTGGTTTCCACAACGATCATAGAGACGGGACTGGATATTTCAAACGCCAATACGATGATCATCCATGACGCGGATCGGTTGGGATTGTCACAGCTTTATCAGCTCAGGGGACGCGTGGGAAGATCCAACCGTATGGCGTATGCATTTCTTCTATATAGAAGAGATAAGATGTTAAAAGAAGTGGCTGAGAAACGACTTGCGGCGATTCGGGAATTTACAGATCTCGGCTCTGGGTTTAAAATCGCGATGAGGGATCTGGAGATCCGTGGTGCCGGAAATCTGCTGGGCGCCGAGCAACATGGTCATATGCAGGCGGTTGGATATGATCTGTATTGCAAAATGTTAAATGAGGCGGTTAAGCATCTGAAAGGTGAGACGGAAGAGGAAGAAGAATATATGACGACCGTAGATCTGAATGTTGACGCATATATTCCGGATTCTTATATAGCAAATGAATACCAGAAATTGGATATTTATAAGCGGATCGCAGCGATTGAAAATGAAGATGAGATGGAAGATATGACGGAAGAGTTGATCGATCGTTTTGGAGATATTCCGAAGAAAGTAGAGATGCTTTTGACAGTCGCGGGAATCAAAGCACTGGCACATCGCGTGTATGTAACATCCATAGAACAAAAGGGAGAAACCTATACATTTACGGTGTATGAACGTGCTAAGGTACACCCGGAGAGAATCCCGGATATGTTAAAAGAGTATAAGGGAGAACTTAGTTTTAAAGCGGATGTAACGAATCCTTGTTTTGTCTATGAAAAGAAACGTCATAATAAAAAGGAGAAGCAGACGGATATTCTGGATGTTGTGAAAAAAATATTAATTAGTCTGAAAGGATTGATTGACGAATAAAAAGAAGGTATACTTATTTATTATGGCGAAAGAAAGGTATTAAAGATAATGAAGAGAAAAGCATTGATATTTGCTGTTGCCGGTGTGTTGGCAGTGACATCACTTACAGGATGTAGTAAGATTAAGGAATCTGATGTGGTGGTATCTGCAGGGGATGCGAAGATTACGGCGACAGAAGCTAATTTTTATGCAAGATATATGCAGGCACAGTATGAGACTTATTATGGTTCTTATCTTGGAGATAATATGTGGAGTACGGAAGCTGAAGAGGGAAAGACTTATGAGCAGTCTGTGAAGTCCTCCATCTTAGATGAGCTTAAGAATATGGTAGTGCTCAAAGAGCATATGGATGACTATGGCGTTAAGCTGACCAAGGAGGAAAAGAAGTCCATCAAAGATGCAGCTAAGGAGTTTACCAAGGCGAATGATGAGAAAGATGTTTCTAAAGTTTCCGGAGATCAGGAGACGGTTGAGAATGTGCTGACATATATTACGATTGAGCAGAAGATGAGGACAGCGATCGAGGATACGGTAGATATCAATGTATCGGATGACGAAGCCGCTCAGAAGAGTATGCAGTATGTGGCATATCCATACATGGAGTCTGATGACAGTGGAAATGCAGTCGCAGTATCCGATGATAAGAAAGCAGAGTTAAAAGCACAAGCAGAGAAGTTTGTGGAAGGTGCGAAGACAGCAGAAGATTTCGAAGCATATGCGAATGAACAGGGAGCAGAACTTCGTACAGCTACCTTTGATTCTGAGACAACTACACCGAATGAGGCACTGATCAAGGCGGCGGATGCCCTGGAAGAAGGCGGTGTTACGGATCTGGTTGAGACAGATGAAGGATGTTATATTGCGAAAGTTACCAGTCTGTTTGATAAAGATGCCACGGATGCGAAGAAAGAGTCGATCGTATCAGAGAGAAAATCAGACTTATTTACGAAGACATGTAAAGACTGGATCAAAAAAGAATCCGTGAAAGCAGATAAAAAAGTATGGAAGAAGATCAGCTTTACGGATTTGAGTGTGAAGATTAAGCAGGATGAATCAGAGGAGACTACGGACAGTAGTTCCGATGCATCGACCTCTTCTGAGACGACTGATGCCAGCAGTACAGATGCTTCAGAATCAGCAGAATAAAGAAGAACAGAATGATAGAAATTATTAGGAAATGTACATAAGAAAACTCCCGGCAGTATGGGGCTGCCGGGAGTTTTCTTATAGTTTCTTTTTGTGATTTTCGATAATACAGATTGATCAATCTTGAATTTGTCGAATCGAGAGGCGACTCTTACTGCATGAAAGAACCAACGATTTCATTCACCAGTTTTCCGTCAGCTTTACCTTTTACTTTAGGCATCAGATTCTTCATGATCTTACCTTTGTCTTTGGCGGTAGGTGCATCAAGACCGAGTTCAGCCAAAACAGCAGTAACGACTTCTTTGATCTCTGCTTCGTCCATCATCTTAGGTGCATAAGGCTCCAAAACGGCCAGTCTCTTCTGGCACTCCTCGATGATGTCTGTACGATCTGCGGGGGTAAGCTCTAAAGTCTCTTTTGTCTGCTTGATCTCTTTTAAAATAACCTGTGTCTCTTCTTCCGGAGTAAGGTCTGCACGTTTGTCGATGGCTTTATTTTTTAATGCTGCAAGAAGCATAGATAAAGTCTCTTTTGTCTCTTTGTCGCCTGCTTTCATGGCCTTGACCATGTCGCTGCGCACTTCTTCTATTTTACTCATAAGAATCCTCCTGTTCATTTATAATAATATTAGAAACGATTTTATTTTAACAGATACAGTGACGAAACTCAAGAGAGGACCATATACGTCAAAAATATAACAAGTTTGTGATAGTGATTAATATAACGATGTTTTTGATTGAAATTTGATGATAACGATGTCGAATTATGTTATAATATAAATGTGAAAAACAGGAACATAAATTGCTAAATAAGAGGGGTTATTTTATGGACATACAATTAACTCAGGCTCAACGACAAGTGCTTTCACAACGCATGATTCAGTCTGTTAATATTTTGCAGATGAGTGCACAGGAACTGACGGAATATATTAAGAAGGTTGCGATGGAGAATCCACTGGTTGATCTGGAAGAACCGGAACCGGAGAATAAAGATCAGGAACGCTTGAAGAAGCTGGAGTGGCTTGCGAATCTGGACGAGCAAAATCGAGTGTATTATCGACGTGAATATGAAGAGTCGGATGCGAATGATATTATGAATATCGGAAGCAGGGACGAAGAGACATTGGCAGATAATTTGTTGTCGCAATTGATCGGAATGGGGTATACGGACGAAGAATACCATATCTTTGAGTATATTGCACAGTGTTTGGATTCGAGTGGTTTCTATACAGGCACTCCTGACGAATTAGCGGATCGCTGCCAGATTACGAGCGAGAAGGCTGAAGAGATGCTGGAAGTTATGAGAAATCTGGAACCGTCTGGTGTCTGTGCATCAGATCTGGTGCATTGTCTTTTGAAACAATTGGAGAGAGAAGGGGACAAGTATCAGGTGGAGAGAGTGATTGTGACAGAGTATCTGGAACTTTTGGGGAAGAACCAGTTACATGTGATTGCTAAAAAGATGCATCTTTCTATTGAGCGAGTGAAAGAAGCACAGATGAAGATACGAAGTCTGAATCCAAAACCAAGCAGTGGTTTCTCGGACAGGGAAGTCCTTCGTTATCTGACACCGGATGTGACGGTTGTAAAACTGGAAGGCTATTTTGAAGTATTGGTGAATGATGCTTCCTGTCCTGTAATGCAGATCAATCAGGAATATATGAAGATGCTAAAAGGAGCCTGTCCGGATGAGGCAAAAGATTATATCATGGAAAAGTTCAGGCAGGTGGAACAGATTCAGGGATGTATTATGAAGAGAAATAATACACTGACCAGATTGACCAAATGCCTGGTGGACAATCAAAAAGAATTTTTCATGTATGGAAAAGGTCATCTGAAGCCTTTTAAAATGAAGGACGCAGCAGAAATATTAGATGTACATGAATCGACGATCAGCCGTACGGTCAAGGAAAAATATCTGCAATGCTGTTGGGGAATCTTTCCGTTAGGCTATTTCTTCTCTAAGGGATTTAATAATGGAGAGAATAGTGGTAATATAGCAACGATCCAATTGAAAGAACAGTTGAAAAAGATCATTGATGAGGAAGATAAATCAAAACCGTTGAGTGATCAGAAGTTAATGGAGAAACTGGCAGAACAGGGTGTGCAGATCTCAAGGAGGACTGTTACGAAATATAGAGAAAGCATGGAGATTGCAGATTGCCGTGGAAGAAAGCAATATAGTGCGTAGAAAATGTATTTTTATTATACATATATAAGAAAAGAACAGCATCAGGCTGTTCTTTTTTTGCACAAATGAAAGAAAATAGCAGGAATATGCTGTTGGCAGAAAATTGAAAATAGAAAAAACATTGGAAATAGCGCAAATTGAGGAAAGAAAAGGGTTGTAGAAATACTTTTAGATAAAAAATGAATAAAAAAGTAGATAATTTCACAAAGCAGTCAGAAAATGGCTTGAAAGTTGCTAATACAATATAATTAGAAAATAATTATATTATTAGATGGAGGTAATTTGAGATGAAAGATTACAAAGATTTGAACATCTTAGTTGTTGGTGCAGGTACTATGGGATCTACAATCGCTCAGGTTATGGCTGCAGCTGGAATTAAGACAACAATGGCTGATTTGGAGCAGAGATTTTTGGACGGAGCAAAAGCTCGAATCGCTACTCAGATTGAAGGTCTTGTAGAGAATGGATTAGCAGACGAAAGCTATGGAAAGAACGTAGATGAGAATCTGGATACAATCCTGAACGCAGATATCCCTGGAGTAGCAGAGAAATTCGACCTTGTATTTGAAGTAGTTCCAGAGAACAAAGATATCAAACATTCTACATATAAGATGCTGAATGACAACTGTCGTCCAGACTGTATCTTCTGTTCAAATACATCAGGAATGCCTGTATTTGATGTAACAGCAGACATTATGCCGGATCAGAGCAGATTCCTTGTAACACACTGGTTCAACCCACCACACATGATGAAACTGGTAGAGGTTGTATACGGACCAAAGACATCTGATGAAGTTGGTCAGTATGTAAAAGGACTTCTTGAGTTCGCTGGAAAGAAACCAGCTGTACTGAAACATTACTGCCCAGGATTCATCGTTAACAGAATTGCTACAGTAATCAACCGTGAGTTCTACTACATGATTCAGCAGGGATGGATTACAGGAGAAGATGCTGAGAATGCTATGAAATATACAAATGGTATCCGTTGGGGATTTGAAGGACCTACATCTCTGTGGGATTTCGTAGGACTGGATATCACTGTTGCAGTAGCAAGAGATGTACTTCCTACATTATGTAATGATGCTGAGACAGTTAAATATGGTGAAGAATTACTTGCTAAGGGTGAACTTGGTATGAAAGCTGATAAGGGTATCTTCGATTGGTCTGATATCGACAAAGATGAGTGGGCTAAGATGCGTAACAGAAGAATCCTTCAGATGACAAAAGTTGTTGATCAGTGGACAAAAGAAGACGAAGAGTCTGGAATGATCTTAAAAGCTGCAAAATAGTTTTTTGGAGATAAATTCACGTAAGCAAAGAGGGTAGTCGTAAATCGACTGCCCTCTTTGTACTTGTAAGACGATTTGACGGAAGTTTTGAAGGTAAGTGTAGATTTTCTTGTTGATATAATAAAAGACGAAAGAAAAGCCCAAATTCAAGGAATCTGGGCTTTTCCTGTTATGTACTTTGCTCTCTTATGAGATTGGTAACTGATTATAATTATTTCTGAGCAACTGTCTTGCGGAAACGATCCAGCATAGCTCTAGGAGTAGCTGTCTTACGCTCGTATCTTGGGCACTCAACTCCCTCGAATCCAGCAAGATATTTAGCGATCTTCT
>ERZ773103.2476-NODE-2476-length-16990-cov-3.366814_pt1 | contig 16990 bp, 10 predicted proteins | sample MGYA00511118_ERZ773103 | MGnify/ENA primary metagenome ERZ773103 (study PRJEB29015, sample SAMEA2737821) | human gut metagenome | biome: human gut; feature: human-associated habitat; material: faeces | place: China | collected 2012 ... | reverse complement strand
GGAATCGATGCTTGCGTTGTAGATCAGGTAGTCCGCATCTTCGGCCGTATCGTAGAACTGCTCCATCGTGATCGGCACGGATGTTTTTCCGCTGTCGTCCTGGAGATCACGGAAGGCGTTGCGCGCACCGCCAAGCTCGATCATGTTGGAAATATAGTCCTCCGGGTTCCGCACAACGGCAGCTCCGCTCGTATTAATATAGAAGAAAGCGACCGTTTTTTCGGTATTCTGGAAATCCTTCAGATTTTCCACAACACTTGCCTGATTTGCAAAGAAGTCGGCTGCCTCCTCCTCTTTGTCCAGCATGGCACCGTAGAGTTTGATCCATTCGGTTCTGCCAAGAGGCTGGGATTCGTAGCTGGAACGGTCGATGAAGACCGGAATATCGAGCATCTCGATCATCTCCTGTACCTTCGGGGAATGGAGGATCATCGTGGATTCAATGGCCAGATCACAGTTCTCACTGACCAGAAGTTCGTAATCCGGCTCACTGTATTTTCCGGCGAAGATCATCGTTCCGGCATTCATCGCGTCAACGGCATCCTGTACGTACCAGTTGTCTGCGGTTTCACCGGAGAGACGAATCGTATCGAGGGAGTCGATGGCATCGAACAGCGCCATCGGAGAGGTTGCTGCCATGTAGATGCGTTCCAGCGGCTGATGGATTACAATTACGTCGGAATCGAGGTCATCCGGCGCCTCTTTTCCGTCCGGGACGAGCAGATACTGCGCGCCGTCTTTGACATCGATCAGTTTATAGCCGTCTGTGCAGTAGTATACGTTAAAGCACTCGGCGTAATTCAGGACCATCTGGCTCTCTATGGTGATTCCGGTGATGTCCGGTGCGTCGCTGACATCGTCTGTCGTTGCGAAACCATCCACGGATGCGGTATCACTCCCGGAGGTGCTGCTCGCAGCAGTGGCTTCGGAGGTGCTTTCACTTTCAGCCGTACTTTCCGAGACGGATGTGCTCTCCGTCTGGCTTTCGGAAACGTCTGCTGCGGATGCTGTGGATGTGCTGCTCTCAGAAACTGCCGAAGTGCCCGACGCGGACGATGTGCTGCTTCCCGTTGATGCGGTGCTGCCGCAGGCCGTCAGTGACATCGCTGCTGCAAGAAAAAGTGCGGCCCATTTTTTCAGCTTTCTTTCGTTTTTTCCTGTCATTTGATATTCCTTTCTTAAAGAAAAAGCCGCTGCCATACGGCAGCAGCCCTTTCTCATTTTTTGCTGCAAATTATTGTACTTATTTATTCTCTTCTGCCTTTACCATCTGCTGGAACAGCTCGTTTGCCTGATCCTCGCATCCGAAGATCACGCCGTAGACTTTCAGCCACTCTGCTTTCGCAAGATCGGTCTTCTCGTCTGCGGAACGGTCAACCAGCATCGGAATGGTCAGGGTTGCCAGACGCTCTGCGGTGTCGGACAGACGCTCATTTTCCTCTTTCAGAAGTTCTTCCTGAGTCTTGTCTTCGTCTGCTTTCTCATCCGTTGTCTTATCGTCTTTATCGTCCTTCTGATCCTCAGCTTTGGTATCTGCGGTCTCGTCGGCTGCGTCAGTATCTTCCTCATCTTTTGCATTTCCCGGAAGGAACTCAGACGGAAGAATTGCAAAGTCGATTTCGTCTTTTACCAGAGCTTTGTAGTCCAGATCATCGAATGCTCCGTCGAAGGAGATTTTTTTGTCTTCCATTGCTTTTGCAATGTTTTCGATCTGGCAGTCTTTCTGCTCCATGCCGACTGCTTTGATGCTCTCTGCTGCGTCTAACTGCTCGTCGAGAAGTTTCAGGGCATCCTCAGATGCTACGTATGTTTTCTCAACCGGAAGCTGGATCACAATCATATCTTTGTCCAGTCCTGCCGGAATCTCAACATCTTTCGGAACAATCAGATATTTGACAACATTGCCTTCGTACAGCTCTTTTGTCTTTTCGGTCAGATCTTTCGCTTTCTCAGTGCTGGTCTTTTTGGAATCGGATGCTGCTGCCGCTTCTTCCTCGTCGGTTGCTGCTGCGGTATCCTCTGCTGCTGCGGTATCGGTATCTTCTGCTTTCTTGTCGTCCTCGGTCTGTTTCTCCGGATCACGCTCGGTATCTTTTGTCATATCGATCTCCAGCAGGGTGATGCCTTCGTCGTAATGATACATCTTGAAGTACTCTGCGTAAGCAAGTTTTGTCTCTGCTTTGTATTCCAGTCCCATAATCTCTGGAGCGGTGGTATCCAGCTTGGAGTTATCGGTGCTGATCGTGGAGGTTGTTCCGTCTGCTTTTACAAATCCTGTGCTGAAAGAAGTGCTGCCGCCCTTCTTTGCTGCTGCCAGGGAGATGAAGATGTTGTAGGAAATCTCATGGGCAACGGACATTCTGGTGGTCATACCGATGATGGTATTGTTCTTGTTCAGCTCAACCGGAATGGTGAAGATGCTGCTTCCGCCGCTGACATTTGCCATGTATTTATTTCCGTTTGCTTTTACATATCCGTAGTACGGACTGCTGAATGCGATCGTTGCATAAGCCTGTCCGTTCGTTACAGTAATCTTGCTGCAGGAGATGGTTACCTTTCCGGATCCGCCGGAGAAGGAGAATCCGTCTGGTGTGTAAACGCCGTCTGCCAGTGTGGTTGCACTGTCTACTTTGGATGTGCCGCCGCTTAAGTCAGACTCATATTTGGATTCCTGCTCCGGTTTGGTATCGGCCGGTTTCTGGGTCGGTGCCGGAGCCGGGGTGCTGGTCGGTTTTACAACCGGTGTCTCGGATGGAGATACGGTTGGGGTCTTGGTCGGAACGATGGTTGGTTTCGGATCGTTGGAATCATCCGACGGCAGATCTCCGGTCTTTTTCAGGCTGGAGGATGCGATCGTGATGGTTCTGTCAAACCATTTGCCGCTCTTTACTGCGTGAGCTGCCACTGCCAGGCCCTGATCCAGTGCTTCTACCGGAATTTCAAACTGCAGTCCTGTTTTGGTCTCGCCGTTTAAGGTGTACTCACCTTCTCCTTTGGATGCAATCCATGCACTCTTATCTGCTGCTGCATCTGCTGCTGTTCCCAGATACAGGTAATTGTAACCTACTCCGCTTAAGGTGATAAGTGCTGTCATTTTTCCATCTTTTGCAGTCAGTTTTACTTTGACTACTTTAAACATTGCTGCACCAGTCTCAGCAGTTGCTTCGTAGATACCGTCTGCAATTTTGTTTGTCTCATCTGCCGGAAGATCTGAGGTCTTTTTCAGACTTGCTGATGCGATGGTGATGGTTCTTGCATACCATTTGTCCCGTTTTTCAGAATGGGATGCAACGGTAAGCGGCTGATCAAGTGCTGCTACCGGGATTTCATACTGCATTCCGGTTTTGGTCTGTCCGTCATCGGTCGTATAATCCGCTGTTCCGATGCCCGCGATCCATGCGCTCTTATCTGCAGCAGCTGCCTCTTCCGGAGTTCCCATATACAGGTAGTCATAAGCAACACCGCTTAAGGTGATCTTAGCTTTCATATCACCATCTTTTACGGTCAGCTCCACAGCCACTACTTTGAACATCTGAGCACCCGTCTCGGCGGTTCCGCTGTAAATGCCATTTGGAACTTTAGATGGCTCCGGGGTCGGCGTTGCGGTTGGTGCCGGGATCTCAGTCGGTTCCGGGGTTACGGTCGGTTCCGGTGTTGGTGTAACATCTGGTGTTTTCGTTCCCGGAATCACAAAGTAAAGCTGCTGTTTCGTATACCAGGTTCCGTCTTTCTTTCCAAGAACAATCGGAACGGTTGTGCCGGCTTTGTCAGCATCTACTTCAAACGCAAAGGAAAAACCGTCGTTTGCTTCCTGCATTCCCTGAATAACCGGTGCTTTTGCAAGGTCATCATTATTTCCAAAATACAGTTTATCAAACGATGTGTTGTTTGTTTTCAGGGTAAGAACAAGTTTGTCGCCCTTGTTGATCATGGTTGCCTCAGAGATGAGGAACATTTTGAATGCTTGACCGTTGTCCTTTACAACAGGTGCTTCTACGCTGACTGGTGTCTCGGAAGAATCATCGCCTGGTGTTTCACTCGGGGCCGGGGGCTCGGTCGGTTCCGGTGTTACCGTCGGGATTGCATCAGTGCTGTGGATCGTAACAGTTTTATCAGCCCATGTTTTTTTCTTGGCTGAGCGAACGGCAACATCCATCTGTTTGTCAAGCTCTTCCACCGGAATTTCAAAACGATATCCGGTCTTTTCTGCACCGGTCTTCGTATCCGTATAGGTTTCGCTTCCTGTCGGAGCAATCCAGCTCTTTTCATCTGCTGCGGCAGCTTCTGCTGCTGTTCCCGTATACAGGTAATCATAGCCGGTTCCACTCAGCAGAATGGATGCTTTCAGTTTTCCATCTTTTACGATGAGTCTGGAAGAAATCACACGGAACATGCTTCCGGTTGCTTCTGCAGAAGTCTCATACTCACCATCTGCCGGTTTTGCTGCTTCCGCTGCTTTTGTTTCTTTCTTCTCGGCTGTATTGGATGCCTCATTTTTGGTCGTTTCTTTTACTTCCGTTTTCGGCTGTTCTGCCGCCGGACTGGTATTCTCTTTTACAGCATCTTTGGTTTCTTCTTTTGCCGGTGTTTCTTTTTCAGCATCCTGGGAAGTCTCATCTGCTGCTTCCGGCTCTTTTTCTGTGGTATCGGCAGTCTCTTCACCGTCTTTTGCAGTGTCCTCTGCAGTATCTTCCGAAGCATCCTCATCTGCGGATGGTGTCTCGGTCTCGTCAGATCCTGCCGGTGTCTGATCCTCTGCAGGCGCGGCCGGTGTTTCCGTCGGCTCTTCTGCCGGAGTCTCTGCAGTGCTTTCACTGCTCTCGGTTTCTGCCGGTGTTGTTTCCGGTTCTGCCGTCTCTGCTGTTTCTTCGCTCTGCGGCGCTTCCTCTGCGGCTGCGCTGCTTTCTGTCTGTGCTGCTTTTTCCTGCGTATCTGCTAATACGCTGGCAGTCGGGCTCATGATCATGGACGCCGACAGCAGCAGTGCCAGAAATTTGCTTGAATTTCCTTTCATAACTTCTCCTTTTCTTCGGATATCCTTCGCGCATCTGCTCCGGATTCCGTCTGACTTTTTCAGGCAGCTGGGCGGTGCCTGTCCCCGTCAATGATGTCTCCCTGCAAGTAATCTTGTTTTTGAGGACACATTTTTTCTGCGAAAAGACAAACAGACATCTGCTTTTTCTGCAAAAGAGTTTCTCCACCGAAGCTCTTTTTCGGACGCATGGCGACAAAAAAGCAGATGTCCGATTTTGCTTCGTACATCTTTCCATGAATATATGCTTTCATCGGAAGCGATTCACTAACCTTTCCAGCAGGTTTCCTGACTCGCAGATCTTCACGGCAGCCGCGCCTTCTCATGCGTTTCGCACAATGGCATTTCTGCAGCTAACACTCCCTGCTTACAGTGACCGGATCGCTCAGGATTTCCACCTGATTCCCTTTTATCTTCGCGGATTCTTTTTCAAATCCGTTCCGCACTGAAAAGTCCCTTATTTCATTCGTTACTGATTATAGCAAAGCCGTTTTGGAAAGTCAAATGAAAGGCCACGGAAAAAGCGCATAAAATCAGCATTTTTTACATACTTTATGATAACTGTCCGCACCGGAGCCTATTCTATGAAACCAGCTTCTCTGCACCGCCGCATCCTGTTCCCTCTGCTTCTGTGCGGCGGACTTCTTTTCGCCCTGCTGTTCTGGTATTTTTCCCCGTTCTTTTCCCCTGGTGAGAACCGCCGGTTTTCCGCGTATGTGGAGGAACGGTTCCACTCCGAGGTAACCTCTTCTGCCATCACGCTCCACTATACCCTCGCCGATCCGGCTTCCCGCGGAATTGCCCCCGGCACCGCCTCGTTCGGCACGGTTTCCATCCCTTACCGCACCTCGTATGATGCCCTGCTGCAGAGTGCGGAAACAACGCTCACATCCTTTCATCGCAACCGCCTCTCCGCGGAAAATCAGATCACGCTCGATCTTCTGCTCTACGAGCTGGACTGCGAGAAAATGCCGGGCAGCACCAGCCTTCTTGCGGAACCGCTCGGTCCGTCGCTCGGGATTCAGGCACAGCTTCCCATTCTGCTCGCGGAGTACCCGTTCCGCACACAGCAGGATATCGCCGACTACCTCCATCTCCTGCAGGATCTACCGCGCTATTTCTCCGACCTCATCGCACTCGAGCAGGAAAAATCCCGGCAGGGCGTGTTTCAGAATGACCTTGCGGTCGATGGCATTATCCGCCAGTGCAGTGCTTTTCTCGCCGACGCGGATACACCGGAAAGCCATCTGCTCCACACCGTTTTTCAGAATAAACTGCAGGCGTCTTCACTGTTTTCTGAGGCGGAAAGGAATTTCTGTCTGCAGACGCATAAAAAACTCCTTACCTCCTGTGTTTTTCCCGCCTACCGCTCTCTTTCCGATGCGCTTTCTTCACTCCGCGGCAAAGGAACACAGAACGCCGGCGGTCTTTCCCGGCAGGAAGACGGACTTTCCTACTATGCGTATCTTCTCCGCAGCCGCGTCGGTGTTAACGCTTCACCGGAGGAGCTGACCCGCCTTTTAACACAGCAGCTTGCGGACCAGTGTGCCGAAATGCAGATCATTCTCGATCAGAATCCGTCGCTCTCCCTCTCCGAGCAGGCGCTCGTGCTGCCGTTCTCCACGCCGGAGGAAATGCTTGCCGATCTGCAGAATGCCGTTTCTGAAGATTTTCCCGTTCTTTCGGGTATCGCATACGAAGTAAAGACCGTGGATGACTCTCTCAAGGATTTTTTAAGCCCCGCCTTTTATCTCACACCGCCCGCCGATGTCAATTCACCCAACTCCATTTACCTGAATCCCGCGGATGAAATGACCGGCATCGAGCTGTATTCCACACTTGCCCACGAGGGCTTTCCCGGCCATCTGTACCAGACCGTCTCGTTCTCGCGCTCCGACCCGCTTCTGATCCGCCATCTCTACGCGCCGTCGGGTTATGTGGAAGGATGGGCAACCTACGTTGAATCATATGCCTGCCGCTACGCCGCACGTAATCTCGATGCAAACACGCAGGCGCTCTGCCGTCTCTGGTATCTGAACCGCTCAGTGCATCTTATCCTCTGCTCGCTGCTGGATCTCGGAATCCACAGCCAGGGATGGCTCCTCTCGGATGCGTCAGCCTTTCTGGCGCAGTTCGGCATCACGGATGCGTCGGCCGCTGCCTCTTTATATCAGTATATTCTCGAGACACCGGCGAACTATCTGAAATACTGTGTCGGATCGCTCTCGTTTTCGCAGCTCCTCTCGGAAGTGCGGGAACAGGAAGGTGACTCATTCTCATTGATCGGTTTCCATGAAAAACTGCTCCGTCTCGGGCCTCTGCCGTTTCCGCTCGTAGAAAAATATCTGTAAACGGTTCGCCCTGCTGAAAAAAAGATCCCACAGACTTTCTTCTATAAATAATAGAAAGTTCTGTGAGATCTTTTTCATTTTCAAAATTCTTTAACCTAAATTGTAAAGAGATGGATCTGTCGGCCGCTGCGGATCAATAACAGAGGCAGAATCAAACAGATCGCTTGTTCTGTCCTCGCCGCCTCCGTAGAGGTTCTGGTACAGACGGTATCCATCCAGGTTTCTTCGTCCCATACGCAGGTAATTGTCTCTTACCTGAACGAAATACTGGGAGGAATCTACGTTGCAGTAAATGTTGAAGCCCTGACTCTTTAAGTAAGCAAACTTCTCATTGTCCATCGTGTAATCGTGCCAGTCGGAAAGATCCTGTCCATGTGCAAAGATGATGATATCGCTTCCGCCGATGAGCGGTGCAACATACGTCAGCCATTTCTCGGTATCCGCCTGGATCGTCTCGATCGGTTTGTCGCCGACACGGATATGGCCCCAGGTATGGCTTGCGAATTCCCATCCCTCTGCCTTCATGGCATCTGCCACTTTGGTCGCATCTTTTACATCCTGGTCATAATCGAAATCAGGATGATCTTCCAGGAATTTCTTCTGGTCATCCTGAAGGTTTTCGCCGGTCTTATATGCACTGTCTGTTCTGTATCCCAGTACTCCGTTATAACCGGTCATCGCAAGGATTCCCTTACGTCCATGATAGGAAAAATCCGGATGTTCTTTGATAAAAGAATCCAGAAGCGGTACCAGATCATAATCTCCGACTAAAACATTTCCGTCAGCATCAACATATTCGTTCTTTACCTCTCCATTCTCGTCAAGTACAAGTTTGGATGCACAGCCATCGCCGTCCATATAATGGTAATAGCTGACATCATCCTGCGAAAGGACAAACGGAATCTTACCCTCCGGAACCATGATCTTACCCCTGCTCATCGTACCGTCTTTATTTACCGTTGCCATATCATGTGGACTTACCAGTACATAGCCCTTGTCATACATGATCTGAATGATCTTATTAAACTCACTGACTGTTGTCATGACCTGATTATAATTTCCGGATTTTGAATCTCCATCAAATGCTCTGGATGTGTCCTCGATCAATGTATGAAAAAATACATGTGTGATTTTTTCAAGAGGATATTCAACCAGTGATTTTTTCGCAATCTGGCATTTTGCAGCAAGATCCATGTAATCTTTATTTTTTGTAAAATCATCCTGCTTTTTCAGCAATTTGATTGCCTCATCATAATTATACTGCTGATACATGATCGTTGCCTGATCAAGCACAGAATCAGAAGTTTCTGTGTCTGCAGATTCTTTTGAATCCTCTGCATCTGCATAAACGTTCTGTATCATTTTAGATCTTATGCCGTCTGTAACCGGCAGATAACCACTTCCCCCTGTCAGTGCTGCTGCAGTAAGTACTGCTGTAAGTATTAATGCTCTTTTTTTCATTCTTTATCCCCTTTTATCAGTTATGCCATTGGCGGCACCGGTGTCGGTCTTACCGGATCAAAAACACTCTTTACATCAAAAAGATCCTCCAGAAGCTCCGGGTGGTAATACATACGGTATCCGTCCAAATTTCTTCTCCCCTGACGGAAATACCGCTCTCTTATCTGTACATAATATTTACTTGAATCTACATTGCAAAAATAATTGTATCCTGCACCTTTTAAATATTCGAATTTATCGCCGTGATAATCCTCCGGTCCACAGAGGTCTGTACCAAACGCAAATATAATGATATCTGTACCTCCGATCAGCGGATCTACATTATCTTTGAATTTCCGGGTATCGGTCTGAAGTGTTTCCAGTCCTATCTGCCCTACATTCTGATGCCCCCAGGTGTGACTTGCAAAAAGCCATCCCTCTGCTTTCATGGCATCTGCGACTTTCTTGGCGCCCTCTCTTTCTTTCGCCAGGCTGAAATCAGGATGTGCATCCAGCCATTCAACCTTATTGGCATCCAGATCATCCGGACGTGTCTCATAGCTCTGGTCTGTACGATATCCTAAAATACCATTATAACCGGTAAGTGCCACAATTCCTTTTGCTCCTCTGTATGAAAAATCCGGATGTTCTTCTACAAAACGGTCGATCAGTGGAACCATATCATAATCTCCGACAGAAACGCTTCCATCATCCTCTATATATTCGTTCCGGATTTTTCCATTCTCATCAACAACCAGCTTCGATGCATATCCATCACCATCCATATAATGATAATAACAGACATCGTCCTGTGAAAGAACAAACGGAATCTTTCCTTCCGGGAGAAGGATCTCTCCTTCTGTTATATTGCCATCAGCATCTGCCTTAGCCATATCATAGATACTGACCATGACATAGCCTTTCTCATACATAGTCTCTGTAATCTTGTTGAATTCATCGATCGTTGTCATAACTTGATTGTAATCAGCTTCTTTATAGTCTCCATCAAATGCTTTAGATGGATCTTTGATCAGTGTATGATAAAAAACATGTGTAACTTCTTCCAGTGGCCAGGACTTACAGGAAGCTTTTATTTCTTCATATTGTTTTACCGCATCCTGCATTTCTGTATTCTTTTTATAGCCACTGTATTTCTGAAGCAGGCTGATTGCCTTGTCATAATCATATTGTACTGCGAGAAGCTTCGCATCTGCCAGAATTTCCTCCGGGGTTCTCTCATCCACTTCCAGATCTGAACGACTCTGTTTCACCGTATTTGTCAAAGTCGGCTCCGATGAGTCCTTTTCTGCTGATTTTTTTGATGAAACCTGACTTTGCCTGCTTTCTCTGGTCACAAAACTGACGATTCCGGTGACTGCACTCACTGCTACCACTACGGTAACAACGGCCATGCTTCCCAATACGATCATTTTTTTTCTTCGTTCCTGCTTTTTTATGCGATGTTTTCTTGCCTGACGTCTCTCGCGAAGTGCCTTTTCCTGCTCCTCTGACAAACGTTCCATTTCTTTTATTTCATCTGAATACAGTTTATTCTGACTGGTATTTTTATTCCTGTCATTTTTCTTCTCCATACTAACTCTCCAGACTCTTTGTTCTGTAATTCTTAGTGTACCCACAAATAAATTTATCTTTCAGGTTTTTCTAAAAACCGTAAATTTATTATACCTGTTTCTCTGTACCTTTGCTATAACTTTTCCTATTCTTTATGGAATTTTATTAATTTGTTTGCCTTTTGTAATAAATGATGTTAGAATATAATTCGCATGACATAAGTTTGTAAATTACATATTGAGGAGGGTATCTATGAGTACACTTACCATCGTCCTTCTTGTGATCCTGGTCGTTCTGATCGCTGCTCTGATAGCTCTTTATTTCTTTGGAAAAAAGGCTCAGAAGAAACAAGAAGAACAGCAGGCCCAGATTGAAGCTGCTAAGCAAACCGTTTCTATGCTGATTATTGATAAGAAGCGACTTCCGTTAAAAGAATCCGGTCTTCCTCAGATGGTGATCGACCAGGCACCGAAGCTGATGCGCCGTTCCAAACTGCCAATCGTTAAAGCAAAAGTCGGACCAAAGATCTCCGTTCTGATCGCAGATGAAAAAGTTTTTGATCAGATTCCGGTCAAAAAAGAAGTCAAGGCCGAAGTCAGCGGTTTATATATCGTTGGCGTTAAAGGAATCCGTGGTTCCCTGGAAACACCGGCTCCTAAGAAAAAAGGCTTTTTCAAAAGATTACGCAACAAATAAGGACACATGCAAAATGCCTGAGAGAATCATCTCCCAGGCATTTCTTTTTTCTCTTTAGTTCTATCAATACTTATTACAATATAAGATTCTCCGAATCTCTGGACTGTGCCTGAACCGTAAGATAGCAGTCAGCCACATGTTCCTCATTCATATCCAGTGCATAATCAACTTTCATATGAATATTATCCTCTTCTTCCTGCAATTCCAAACCGGTTGCTGCAATCCCCATCTGAAGTGTTCCAAACGGTGTAGAATAAAATGTCATATTTTTCTTACCCTGTTCGAAAACCATATGTACATTTACCTGCCCCTGCTTGCGGACTTCCACTCCCTGCGCCGACATCTTGATATAGTTGACCGTCGGTTCTGCCGTATCGTCCATCATTTCTTCATAACGAAGATAATGACTTCCATTTCGATAATAATACTGTCCCGGGACAACGATCTCGATTGGTTCCTGTTCCTCTTCCGAATCCATCATCTGAAGCCCGCGTACATGTATAAGTACATCTTTTTTCATATATCTCTCCTGATTCTGATAATTATCAATATTTTTCAATATCAATTTTCTTAGTCATTTCCACATCATACGGAAGAATCGAATTGGCAAATTCCTTAAACTCATCTGCAAGATCACTTACATAAAATCGATAAGGAAATTCCTCTTCCTGCTGTCCGGTACTGAGCATATTTGTTTTCTGCAGAAGATTCTTCAGCTCCAAAGCCGTCTCATACGCCGGATTTACCAGTCTTACTTTTTCTCCCATAACTTCCCGGATCGTAGATCGGATCAGCGGATAATGCGTACAGCCGAGAATCAGTGTATCCACATCTTTATCTTTCAGTTCCTGCAGATATCGGTTTGCAACTTCTACGGTCACCGGATCATGCAGCCAGCCTTCCTCTACCAGAGGTACAAACAGTGGGCAGGCCTTACCGATCACCGTAATTTCCGGATCCAGTTTCTTCAGATAAGCTTCGTGAATTCCACTGCCAACTGTGCCGACCGTACCGATCACACCAACTCTTTTATTGACCGTCTCTTCTGCAGCAACCTTTGCTCCTGCTCCAATCACACCAAGAACCGGTATATCCTGTTCATGCTGTACCGCATCAAGCGCAAATGCACTTGCTGTGTTACAGGCGATCACAATTGCTTTCACCTGCTGTTCTTTCAGAAAATGAATGATCTGTCTGGAGTAGCGAATAACCGTATCTCTGGATTTACTGCCGTATGGAACTCTGGCTGTATCACCAAAATAAACAATCTTTTCCGAAGGAAGATTACGCATGATCTCACGTGCCACTGTCAGGCCACCTACTCCGGAATCAAACACACCGATCGGTGCATCTCTATCTATCTTCATATGTAATTCTCCAGTTCTGTTTTATATGTTCGAAAAAGTAAAATGAACTTTTCCGAACATATCGATATCTTACCACCTCTCAATAGCTTTCGCAAGCCAGAAGGATATCTTTGGCCTCTGTTCTGATGGAAATTTTTCGACATCGCAGCCATACTGATCCCATTCTGAAAAACAGAACTCCGGATAAATACTGCCCCACCATGCCAGAACATTTTTCTGCGATCCCCTCCATTGTATTCCACACAGCAGACTGATGACTATCATTCCTGTTATCATAGAGAGTAGAATTCTGTTTTCTTTTTTGTATATCTGTTTCATCCCGGAACCTCCTGTTTCTTTTTGTTATTTGCTTTGCAAAATAATATTCTTTCAGAAGTATTCCCCAAAATCGCCATATTATTCCAGCCAGACCTGGATCTGATCTTCGGAAAGTGTAATTTTCGGAAGTTTCTTTAAAGTTCCATTCTGATACCACTGATAATAGACCTGCCGCAGAGTCACACCATTTTTCTGTTCTCTGTCCATTCGGTTTTCCATAAGACCTGTAATATATTCTCCGACCGATGTTCCACCTTCCTTCCAGCCCAGCAGTTTTTCCGGTTCCTGCGTCTGAAATACATATATATTTTCTCCTGCCAGCGGTTCTTCTCTGAGATATTCAAAAAAATCTTTCCACATATCGGTTTCAGTCAGGTCCTGACTCAGTATCAGTATCTGCAAATGTCCGATATCCAGATATTTTTCCTGGGATCTTTCATAACGACTTTTTATTTCCTCAAAACTTTTCCCACGGACCTGGAGTGTCTGATTGCCATCCTCTTCTTCTTTTCCCTGACCGGTCGCTCTGGGAAGATCCGGCATTGCATAGGTCAGAATGTATTCTCCCTCAGACACATCAACTCCCATAGCCAGCGGATACATTCTCTTTTCCGGTTCTATTCCGGCACAACCGGTACAGCTCAGAATAAATACCATTAAAACAGCCACTGCAGAAGCTGTTTTTTTTCTTCTCTTTTTCTGTCCCCGGAAAAGCAGACAGATCTGGATCAGCACCAGTCCCGGAACAAAAAATGTTCCCAAATACATTTTGTAGAAATCTGCGATCCCTCTGCCATCTATTCTGACAAAAGAAAACGCATAAATTACTATGGGAAGCCAGTATTTTCCGTTTCTCAGATGCACCGTATCCAGTATACGGATTCCGTAATGGAAACAGCTTCCCAGTGCAAAAAAAAGCCCGTACAATAAAAAACCAATCCAGAGTACATCAAACCTGGCAAGTACATTTCCCGGCAGGTCTGCTCCTGCCATCAGCGGAAGGACCGGATAAAGTTCTTTCTGTATCCGTCCCCACCCCAATACAGAAGGCAGGATAAAAAGAATAAGCAGTAAAATTCCGCTGACTGTAAGAATGGCCGATGTTACGATTTTTCCGGAATTTCCTCTTTTTTCAACATTCTGCAATACAAACGGAAGAAGGCTGATTCCCGAAAAAGCACACACCACATCATACGTGCTGTAAACGATCTCCTTTCCCCACAATCGACTTTCCCGCAGCATTTCTTTCAAATATTCTGCATTCCCCTGCCCGATACACAACAGCAGCATAAGTATGATCACAAATAAAAAAATTCCTCCCGAGACACCGGCCATCCGCCCTCTGCGCTGCATCCCATGATCTGCACCATATGCACAGACTACAACCGCCCAGAAAATCAGCCATCCGGTTGCAATCCCTGATACTGCCCACACCGGTACGATCTGCTCAATAAGTGAAAGAATATAAACTCCTGTCATGATCAGATATATTAAGAAAAAGATTCCCAACAGGCTGCCTTTCAGCTTTCCCATTATTTTTACAGGATCTGCATAACAGTAAGAAGTTCTCATCAGAAAAAAGACATACAGCAAAAGGATCAGAACTGCCGCCATGATGCCCACTGCTCCAGACAGTCCCTGTTCTCCGTCATTTCCCGGAATACAGATCAGAAGTGGCGCAAGAAAAGAAAGTATAATCTGATGATACAACTGTCTGTGTGATATACGATTGTTTTCTGCATATTTCATGACTCACGCCCCTTCCTGTCTGAGATCTTTCTCAGACGGATCCTCTGTTCCTTTCTTGCATAGACCGGTCTGTATTTTCTGGCTTTGAAAGGTATTCGAAAAATACCATTACCTGTCTGTCTAACGGATTGTTCTTCCACAAAAGGCACCAGATACGGTATTCCAAAGCTCAACAGTCCTGACAGATGTGATACTGTAAGATAGATGCCAAGGACAACTCCATATATTCCAAGATAGCCTCCCAGAATCAAAAATCCATATTTCAGCAGGCGAAAAGCAGCTGCAAATTCTTCATCCGGTATGACCATAGATCCAAGTGCCGTAAGTGCTACGATCATAACAACAATAGGACTTACCAGATTGGCACTGACTGCCGCATCTCCTATGATCAGGCCGCCTACTATTCCGATTGCATTTCCAAGTGCACCGGGCACCCTGACTCCGGCTTCCCGTATCAGTTCAAAAGCGAGTTCCAGTAAAACCAGTTCTGTCACACTTGAAAAAGGTACTCCCTCCCTTGCATCTGCAAAAGACAGTAAAAGATTCGTTGGCAATATCTGTGTATGAAACCGGATCACTGCCAGATACAATCCCGGAAGCAATGTTGCTGTCAGCAATGCCAGATAACGCAGTATTCGAAGAAATGTTGCCATCTCAAAATGATGATACCAGTCTTCACTGCTCTCCATAAAACTGCTGAATGCACCTGGCAGGATCAGGGCAGACGGAGAATTATCACACAGAAGTGCGATTTTTCCATTGAGAAGTTCCAGTGCCGTCCGATCCGGGCGTTCCGTCACCTGATACTGCGGAAAAGGCGAATACCAGGGTTTCTCAGTCAGCTGTTCCAGCATTCCACTGTCCAGAATTCCATCTATTTTGTATTCTTCCAGCCTGTTTTTGACCTCTTCCAGAAGTTCTTCATGTACCAGATCTTCGATATACAGTATCTGAATCGTTGTATTGGAACGGACTCCACTCTGATATTCTTCTACTTTCATTCGGGTATCACGGATTCTTTTGCGTACAAGCGCAGAATTTGTCTTTACCGAATCCGAGAAACCTTCCCTGGAACCACGCAATACCTTTTCTGATTCTGCCTCAGAAACTCCCATATTCGGGTACCCTTTACTGGAGATTTTCATTGCCTTATTGTAACCATCTATAAAAAACACTGCATTTCCAGACAGGATTGCTCCAAAAACTTCATCCATATTTTCCAGTTTCTGCACATCTGCAATGCCCAGACTGTTATTTTTGAGAAATTCCTGTATTTTTTCCGGCGGTATTTTCCAGAAATGATTGATCATTTTTCCAATCGCTGAATCATCCAGCATCATATTCGATACCGTAACTTCAATATAAACCATAAGGCAGTCCACTTTACGATCTTCTCCCAGTCGCATCGGACGTACCAGAATATCTGCACAATTTTCGCATTGCTTTCGGATATATATCTCATTATCCCTCAGATTTGACGAAATCCTGATCTGCTCTGTTTCTTTTACTGATCCTTCTACTGCTTCTCTCATCATTTCCTCCTGAAGGCAGATAACTGCTATAATAAAATTGAGAATGCGGAGCGTTTTTGTGTAATAGGAACATTACAGAGTAATTTCCTATTACATAAAAAAAGAGATACACTTTATGCATCTCTTTTAGAATAACCAGATTATAAGATTTTATGTGTGCAGACACTGCTGACCGTTCTATTTATGAACCTGTCGGTTCTGTGTCTCTTCACGGATAGACCGTATGATTGCCTCCCGCTGATTCTCAATATGCTGATAGGAAATCTCCTGTGCCTGTTTTACATCACGATTACGGATTGCTTCGTAAATTTCTTCATGTTCTTTGACGAGAAGATTTCTTGTCTCTTCATCCTTCAGATACTCCACACGGTAACGATAAATCTGTTCCCGAAGATTATTCAATACCTGATTCAGTCTTCTGTTATCAGAAGATTTATAAATCACTTCGTGAAATGCCACATCGGCCTCTGCAAGCTTGACCAGATTACCCTCTGCCATAGTTGCTTCGAAGTCTTTGGCCGCTTTCCACAATTCCGCCAGCTGTTCCTCTGTCATACGTGCACATGCATTTTCAATAGAAAGATTTTCCAGAGCAATTCGAACTTCCAGAACATCATTCAGATCCTTCTCTGTGATATTGGCAACCTGTGCACCTCTTCGGGGAATCATCACAACCAGACCTTCCAGTTCCAGTTTTCGCATAGCTTCCCTTACCGGAGTCCTGCTGACACCAAGACGTTCTGCAAGTGCAATTTCCATCAGTCGTTCTCCAGGCTTCAGTTCACCTTTTAAAATTGCTTTACGGAGTGTATTAAATACAACATCACGTAATGGCAGATATTCATTCATGTCTACAGAAAAATCATTTATCATAAGTACTTCCCCTTTCTTACTTTTTATTGTATATCTGTGTTGCAAATACAGTTTTCGCCA